>Ga0265326_10000018_pt1 | contig 144389 bp, 237 predicted proteins | sample 41424metaG_FD_192439 | JGI IMG/M metagenome (GOLD analysis project Ga0265326, IMG submission 192439) | Rhizosphere microbial communities from Carex aquatilis grown in University of Washington, Seatle, WA, United States - 4-14-24 metaG | ecosystem: Host-associated > Plants > Roots >... | reverse complement strand
AGGGATATATCGTTCCCAAATATAATCGGGAATTATATCATGAAAAATTAATTCTACAACAATTTACCGGCCTAAAAGACATTAATAATCGTAATATTTACGAAGGAGACATTCTTTCTTGGTATCCTTCTACTTATCAAAAGGAAAAATTAGAAGAAAATATTTATTTTGAGCGGCGGGATTTGCCCAAAACTGCGTTAAAAGATATTATTATTGCGATTGGAGAAGTAGAATATTCGCCGCCGAGTTTTATCCTTAAATATTCTAAAATTTCTAAAAACGGTGCGATTTCGGGCTTGCTTTTTGAGGGAGAGAACTATGAAGTAGTGGGCAACATATATGAACATTCAAATTTATTAACATCATGAGAGATATTCAATTTCGAGCGTGGGACGGGCTAAGGATTACTACTTGTGGGATATCTTATAATAATTCTACGGGACAATTAGTTGTGCCGAAAGGTATGGTTTTGATGGAATTTACCGGATTAAAAGACAAAAATAATGTGGAAATTTATGAGGGTGATATCCTACTTAAAATATATAACGAAAATAGTCACCAAAATAAAGTCGCTAACATGTTTGTCTGTAAATGGCATGAACAAAATTGTAGTTTTGGTTTGTCGGTCGGCAAATGTCATTCGTATGAAGTTATCGGTAATATTTATCAAAATTCAGAACTTTTATTAAAATGAGCAATCCAATTAAATTCCGTGTTTGGTGTAAGAATTTCAATGAATGGGAAAAAGATGAAGTGATAATCTCTAATAGAGGTTATATTTATCATATTGGCCCAAAATCGGGAATGACTCCTCTTAATCTCAACAATCATGTTATTCAGCGCGCCACGGGATTAGTGGATAAAAATGGAAAAGATATTTACGAGGGCGATATTGTAAAAGATTCCTCTCTTTATTATTCCAAGCCTCGTAATAAAGCTATCGAATGGATATCAACTGATACTGGCGAGTGGGGAGTGGATGGTTGGTATAATATTCCAACAAAAGTTGAAAATAGAGAAGTAATTGGTAATATATTTGAAAATAAAGATTTACTCCCATGAAAATTGATCTATTAGTAATAATCTCAATATTAATCACCCATTATGTGGCTGATTTTATCCTCCAGAGCCATTGGATGGCGAGCAATAAAAGTAAAGATAATTGGGCATTGTCGGCCCATGTGATAACATACACGGTGGCGTTATCTTTTTCTGGATTTATTTTATTTGAGGCAAATCATTTATTGGGATTAATTTGGGCGGCGGTTAATGGCGTGATACATTTCATCACTGATTATTTCACCTCTAGGGCGAGCGCGAAAAGATTTGCGGTTAAGGATTATCATAACTTTTTCGTTTATGTCGGCGCGGACCAACTTTCACATTATATTGCTCTATTAACGACTTATGTTTATTTTTCCTCTTTATGAAAACAATTAAAACAACAATTACTAAAGAAATTTCATATACATTTGACGAACATGATATTATGAAAGCGTTAAAAATCGCCAAAATGATTCCAGAAGAAACTTCGCATTGGGGCGTTTATTTTGATGTTCCTTCTGGTGGGGATTATTCTGGGATGAGATTGTCTATTGATGAAGATACCCCTATTCATGTTAAATTTGTCGAGAAAACTTTCGAATAAATTAATTAAAAAAGAATTTGACGGCGCGCCGAATCTCTATCAAGCTCCGAATTGTTAAAAACGAATTATGCTTACCGAATCCAACGTTTACGAAGTCACTAAATCCGAGCCATTTAAAGAAAATAGCTTTTCAATCAAATCGTCGGCGGGAATTTTCAAAATTTTGCGCGATTCCCTCTATTCTCGCAAAATACTTGCGATTCTCAGAGAGTATGGAATTAATGGAGTGGACTCTCATTTCGTTGCTAATAAACAAGATAAGCCGATTAATGTTACCCTACCCCAGATTCTTAACCCAGTATTGAAAATTCGTGATTTCGGTGAGGGATTAAGCCAAAAGGATATGTGGAAAATCTTTTGTGTTTATGGTGAGTCCACTAAAACCGAAGATAATGATACTTGTGGCCATTTTGGAATCGGGGCCAAGGTGGGATTCGCTTACTCTTCGTCGTTCCAAATTACTTCTATCCATAAAGGAATTAAATCAATTTATAACGCATACCTTGATGAATCTGATTGCGGGAAGTTAGCCCTTTTGATTAGCTCTAAAACTGATGAAGAATCGGGGGTGGAAATTCAAATTAATATTAATCAACGGGATATTAATACCGTATTAAGTGATGCTCAAGAATTATTCCAATTTTGGAAGGTTTATCCTAATGTAGAGGGGAATGATTCTTTTAAGAAAATTGTTCCAGAATATTCCCTTTTGCGCGATGATTCTTGGGGATTTTTAAAATCTAATAGAATTAGCTCTAGCGGAGTGGTAATGGGCGGAATCTTTTACAAATTAGACGCGGCGCAAATTCCCGATATTACGAACCTTCAGACTAAAATTCTTGAGAAAAACCTTGTAATTTTTGCGGATATTGGAGATATTTCAATTAGTGCATCGCGGGAACTTTGCGCTTATACAAATAAAACCATTAATTTTGTTAAATCGAAACTCAAAACCATTGAGGATGAAATCCGCGCCGAGGTAGCTCAAAAACAAGCGGCGGTTACTACCGAATATGGAGCGCGACAACTTTATTATGATTTGTTCAACACTCAAGGTCAATTTGGCGCACTAGCCGAACTATTCAAAACCCATATCGAGATTAAATTTGGCAATATTGCCATTACTAAGGTAAATTTTGATACTTCATTATTTGAAGGCTATATTGCGAAACTTTATCGTGATAGAACAGGTAAACAGAGAACTAAGGCGAGTGAATTGCCCAGTTACGAAGGCTGGCCCATTGTTCAAGGTAATCGCGCTTTTCAAAATTTATTTTATGATTTGACTCAATGCGGAAAGGGAAAAATTAGGAATCTTGCGAGGTTTTATTTTGAGAGGGAGAAAATCGAAGAAGATGATCCTATTTGGGTAATTCAACCTGAATCTATTGAGCAATTAACACAAATTTGCATTGACAAGGGAATTCCTCTTAGCTGTTTCAAAGATATTAATGTGGAGGTAGTAATCCCTAAGAAAGTTCGCGCAAATACTCCAAAAGATAAAATCCCCTCAACTAATTGCCGTATTTATGACCCAAATAGCGAATTAGAAGACGACGATTATGAATATTTTGATGAGAAAAAGAATCTCGCGCACGCTAATATTGATTTAAACGAGCACGAAGGAGGATATTATCTAATTCGCAATTATAATGATTATTATTATGAAAGCGGGAAACTTTGCCCGAGCATTTCCTCTATTCATAGTCATTTAATGAATTTGGATTCTAATTTTAAAAAATCCCCATTAATTTATACTTTTACAGAAGCTAAAGCGAAAAAACTTGGCGACCAATGGAAACGTATTGATTTACATCTCGCCGCATTATTGAAAATTCACTATACGAAAACAACCGCGCTGCAAATTTATTCAATAGATTTAAATAGTGGAGAATTTGCAAATCTATTATATTATGCCCATAAAGTGCTAAATGATGACGTAATTAATAATTTTATTTCTAAGGTTAAATTTAACCAAAAAGTTAGCCGTGATGACCCCTATAAATATATCGCGCTCAATGTGGGGATCACCCCTCCCGAAGCAATTGAAATTGACGAAACGGAGTTAAAATTACTCAATGACGAATTAGAACAAATTAAGTCGCAATTTCCTCTACTAACTCATATTTCGACGGCCTATTATCAAGAGACTAAATTTAGAAAAGATTTTATTAATTATGCAAAATTGATTTTGAAAGAAAAAGCGCAAAAAGAATTTGACACTCAAGAAGAACTCACACAAACTAGCTAAAGATTAAATATGAACACACTAATAATTGGTTATCTCATCGCGCATCTAATTTGCGGGATTTTCGCCTACGGAATTACATTTGGTTATTTTCAAAATAAATGGCCTACTTTAGCTTTCGAAGATCGCAAAGGCGATATGTTCGCAGCGATAATATCGGGGCTGGCAGGTCCAATTGGATTGTTTTCTTCGTTTTTTCTCTCTAATCGTGTCCAATATGGGATGAAATTTAACCCCTCCAAGTAAACAATAAAAATTAATCTAAAATATATGAATCCTGCATTCTTAATCCACTCAAATTTCGTAACCGTAGTTGGTGCTAATGGCCCGACTACTATTGATTCGGGTGATATTCGCTTTAGTTCTGTCCTCGCGGCGATTAAATCTAAAAATTGGCCAGAGCTTGAAAATGTTCTTACCTTACCCAAGGTAATTGCTAAATTTAGTCTAGGGAAGGTAAATGTTTACGATAATGTTATTACCTATGCCGGTAAACAAGTCCACGGAGCGATTGTTAATCGAATTTTTGAATATATCCAAAATGGATATCCATTTGAGCCGATTATTCTATTTTTGAATAAGCTAATGGAAAACCCCAGTGAGAATAGCCGCAATCAGCTATTCGAATATATTGAACGCTACCAGATGCCAATTGACGATAATGGCGATGTAATGGCGATGAAGGCGGTAACTTCTAAATTCCGCGATAAATGGACGGGGAAAATTGATAACTCAGTGGGGCAAAAACCGGAAATGCCTCGCGGGGAAATTTCTGATGATAAAAATGTCGCAGCCGGACCCGGCCTCCATCATGGGTGGTTTTCGTTTGTCCGTGATTACGGAAATGACGATGATATTGCTATTTTGACCAAATTTAACCCCACTGATGTTGTTCGGATTCCAGAACACGCTTGTTATCAAAAAATTGTAGTGTGCAAATATGAAGTATTAAAGAATCTTGGTCCGGTTAAGAATATTACTGATTTTAGTTGCAATTATGCGCCCGCGACCGTTCAAGGAGAAGATATCGAAGTTGATGAACAAGTGGGGATTGTTTCTCAAGATGATATTAGTGCGAGGGAAAATGAAGGAATTAATGATATTAAGATTTATGGCGCAAATGTCGCTTACGAAATGGCTAAAAATGGCCAAATTATGGATAATCAAGAGGGAATTGTTGTCGGCCCGACTTCGAATAAGCCCCGTTGGTATTTTAGAACAAATAAAGGTAAGGGCTGGGTAATTCATGTGCTGAAAATTGATAATTCTCCCAAGGATAAAAAATATATTGGGAAAAATAAGGCTTATCAATTCTATTGCGAGGGGAAAACCGTTAAATCTGGGCGAATTATTATTAACCCCAATATGGATTATCCCCGTAGATTTTTCCGCAAACATTCAAATTGGGAGGTAGTTGAATAATGAAACCAAAATTTTCTCCCAATGACAAAGTTTATTTCGTATTGGATAATAAAACAATCATTTGCACAACAGTTGAATTCGTCCTCATTAGAGCTAATAACAATGGTTATTCATTAGTGGGCTGGACTCATGAACATAGCGAGGAATCTTTATATTATACTTATGCCAGCGCATTAAAGGCCCAAAGTTTACTCTAATTAATATGAATTCAAAAAATATACTTTACAGTCTCATATGGTTGAGCGCAATGATTATTCAGGCATTTATTCCCCCGTTTGGAAATAATCTTTGGTGTCATTTTATTTATGGATTCATTATTGGGTTTATATTATCCGAATTTTATCCTAAATATTCCCGTTGGTATGATAATCGCGGAAAATAATACTCTAATTTAACCCCAAATATGATCAAAATTAACTCTTTAAATAATGAAACAGGAAAATTTATCTTATCCAATTATGGGCAATATGATGCATTTATGTTCAGCGGCGATGCTTCCTTTTTGGAACGAATTGAAAATTTTTGTATAAACTATGGCATAAATGGCAAGGGGGATTTTTACACATTTGATGAATCAACACGATATTGTTTAACACCCTTAGAGCGTCTAAAGAAAGCTTTATTGGATAATTTTCGTAACGAACTCATGGCCGCGCAACCTATTTCGACAATGACTGAAGATGGGTGGGACATTAGTTATGATTTACAAGTTATTGAGCGCCAAGCAATTGAACTTGCGAATGATTTTTTCGAAAATAAGCTTGCCAAGGACAATATTTTGAATAAAGTGGGCGAATATCAAGCGACTTACTCCGAATCGCAAATCGAAAAAAGCGAAGAATCCGAATAAATTAATTTGACAGAGAGAAAACAATAAACAACAATATCATTATGGCTAAAATTGAATCAGTTACAACTTCCACGAAGAAAAAGGGCGACAAGTTTACCCCTTCAAATCGTCCAAAATATCATAATTCGGAGGCGCGCCAAAAGAAAATCAAGGATGGAATCGAGCAGCTAAAGACTTATACGCTGAATTCCAAAAATCGTCTGCCGACTCGCGAAGAGAAAAATAGCATTATTTGGCTTGATCTTCCTATTGAGCGGGAAAATTCCAATAATAAGAAGTAATTTCGTTAGAAATAAACAAACAAAAATATGAGCACAACACAAAAAACACTAATTCCGGCTTCTGAAATTGAGGCTGTTAAAGCTAAACTTGCTAAAAAGAATGTCCCCGAGGACGTTATTAATGCCGCCGTTAAGGGGATTCTTACGCAATTTAAAGTAGAGCGTCCCGCGAAGGTCATTGCTCCTACTACGGCGCGGGGCATCAAGAACCAATTGACGCGCCTAGTTAAAAAACATGAGAATGTTAATATTACTCCTGTAATTGACGAAAAGGAGCGCACCGTTAGCTTTATTCTTTCGCAGAATGAGCTATTTAATGCCGAGGCGAAGAATCTGCTAGAGAAGAATACCTTCAAATTCGTATTCCCCGCGCAGTAATTAACGATAATTCCCGTGGGAGAACTTAATCTCACGGGAAATTTTCTCAAATGGAGCTAACAAAAGGATTTACGCGGCATCAATTCTTTTTATTCCTCAATGATGAACAAGTTAAGGATGAAAATTTGTTAGCAAACTGGTTAAGAGGAATCAGCGAGCAGTATAATATGCTATTTGTTCTTTTAATCATTATCGTTGAGGTTGTTTTTGATAAAGTGGGAGTCGGCGTAGTATATCGTCTTTGGATTGATTTATGAGTGTGAAATATCGCGAGGAATTTACTAAATTGTTCTGGAAATGCATTAAGGATGGAAACATGTCCTGCGCAGAGGCGAGACAATTCTGTTATTGGGAGTTGGGAAAACCTTATTAATTATGGAAATTATCACGACAGGATTACACGCTAATAGACTCAAAGAAACAGAGTTATCGCAACGCGAAATTGCGTTTGCGAAACAGTGGACCGACGAAAATGAACGTCAATCAGGATATTCCGCGCAATTACTAGAATATCTAATCAACAATCCTTCGGAGCGCGACCAAATTGTAGCCGCGACAATAATTCAATGGTTGGGGACAAATGTTGGGATGAATTTTATCGGGCAAGTAATTGAGAGTTGTCCGCAAGTTGAGCAGACTTTAAAAATTTATTTTCGTGAAAAAGAAGGCAAATAAAAAGGTGATTACTCAACGGGACACACTTGCGAAAATTCGTAAGCAATTACCGAAACCTACTAGGATATTTAAAAATAAAAAATTAATTCAACGGGATGATTCCGCTCTTGACTTAGGGGATTTGGCCTGATTGGATATAGAAGTAATTTATGAGTCGGTGGCAGAATGGATATGCACCAAAATTCTAATTTGGCTTATGGGGTTTCGAATACCTCCCGACTTACCACTTTGATAATAAACAACTTATGCAACTAATCGCAAAATATCAAGCTAAAGACGGAAGAGAGTTCTCTGATGAATCCTCTTGTGCTAAACACGAACAATTATTAGATAAAGTCGAATATATTCTTGATAGATATTTGGGGCGCAAACAACATCCTAGCGTAGAATCTAATAAAGGCTATTTCCAACACGAAGCCTCTAGTGTTAAAGCTGCTTGGAAGGAAACCATTGAATTAGCGCGGCCATTATTTAAAAGTTTTAATTGGGCGAATGCTTCTAGCGAGGAAATTCATCCAATGGGCGTAATTGGGAGAATTATTGATGATAGTAATTCTCCTATTGGGAAACTTCATTACCGATTTATGTGTATTGACGATAAATATCGTGAATGGCAGCAGCCTTATTTTGCAATAAATCCAGATAAATGCCCGCAAGTTAAAATTAATTAATATGATGAATAAACAATATCTCGGTGACGGTGTATATGCAAAATTCGATGGTTATAGCATCGTTTTAACGACCGAAAATGGTGTAATGACGACTAATCAAATCGTTCTTGAGCCGGAAGTTCTCGCAGCACTAGTCAATTATGCTGAAAAAATTTATAAAAAATGAATATTATTCAACAATTTGGCAATTCAATTTATATTAATTTTCTCAATATTGCAATTTACGGCGCGTGATTAGCTTTTGCTCCTTGGCAGTTTAAGAATAAAGTCTATCGCTATTTTATGTTGCCATTTGCGGTATTAATCATCACGGAACAAATTTTCGCACTTTGGAATAAAATTTAATTGACAGCGAACTCATTTTAACGCACTCTACTATTATGTTAACTCAAAAATCTCTCAGTTATCTTTCTATCGCCCTTGGCGTTGCGCTTTTAATTACTGGAGGAATTTATGTAAGAAGTGTAAATCCTTGGGTTATTATCCCTTTTGTATTTGCCACTGTTGGATTAATCATGGGCGGCGGAATTTCTCTTTCGGAAATTGATCGCAAAGAACGTCATCACGAAAGACAATGTATGGTGGATAATTATATCAGTGATATTAAAAAATTGGACGACACACAATTATTACGCCGACTCATTGATTACAAATCACTACCAGATTGGAAAGTTACCGCGCTTAATATGGAAGGGACTACCCGATGGGTTAAATTGTTACAGCAAATCAAGGAAAATATTGGAGATAAATCATGAGCGAGTTAATCAAAAGAATTTTATCCGATCCTGATTTTCCTAAGCGACATTTGGAAACATCTTGTTATGAGCAAAATGGCAAGGTTTATCAGGATTTTGTTAACTCAGACGGAAAGCCTATGCGCCGATGCTTTCGTTATGCAAAATTCAATTGTGATGGGAAATTCGTGAAAGGAGAGCTAATTAGAGGCGATTTTGATGTGCTGATTTGGAGCGCGGAATTTATTTAAATAATTACATAACATTTTCCCCTACTTTAATTAAGCGCAGCTAATAATAGGCGATTTATAATCGCCCTTCGCCATAGGCTCCGATGGCAGGTAGGACCAATTACTTAATAACCAACAACTTATGAATCCCGTTCAACATTATCAAAAACTTAGCGGCGACACACTATTTCGCAAATTCGTGCGCAAATTAGCTTTTCGGGCTGGCTATATTTGTGTACCGAGTGATTATCCGCTCTGGCTAAATAAAACTGCGAGTATTTGCCACACAACAGCGATGATAAACGAGGCACATGCTTATCAAAGCGGAGTTTATACGGGGCGCAGCAATGCATTTAATGTTACGGCGGAAGAAATTCGCCAATTTAGTGAACTTTAATTCTTTTTAATTGACATAAAGGGAGAACTTATTAGAGTCACATTATGACAGACAACGAAAATAAATTTCTAGACGAATTGCATTCCCTACTTTATCGACACGGAGTAACAATTACCGTGGATTATGGTTATTACGACGACCCAAGGGTTTACCAATTTCAAGTAATGGGCGGGAATTCGATAATTACTATGGATGATTTGATGGATAAACACTCATAATATGCGAGTTAACACATTTTATTATCAAGATTTCGAAATAGAGGCCGAATTTCTCTACGAACGCAAAGTGGTAAATTCTCTCGCGAAGCAAGTTCAAGATAAAGTTGTTAATCAAGATATTTTTGCCCTTGTGCCTTATTCTATTCAAAAAATGGTTATTAAGGATAAAAATGGCGCAACTATTGAGAATAATCAGTTTTACGAGTCCTTAATATTAGAACTAGGGCGCGGGAATCCTGATTATTGGATGAAATTTGAAAAAGCCGAATGGAAATAAATTATGAAAATGTTTTTCAAACCTTATATTTGGTATGGCGCGGAAATTGCCGCCACTTGGCCCGAAGGGAATCTACCCAAGGGTTATTTGCTATTGATAAATTCTGGCGGGGCGCAAATAGAAACGCACAGTTATCATCGTCCCGATTTTTGTTTAAATTATTATAAGAATGATAAATTTATGATTATTAAGCTCCCATGAGGTATAAAAATAAATATTCATCTGATATTATCATATTTTGCGGACTAAACAACGAGAACGAGCTTATGTTTACCTACGACAATTCTAGTTATTTTAGCTTAAGCCGAGCGTTTATTGCTCAATATTATGAAAAATTTAAATAAATATCTCGTTAGTTTTTTAATCGAGGGTAAAATTGAAAAAATTGAAGTGCTAGCTACCGATTACGCCGACGCGGTGAAAAATATCCCCGACTGGATGGAAATTATTAAATTAGAAAAATCACTATAATTATGGCACCTTTTGAAACTTATCCCTCAATAGAAGAAATTTACAAGTATTTAGAGCGGTGGAATATTCATCTTTATTTTGACGATTCTACGGACAATTGGTGCATAGTAGATTCTATTGATCCTGATAGCCGAGTTAATTTGATTAAACCAAATAAAGACAAAGATTTATTGGCCCGCGCTGCGATGAAAATTTCCCTTGATTAAATCAATTAAAATTAATTTGACGTGGGGCAAAATTTCTCCATAGTTATTTTTGTTAGAACAACCAATAATCCAAACCAAATTCAGAGAAAAAGTTAGAATATGTCAATTAAATATTACGTTCAAGTGGGCAATCAATTCGTGCATAAAAATGATGCCGCGCAAATTAAACTCACTGGCAAGAGATTCGTCCTAAAAGATTCTCGCTTTGCATTTTTTAGCGAAGTCGCGGCAAATGAGGCGCGGAAATTGTTTTCTAAGAGTGAGATAATTAAAGAGGGCGAAGATAATAGAGATAAATATTTTGTGCTACCCGATGGAGATTCGGCAATTGGCGAGAGCAAACCCAGTAGAATTGAACGGGTTATTGAAGAAAAGAACTTTGAAATGTAATATTATGAAAATAAACTCCGAAAGAATAGCTTGGTTTTTGGTTGGATTTTTAGCGGTCCAAACTTTGTTTGGCTATATGGATAAAAGTGAACTTAAGCATCAAATTAGAGAAATCCAGCGCCAAGCAATAATTAACAACGCGGCTCATTATTCTATTGACAAAGATGGCGGGGCGCGATTCACTTGGGGCCGATGAATACTCTCACCCAAATTCTCCCGCGCCAAGACCTTATTGACCAATTGTGCGCCAAAAAGGGCGTAATTCGCACAATTAGCTATCGTCGTGATTTGAAATTTCGCGCCGCATATGCTAAATTAGGCTATTTTGGCGAGAAAATTACCTCTGGGCAGTTCTTTGTGGGGCAGAATTACGAAAATAAAGCAATAATAAAAGAGGGTCGCGAAAATGGGCAATTACCTGAAACCCCACAGCCTTTAATGGGATTAGAATGGGAAATTTTCCCCTTTATTTTGCGCAATAAAGAGGGCAAACTCTACGCTAGATTATACCCCGTGCATAACAATCAATTTACAACGCGCTTTTTCATAAATGGCAACGAGTCCAATATTCAAGCAATTGAGGAATTTTGCGTAGGTAGCGAATTGGGTGGAAATGAGGCGAGAATTCTCGTGAATGTTGCCCTTGACAATATTCTAATTATTAAATGATTAAGCGAATTATCACCTTTCTTTGGCTTTGTTCTATTAATAGCATTGAATTGGCCGAAATTATTCACGCATTGGCCCAACGTCAAGCGAATGGAAGGGGCAATCTTCGTCCATATGATAATGCTAAGAAATTGGTAAAATCGCTACCTTTTGCAAAAGATTATGGTAATTAAATTTATTCGTCCTTCAAGAATCGTCAAAGGCACTTTGGTATTTTGTGCAGACGAATGTTGCTCTTGGCGCGAATATTCGGATTATGACGCGGAAATTGGCGAAGAATTTGACCTTGATTATGATGACATTGACCTTTACGGGGCAACTCTAGGCGAGGATTATATCGAAATCAAGGCTTAATTAGTTCGGCGGCGTTGAATTATTCTGTCAAGTGGGTAATTTGGGAAAATGTTAAGGGCTCGGGCAGATTTTAGTTGAAAGTCATGGGGCAAAACCCTATGATATTCCCAGTTATGGAATTCATTATCATTATTATACTGGTTTTTTTAATAACGATATTGAGATAGTTAATTGGCCCCGAATTTATTTTTAAAAAAGTTATTGACTGAGAGAAAATTTCTGGTAGTGTTTAAATTATGAAAATTACTATAGACACTGAAAATATCAATGCCGCGAATGAATTTGGCGAGACTTTGCGTAAATATTTCTTCACCAAGAATAAGGGCTATGGTTGTTATGAGAATTTTGAAGTCGAACCTTTCCTACGGGCAGACTATTTGACCGAATCCCAAATAGAAGCCTATTTTGGGGATATAGAGTCGAAATGTTATTATTTCCGAGGGATGAATCATGAATGGATGGCATATAATTGGGATGGCGACGGGACTTTGGTTGTAAGTGATGGGAAACGTATTGCGATTAATCACGATTGCAAAAAGTCTTATAATTGGAACTTTATTTAATATGAAAACACAAATCGCATTTTGGCCATATGATATTTACCCATTCACTCTTTGGGGAGAAATTGATTATACTCGTCGCCACTCTTATTCGCCGGAAACGCTAGTTTATGTTCCGTCCTATCAAGGATTTTTTCGGCCATTTTTGACACTTGATGAGGAAAACGCTTTGCCAATTATTAAACGATTGGAAGAATTACGCGCCAATTATCTTATTGACCGCGATAACATTACTAAACAATATTGCGCCGCGCTGAAAGATTTGATTCCTAATCATCCTACGAAACTATAAAATTATGAAGCTATTTAAACTTAGAGGCATCGCCATTGATGAAATTCGCGACAAACAATCGTTTTTCGGCACGGTATTAGTGAATGACGGTCAAAATAGCATTGCGGCCAAGAAAATATTTAGCGCACAATTGCGTCAAAATAGTGATATTGACGTTTCTAAGATTTCTTATTCTGACGTAGAAGAAGTCAAAAATGGATTTGTGTTTGCCACTCATTATCAAACTATAAGTAATTAATATGAACCGAGAAATTAAATTCCGCGTGTGGGATAATAAATGGCATCATTGGGTCGGAGAATTTGAGGCCAAATCACTCAATAATCCCGAATATTCCATCACTCAATTCACTGGGTTGAAGGATAAAAATGGAAAAGAGATTTTTGAGGGCGACATTCTTGCTCAAGAATATTACATAGATGAAGAATTTATCGGCGGGGAAACATATATTCACAAATCTAAAGTTTGTTTCCATAATGGTTATTTTTATAACGACGAAGATAACAAATTTTCCCTGATTCTCGCCGCAGAAAAGGGGCAAAATGGCCATGTTGAAGTAATTGGTAATATTTTTGAAAATCCTAATCTTCTTCCGTGAACTCTCAATATTTATTCTTCAAATCGGTATTTAATCGCGAAGATTCTCAATATAATCGCTATATTATTGATAAAACGGAAACGGGTAAATATATGTTAATCGAATTAAGCCCCGACCATAAGCCCAATTTGGTGAGTAATTTTGATTGTTATGGTGACGCGGTGGATTATTTCAACGCAGAATTCAACCTAGAACTTAAAAATATCTAATATTATGGTTATTAAAACGCCTAAAGATATTATTGGGAAGAAATTTCAAGTGGGCGATGAAATTCTCTTCGATGATCATAAACATGCATTTAGGCTTGTTGGGCTGTATAATAATGGGATTATTTCTCAATACGGTTTGATGGGCGAAGATTTTACGTTGGGGGCTACTTTTGACAATCCAGAAGACCTTTTAATGGCTTATTATTGCACGATTGAATAATATGAATAATTATTTCTCCTTTCTATTCTGTTTCCATCCTAATCAAACAGATATTTATTATTCTGGTATGCCCATTGGACATATTAGGGAGGGAATTTTCGCGCCGCACAAATTTAAATTGGCGGACGGTTCTTTCAGAGAACTAACTATTCAAGATTTGCCGCATCCCTGTGAATTTGGCTCAATTGAAGAATTGAAAGAAAAGCTTTTCACAACTATTAACGCTATTTCAATTAAATCGCGAAATGAATAATTCGGAACTAATTAGCCAATATATTAACCCCGCGCCGTTAAATAATTGGGAAAGCGCGCCGAATAATCAATTAACTCCTAGCGGGATTATAATCAAGAAACTCACACCTTATCGAGTGCAATACACATTAGTTGGGACTATATACGAGTTTTGGCGTGTAAATTCCAAGAATCGAAATGACATTCATAACGAGAGCGTCACCAAAGAACTCGCGATGATTGTTATTAATAAGGGTAAAACGCATTTTAGATTACAATATTACCCAAAGGATTCCTCTGAATTACAAATTATGGATAATATTCCTATTAAAGATTTACATATTGCGGTAAACGATTTAATTGGGGCGGGCTTCGGGGGATAAATTTATGAGTAGTCATCATTACGAACAAATGACGCCGGTAATTCGCGAGACGATTTACTCGGTCAAGTTTTATATGGAGAATAATATTGGTAAAAAAGTTAAGAAAAATGACCTTTGCGAGTTAGCTTCGATGGATTATTCTAGACTAAATTATTATTTTGTGAAAATTATCGGCGAGGATATGTTGGAATATTTATTTAAAATTAGAGTGGCAAAAGCGCGAGAACTTATTGTAATGGGCAAGCATTATCACAAAATTTACTCACTCGTGGGTTTTGCGTCTAATGATGAGCTAATTCGCTCTTTTGAAAAATTTGAACGCATGACCCCAAGAGATTATGCGGAAATTTTTAATTAAAATCAACTTGACAATAGGAGTATTTTAATCATTATACAGCTATGCTATTTAAAGATTTAAAAGCACTTATTATTGGTTTCCGCGCCCATGATTACGCGGCGACGAATATTGAAAGCGTGCAGCTATGGGGAACTGATGCGGTGTTTTATTGCGATAAAGAAGAAATTGAAGGATTAAAAAGCGAAATTGAAGATTTAAATGGAACGGTTAAGGATTTAGAGACAAAGCTTAAAGAAGAAGAGACTAATAATGAGAATTGGGAGGCGGAAGTTGTTAAGCTAAAGTTGATTATCGAAGAATATACGACTGACAAAGGCGAGTTTATCAAAGATTTACTGGAAAGGAATTCTAATCAAGAAAAAGATTTAATTCGTTATAAAGATGCCGTTGGCACTTGGAGAAAACAATATAGCGAAGACCAAGCAGAATTGAAGAAATTACGGGCGAGGCAAAATAAAGGGATAATTACTCGGTGCGTTAATACGGGCAAACTGATTTGCGAATTCAAAGGCGAAAAGTTCTATTTGGGAGATAAATTATGAATAAGGGTGATTTAATAAATGGCAAGCTGGGGAATTTTTATTTTGGCGGAATAATTATGTTTAAAGTAACGACTCAAGACTGGACGACTAAATTAGAAAAGCATACTTATACGGTGAAATTACCTTGCGGCGTATATATTGAGACGCAAGAAGTTTGGGCGAAAATTTAATTTTGAAAAATTATAATAGATATTCCGTTAGATTTAAATCATCGCTAAATCCTCGTGGCGATTGCGAAATTGTTGCCGAAAAGAATAACCCAATGGGCCAAACTTTTATCATTGCGATATTTAATTTGACAAAGAACGAATCTTAATTCACGCTTTCTCAATGGATAAAAAAGAATTAACTACGCTCATTTGGAACGAACTGCGCCAAATTGCTTGCGCGACGAAATTATCCGCCCATAGAATTGTTATGGTTCACGAAAGCGATATTAAGAAATTGGTAGATAAGCTGGACGAACAAATCAATTTCAACAGCAAATAATTTATGGATAATCTACTTGAATTTAAATTAATCGATAAGTTGTCTCAAAGATACAATATTCACGAAACCCATTCGAATGTATATGTGGGATATCTTACCAAATATCATAATCAATTTGTTTATTATCCTTCGCATACATCTTTAACCGCGAGAATGCTGGAAGAAATCGCGGAGAAAATTAAAGAATTAGATTATTCAGAAAGTAATTGACAGGGCAACCATTTTAGTTCAACCTCTAATTATGAATCAATTTACAGTCTATATTTTGCGGGCACAATCGGGCGCGGGTAAAAGCACTCTGGCACAACAATTTATGGATAGTAAGCTGTGTAAATATTGGGTGGAAACTGATAAATTCTTTTACGTTGATGGGGAATATAAATTTGACCCGAAACTTCTCGGAATTAACCATAATAAAGCGTTTGATTATTTTTGTGATTGTATTCGCGCCAATAACGGCAATATAGTGCAAAGCAACACTAACATTTTTATCAAACATTTTTCGCATTACGTTGAATATGCGAGACTTAATAACTTTAATGTCACCGAAATCATTCTCAACCAGCAATTCTCAAACACTCATGGGTGCCAGAACAAAAAGTCGCACAAATGAAGGCGCAGTTTGAATTTTAATCAATAGTTCAAATATCGTTTAATCTATTAATAAAATTTCAATCAATATGGATAAATTTTTACATATTTTGTGGCTATTTATTGCCGTTTTGTCTCTTGCCAATGTATTTTTAAATCTTATTTTAGCCATAAACGAACGATTTTATAAAAACTTCGTCAATTTGGAAACTGTTATATTTTTATTTATCGCCGCGCTAATTCTCTTATAATCATGGACGACTTTACTAAAAATCATCTCAAACAATATTTATCGTCTAAATATCGCAATTACGAGCTAATTTATCCCCTATTTGCTAACTATTTAGAATCACTTGATAAAGACGAACAAGATTATTATCTTCGCAATGGCTGGAATGTTTTGGTGTATGCGATTGAGAATAGCAACCACGCAAAGGAATTGAGCCAATTAGAATTCAATGATTAAAAATTTTATCAATATGAAACCGAAACACTTAGGCTTTACTCTATTCGACATTGAAATGTGGATTTGTCGTGAATGGGAACTCGATATCAGAATTTTCTCAATTGGCCCGCGCTCACTATTTATGTTCAGTGGCGGAAAGAATTATTGCCCCGCGATGGAAATTTTGTTCATTAGAGTTATTAGCTGGAAGACTTTTGAAAAATAATATGAAAGCTACGACCGAATATTTATATTTTCGCGTTGATTTCGATGGATTAACCCGTCAATTACGAAACTTTTGGGCCGAGGGTTCATATAAAAAAGCCATTGATTATGGGCTTGCCTGTGGATTAAACAAAGAGCATGTTGAAGAAGTTATTCGCGGGAAAATGAAAATGATTCAAGACCCCAAGGGGAAAGATGGGGTTGATGGGATGCTAGAAGACGATAATTGGGTGCCGAATTTATCATTATGCCAACATGGTAAATATCCCGACCCTGATGATTTGTATAAAATGGCAACGGAATCATTGGAAAATAATGATTTTATTGAAAAAGTTCAATTATCGGATTTACAAGATATTGGAGATGAAATTCGTGCGGCTTATGAACGTTGGGATATGGAAGGGGCGCGTAAATTATGGGGAATAGTGGATAATTTCCCCGAAGATATTCGTAAACAAGTAGATATTCCCTATGCCCGTAGAATTGCTTTTGACCAAGAAGAAGTTGAAGATGTAATGTCGGGAAATAAAGCGCGGCGCGAAATAATGGAAAGAGCGGGGATTCCTTCAATTGAAACCTATATTAACAAACAGATTGAACGGGAAGACCGCCCAACACCCGAACCTACAACTAATCTTGATTGGGATAATGGTTGGTTATTGCCTAATGGTAAATTTTATCCTTGTGAAGGCGGCATGATGGAACATATTTGGCTTGCTGATCGTTTGGGTAAAACCGAAAATGAAGCGGAAAAGGCTGGGTGGATTAAATTAGGGAAGGGATTATTGGGAATTCATATTTGTTCATTTAAGAAACCTACTAAGAAACAGTTTAATTTCTTATTCGATTGGTCTGAATTTAAGCCAAGTCGCCAAAAAGAATATAAAAATTTTATTGATTTCGGAAGTTTTTCCGATTGATTTTAATTGACTTAGAGCGACATTAATATAAAGTCCTCCCATATGAAAATCAAATTAGTAGAACGCAATAGCCAAATTTACAACGCCGCAGATTCTCCCTCCCATATGCGCGGGACAAAGATGATTAATGGTAAAGAGGTAAAAAATAGCTGCGCGTTGGTTTATTCTGTGCATTACGTTGACAATAAAGGCATTGCGCATTGCCAAAGTTGGGATTGTTGGGGTCAATTATATGAAGAAAATATTCCCGTAAAGAATCTAATTGCTTATTCTAAAAAGAAATAATTATGTCACTTATTAAAATTTTTCCCGCTTTTAGCAATGAAACGGAGCGTAATATTCAGGCGCAAATAGCTGGAGAAGTTTACGGAATGAATATTTATTTGGTGGATAATAAATCCGGCGTAGATTTATATCTTGAAATTTCCTTTCCGAACGGAAATCTTTACGAGCGCGGGCATTCAATTTACGATAAACCTTATGAGATTGCGCGCGAATTAGGTAAATTCAAAGAAAAATTTATTGCTCAATATCCATCCAAAGAATCGGTGGTGGAAAAACAATCTAATTATTATACTGATTTATGGGATAAAATGTGCGCGGGCGAGTTAGTCCAAAATCGGCATCACTTAGTAAGCTATACGAAATTCAAGATTATTTTTGGCGATGCAATCACCGAAGTCGAATTCAATGAAGTTCTCGCCAAATTAAAAGCTAAACAATTGGCTATTAACGAAATAGCGCGGTTAGAAAAAGAAAAGACCGATGCGCTCTATCAGGAAAATCTTAAACAGGCCAAAATTCTCCGCATTAATCACATCAAAGAGCAAATTAAACTTAATAAGCCAATTAGCGGCGCGGAATTAGTAGAACTATGTAAGATTTACAACATCAATATTCCCATTCGCACAAAGGGATTTTTCAATGAGAAGATTTCCGAAGTAAACAAAGATTCGGCGCGGGGTAGCGTGAAGAAGGGCCAAAAGATTACTAATCATCCATCTGGATATTATAAGGATTTGATGGAATATATTGATTTAGAAGAGAATTCTGCTAAATACGAAAAGGCTAAGGAATTGTTTCCTAATAAATCATGATCCGCCCGTTAAATCTCTTAATTAGCGATTTATGGCATATTAGCTTAACTGCGCTAAGTTCTAAACCCCATAGTCGTTACGATAGGATGCTTTATATCAAAAATTCGCTAATTAAACATTATCCCAACAACATAGAGGGATTAACTCAAAAACAAATTTGGCACGAGATTGAAAAAGAATTAGAAAATGTTTAAATCTATTTGACAAAGCGCAAAGTTCTATTAACTTGTTAACTATGAAAACTATTACTTGGAGCAAATTTATTGAGTTGATTAACCGCGCCGATTTAATTGTAAAAGCCGACGACAAAGTTATTCAAATCTATGAAAATCCAAGTGATTCCATCATGATTAGCTGGGAAGAGGATAATCAAGAATGGACATTTACATTTGAGCGCGACGATAATAAGAAAATTGCGGTGAGAAAGAATGAATTGACACTATTTTGCGATGAAAAGGACGTTGATTGTTTTACATTCTCGTTTGAACAGGTTAAGCCTTATTTGATTAAATAATTATGCACTACGAAATTAATGTTTCTAAAGACGGAGTTCACCTATTTGCTACTCATGAACGGAGTTTGCAAGAGAACGAGAAAGCATTGGCTCTATTTAAAGAATTTCAATTTAAATTCCCTTCTATTGAGGGTTATAAACTTCAAATGTATAAATACGAGGATGTGGGGCGATTTATTTGCGGGACTTAAAATGAGCTATAACCCTTCAACTTCTTTAGAGAAAGAGCTATCAATAATTCTCGGCGTGCCGATTTTAGTCCAAGTGAGCGAAGATTATAGTGGATTTTGCATTAGAGATATGAATTCTATGCAGCCATTGCTTAATGACGCAAAAATCCCAAAGAAATTCGACGCAGAATGGATAATTAATAAAATCGAATCAAAGGCGAAAAATAATGAGGATATGAAAATTCGCCGGAAAGCAATTATCGCGGCAATGCAGAAATCATTGAAGGATAAAAATATATGTAATTTTAACGCTTATGAAACGACTTTTGGATTTTCAGTTTGCAACATATTTCAAGATGGATTGAAAGTTGCTAAGGAATGTATTGAGACTTGCGGGATTCAATATAAACGAATTGAATATAGCGATGCTCATTGGGTTGTTAGGGTATTTCTTTAATTATGAAATTTCTAATTTGGGTTAAATCTAATTATTGGCGATTCACCCCTAATACTTGGACAAATTGGTATCACCATTGGAAATGCGAAATTAAGGAGAAAATCTATAAGTGGAAGCACTATACTTTACTGCCTTGGCATAATAATCAACGTTGCGCAATTTGTGGCGGAAGTGGAGTCGGAAGCAAATATAATTCTTATTGGAATTGTCATGATTGCAATGGAAAGGGATTTGTGCCGCGATATATTGAAACCAAGGCTAGTTTAGTGTGTAATTTTGTTGGATTGAGATTTGATAATAAAATTAAAAAGTAATTGACTTAGAGCGGCACAGTGGTAGGCTCCTAATTGATGAAACAACCGATTCACAAACAACTTGCGATGCTTCTCTCAAATTATGATTATTCCTATATTGAGCAAACGGGAACACTAATTCGTAAAGGTATTCGCGGATTTTGTAGTGATGAAATTATTCCCCATAAATTTAGGTCAATTTTCGCCGCTGTGGAATATTTGATTCCAATTGTGCGCGAGGATGAATTTAGCGAGCGTTATCGTAAATTGACCGAAGAGAAACCCCTTAAGGCAATTAACCGCAACGAAATTCTTCGTAGAGAAGCGAATATTCGCGGCGAGGCTTATTTGATGGCGGACTAATTCTTAATAATATGACTATTCAAAAGCACTATTTTTATAATCACGGTTTCGTAATTCACAAAATTACCGGCGATTTTTCTGGTAAAATTTCAGCTTGGTTTGGGCCAAGTGGTGAATTGCTTAATTGTGAACAAATTTTGCCCCATAAACAAATTTCCCGCCCCGTTAAGATCAATGGGCCGATTTGGAAGGAAATTGCTAAATTGGGCAATATCCATAAAAAATGAATAAGCAAATAGTCAAACGCTGGGAATGTAAACGCGGGCATATTACCGTAAAAGCACTTAAACCAGACGTTTGCCGCGAATGTAAAAAGATTCATTCTGATTTGTGGCTATCTAGTTTTAAAGAAGTAAAATAATTACAGCATGATTCACGAGCCTAAAAATTTAACTATCGCACAAAAGAAGAGAATTATCGAGGCTGTTCGCTATAAAGCAAAAGGCGGCAAGATTTCATGCGGTCATGATTTTTGGAAATTAGCTAAAAATAAGCCTGCTGGAGATATTTTTCTTTGTGAACGGTGTTCTCAATATTTTGTGAAAATGAGCGGATTGCCTTGGTGGAATGAGAAGTATAAATGCGAAATATTTGGAGAACATGAACCTCGCTCTAATCATATGGATGGAAATTGGTATCATCCAGTGGATATTAGGTGTCAGGATGAAAATAGTAATAATATTGAATGATTTATGAACGTAATAATCATATATTCAATTGACGAAAATAATAAGCCTTTTTATGATATTTATGATAATGCTGATAAATCCCATTTGAATCAGTTTTCCCGAAAAGAAAACGCAATAAAATGGTGTCAATCAATGGGATATAAAATAATTAATCTTAATCAAAATCTTCTCGACTTAGGATAAAAATCTGCTAACGTCCTTCTATATGGAAATCATTGATTCAACTGATTATGAAGCAATTAATATTCGCGATGCGAAAATTGGCGAGCAAATTATTGAAATGCTAAGTTTGCATCCAATTCAAGAGGGCGGGCAAACCCGTTATAATACTTCTTGGGGAACTAAATCTAATATTGGCCTTGCGCGGTCAATTGCGAGAATTTTTGAAGAAACCAAATAATATGAATAATCTACCAAAATTAGATAAATGGGATAACGCCGTAATATTTTACGTTAAACAAGACCAAAATAGCACTATTGAAGGCGTGCGCAAAATTTGGGCCGAACGTTGCGGGCTAGATTTGGAGGATGTTACCTCTGAATGTTTGGTGGATCATTTTTCGCCAATTGTTATTCAACTCCTTATTGCACGGGGCACTTATGATTTTCATGTCGCGGAATTTATTCGTGATTGCGCTCCTAATAATGCGTGGAAATATGGGATGAATAAGCGCGATTTATACGAATCTGATGAAAGTGTTAAATATTTCAATCGCGTATTGGCGGTGATTTGCTCACGGCTGCGCCTAACGGAAACTAAATATCTTATTGGTTTTCGCGAATATTTTGAACAGCGCAAGGCTAATTGTGTGGTAGTTTAATTAAATCAACTATGAAACATATATTTATCGTAATGGTGGTGGGCTATTGGGGAAAGGGCGAGAGTATTAAACTCGCCGCGCTTAAATGCAAAAAATCCGGCGCGAATTCTTCTGATAAAGCGTTAATTAAAATGGTTACTGGCGATGAAACTGCTTATGTGGATGATTATGGCGCAATTAATCACAAAATGGGCGCGGAAGTCATTCATATTGCCAAATTCATTCCATTGAGTGTTTTGACGAAACTGATTGATTAATAGAACAATTCTAATATAGATTATCCCAATGATGAAAACTATCCAATATAAATCCGATTGTGGCAACCATATTAGCCATGTTTGCGATGTAATTTGCCAAATGGCGATTAATAAAAATTGCAATGTCGAAAGTGATTTTAATGGCATTAAATTGGTTGCGACTCCGCAATCCACTAACGATTCAATATATAAAGAGTGGAAAGTTAAAATAGATAAATCCCGCGAGGATTACGCAAATTCGCCCGAAGGAATTAAAGCGGAAAATGACCGCAAAGAATCGTTGAATAAATCGCAAAAAGAAGTAGATTTTCTATTGAAGGTGATTTATGGCTCTAAGAATTTTGAAACAGACTTTCTCATGCATTGGCTAAAGCAATTTGCTGAAATCGCCGACCATATTGGGCTAAATATTGATTATGCAAAATTGCTTAAATGGTTTGAGGATAATGATTTCGTGCATAATTATGGGCTAAATCAGCCAAAGGAATTTTATCAGAACAAAAATTGCTTCGCTCGCTATATTATCGGTCAATGCATGGATAATTTTCACAGCAATATGCCGCCGCATCCGGTTTGTGTGAGGTTTATCAATGATTATTTTAAGCTAAAAGACTAATATGAAACAAACTCAAAAAGCCGCATGGCGATTAGTTGACGGAGGCGTGCAATTATATTGTTCTCTCTGGTGGTTTGGCTCAATTCGGCCAAGTGAACAACAGGAAAATAAATGGTGGTGGAAATGCGTATTGTGCGATTCTTCTAGTGATAACGATAATGTCACAAATGGTTACGAAGATTCATTTGAGGCCGCGCTAATTAAAGTATTAGAGTGCGTTAAATTGGATAAAAATTGCGAATATAATATTGTTAATGGGCCTCACCAATATCTTGATTATTTAAAAGAATTACAGAAAAGATTGAATTTGCGGATTCAATTGGGCAAACAACCGGAATATAATATTTAATTTATGAACTTCAAATATGCAGTAATTTGGTCCGATAAAACTGGTAAAATGCTTTGGGCCAAGTATTTTGATAATATTAATGCCGCGCAGGAATTCGTCACTAAAAAGGGCGTCGTCGCGGTAATTGTCGGTGGGGAAAATCTTGAAATTGACACTTCTTTCGCGGGCTAATTTATGAAACCAGAACTTTATATTTACACTCAAGACTGTGGTTGGCGTGGCTGCATTATTGTTATTTCTCATAATGAAGAATCAGCGCGAGAAAAGATGAAGAAATTTAAAATTAATTACGAGGCGAACGATCCGATTGAATGCCATGAAATTAATGAAAATTTTCAATTTTGCAATTTGGGAGATTGTTAAGTTTTAATTAAAAGTTATTGACATAGAAGTTATTTCTGTTAACGTTCTTTTATGGAAATTTTCTATTATTACGTTATCAATTCCGAAAGGAATAAACTTTGGTATCGCCAATTAGTGGGCAAATATCTTAGCGAGGACGAATTTGAGAAGACTCTATTTAATTGTTTTTTAGAAGTTCGCAAAGAGCGTGGCGTGATTAAATTACCTTATAAGGATTAAATATGAAAAAGTTTAAATTGAATCAGCTAGTAAATTGCCCCGCCGATAGAGGTGAGGAGCCTTATATGGGTAAGATTACCTTTATAAGTGAGCAGATTTATAAGAATATTGACGGAGTTGAATATCAATGAATTACGGTTAAGCATCCAATTGGAAATAAAAGCGCGGTTTGGCCCTCTAGCAGATTAAGTTAATTATATGAAAAAGCAAAAATTCCATAAATTTAAGCAAAAAGCGAAAGCTTATCATGCTATTCTTCGATTTGGTATTTTTAATAATTATGCCGTGCGGCCTATTGAGGAAACAATTTCTCGAATTAATAAGTATAAAGGGGTGATTAAGAATTATATTGAGTATTTGCGCGAAGATTTAAAGCTTATTTATAAAGATTGGAAAGGTGGTCCAAAATATAAGCCAGATAATCGAACGGGCGAGCAAACTTATGGATATAAATCTATTGAAGAAATTGAAGGTAATTTAAGTTATATTAGTGATAGATTTAGCGCAGAATTTAGACTCCAATGGCTATTGGATTTGCCTGAAGGGTATAAAAAATTGGCTCAGGATAAAATTAATTTGACAAATAACCAAGTTTAAATATCGTCCTACCTAATGAGCCGCCGACCAATTAAGATTTTTCAAGTTAACGAAGATGAACCATCTGCGAATATTAAAATTAAATGCTCTATTAGTGGACAATTTCTTAAATGGAACGACGCGGTAAGAGCTAATTGGGAATATGATTTTGACGTGGGGCGAATCTCACATACTCAATATTATTCAATTAAAGAATAATTAATAAACAATTTTGCGCATTTGGTGGAATGGCAGACACGATGGGTTTAAACCCCATTTTTACTTAAAAAATAAAGTCTCGGTTCAAGTCCGAGAATGCGCACCACTTTAATATAATGAAAATTCTCCCATACGCTTCTATTCCCAATTTGGGCCTAAATAAAGCTCTCAAAACAGGGTTTAAGTTTACCAATTATTCATTGCATAAAACTCCCGATAATTGGCTATTCCTTATTGTGGATTGGACGGCGAATGATAAATATTATTGGGATTTTAAATATTGCGCCGAATCCAGTTGTTCTTCTGGAATAGTTGGAAATGCCAGTGATTCCCGATTGGTAGAATTAGAGTTTAATAAGGTTAATTGTGTTAGTTTGCTTAACGATAAACCCTATCGCCATAAGTTTAATATCGAGTGCGGGATTTACACTAAAAAAGGCTTTATTAAGTCTCATGATTATTTCTGCGCCAAACCTAATAAACATGGCGTAATTGTTTATTTTTCGCCGCGCAATTTTTACGATAAGTTCAAATTAGTGAGTGAATGGCGGGATGAGGCATATTTTAACAAAATTCTCTCTCAAAGCGTTTAATATGAATAATAAACAAAATAACCTCAATAGGCTGATGAATAAGCTTTATTGCGCGGAGGATAATTTTCAACGAGCGCAAAATAAACGTAGAAAACGCTATTGGGATAAAATTGCCGCTTATTGGGGCAATAAGGTTATTAAAGAATCGTTTCGCCGCCCCAAAGTTCACAATAGATTTTACGTTTAATTAATTTGACAACGCGCCGCAAATAATACAGAGTGAGAACGTAATAAATTATGAACCACAATTTTAAAGAAAAAGATAGGGTGAAAACTCATCTAGGTGAAACCGGAACGATTAAGGGATTTACCTTTATGGGCGAAGTTGTCGTTGAAATAGATAATAGTAAGGATACTCACATAATCAAACGGTGGTTGGGGAATATCAAAGAAAATTACTCGCCGCACCAATTAACAAAAATTGATTAATTTATGAAAACACAACTTGAAATTTGTTTGGATGCGGGATTTCTCATTGAATATCCTATGGTTTTTGTCAAAAGCATTACCCGACACAAAGCTTTGCAACTTTATTCTACAAATACGCCAATTTTGATTACCGATGGGAATAAGTATTATAAGATCGAAAAAGCAACTTTGGTTCAAGATTGGGAAGGAATTTTGTTTATCCGCGCTTATTAATTTATGAACTATATCGCCCATATTCCCTTTATTCCCTCAATGGGTTCAATTAGTCCTATTTATGTAAACGAGAATAAAATGGAAACCAAAGAGGAAAATTTGCTCTGGACAATCAATAATATGCGCGAGCATGATAATTTGCCGCGATTTAGGGATTTTGAGCATTTTAGAGAACACGCTGGACAAAATATTATTTTCGAGCAAACCGAGGAATAATCTATGAAACTTAAAAGTGTTATTTCCTTGCCCGAGAACAAATCCGAAGCCGAAATCATCCAATTCTTTAGCAACGCGGGGTTTATCTTTAATAAAGACTACGAATTTATTAGCCATAAAGGAGTCCTTTATATTAAAGCATTAACTCAAATAATTCTCGCGCAAGATGCTCTAGCTTTTGGATTTAATAAAGTAGAATTAAATTGACTCGGCGCGACTTTTGATTAGAGTTTTCGTTAATGAAACCTCCCCAAAGAATCGTTTGTGCTGCTATGCTAATGGATGACGGCGCAATAATTACAGGCGTGCGGCATTATAGTCCCGAAATGAGGGCGACGTTAAAGAGAATTTACAGTGGAGGATTGAAAATATTTGGTCATTATATTATTAAACCTTATCATTTGAGGGTTAAAGAACAGGGTTTTGTGGATCAATTTGGCAAATTTTTGAATCGCGAAGAGGCTTATGTTATCGCGGAATTGAATAACCAAATAATTGAAAATTTTGGTGGTGCCAAAACATTATATTCGGAATCTTTATATTAGATTTAATTTGACAGCGGGCGACTTTTAAATCAAGCTAGGAGAAATCAAATTTATGAAATCTGCATCACAAGTTGTAAACGCCACGGCATATTTTAACGGTTATAAATTTGGAATTAAGGGCGAAATTTACCCTAATCCTTATGATATTATCTCGTCTAAATCCAAATATGATGATTGGCAGGACGGATTTAATTGCGGCATGGAAGAATTTAAGCGCGAAAATAGTAAATAATGAAAATTACCCAACAACATATTGATTTCTGGGTTTATTACCGCGCCCCGAAGTTTATTAAGGAAATGCTATCCAATAAGGTGACACCCTTTAAAAAAGACACTAAGCCAAATATTAATTCATTAATTCCTCATGGTAATTATGGAATGCCCACAAAGGAAAATGATTGCGCGGTGCATAATACCGTTGAATTGGTTAGAATAGCAAGAAAACGTAATGATTTAGTAGATTATTTGATGCAAATTTGCCAAAATCCGGGGACGGTAATTGGCCCTGAAAAACGCTCTGCAATGGCGTATAAATGGTTGAAAATGATTGAGTTAAGGAAACATTAATTTATGAACGAATTATCCCTATTAAAGCCTTGGCATTGGAAAATTATCCCAAATTGCCGCGTCAAAGCATTTGATTCGCGCAAATATATTGATGATATTAAAACCCCATTAGCCAAAACAATGCGCCTCGCGACGGTAATTAGGCGTTATGGTTATCGCTCACAATATAACACGAATTGGATTTATCCCGATATTTGTGATGTGAAATTTGATGGAGAAGATGAAATTTGCGAGGGCAAATTTACTTATGGACTAGCACCTATTGATAGAATTTTTAATTGATTTAATTTGACTTCGCCGCGCAATAATATAGGTTGAGGGAGTAATAAATATATGAAAATTCACAATTCAGAACCTACCACGTTGGGCGAATTAGTCCGACTTAACAAAATTATCAATGATTGCGAGCAAACTTTGGCAGTTTTTGCTAAAGGTAGATATAAAGTTCCGGCAGGGGAAATTGAGTTGGTTAAAGCGCAATTGAATAAATCTCTGAAGGAACGGGAATATTTGGAAGGGGCGATTGCCCGTTGTGCGAATAAATCTTAATTAGGACGAATTTTAGCTATTTATGAATATTCTTGAACAATTCGGTTCGCTTAAAGAAGAACCTCGCGAAAATTGTAAATTTTATCGTGGCTTTCTTAATTGGAAAAATGAATTTAAACTCGACCCCAATTGGGTAATCGAAGGAGATTTTTGTGATTATCCCTATCGTAAAGTGTGGATTAATATTAGCGATAGCTCTATATTCACATATTGCGAAGGGGATTTGACTCTCCAAATATTCAGCGATAAAGTCGAATTCTACGGCGCGCTATTGCTCGCGGCCAAATTTTACGCAAATCATTAATTAACTATGAATATTACTCAAATTAAAAATCTTAAACGCGGCGATTGGTTCACAATTGATAATGATTTGTGTTATGTAACCCGTGATACGCTTAATGGATTTTTATATTCGTCGCCAGATTTTCATTCTACTTATCAGCTTTATATTGGATATGACGATGATTACGGACTGATTCATCAAAGTATGAACTATGTGGGGAAAACCCGCGAAAATTTTCTCTATTGGATAATGCCGATGTTTATTGCGCAATTTATGCACCCGTTTAAAACTCCTGATATTAAACTTTAATTTATGAATAAAGAATCAAATATCGTTCACGAATCGGCTAATAATTCCCATTATGTTTATAAAATTAGCATTGGCCATTATGAAGTGCGCAAAAATGGGTTAACTCATGCAATTGTGATTGGGAATTTTGATAATCCAGATGAAGATTCTGACCAATTAGAGCGGGCCATTGAAATGTGTGATTATGAAGCTAATAAATAATTGCGCCGCGGCACGATGCAAATACCGTTTGATTGTGATAATGTGCCAAATAACGCGCAATTCAAATTTGCTTGTGATAATCCTGAGCTAAAAGAATCTAAATACGAGAATTGGATTGTTCGCGAGATATTTAATTCTACGCTCTGTTCTAAATATGCTTATTTTCAAGTATGAATAAGCCAATTGCAAAATATATTGGGTTTATTCCGCCATTTGAAGAGGTTCTCAAAACCAAGTTGCATTTGTTTAATTTGTTAATACCTTTAAACAATCCCAAACAGGGCATTATTCACCCCGTTAATTCCACTGTAACATTTGCCACAATTAAAGATTGCGCGGCTAATTTAGTATTGAAGGAAAAAGATATTGAATTATTGGAAAGGGCGATGAGATATTTTAATTATTATGAAAACAAAAATTCTATTCGTAACTCATGATCCATATAAAGCCATGAAAATTGGCGATATTTTGATTAAAAACCAAATTTGGTATGAATCATTGAGTATTGGCAATGGATATGGCGGGACTAATTACGAAATTAGCGTGGAAGAAAATAATTTTGATAAAGCTAAAGAATTGATTTTGCCATTTTAATTATTAAGTTTTTAAAATTTAAGTTGACGGCGCGCAACTAATCTATAAGGTAGAGCTAAATCAAATTAACCATGAAAAACTATAAAATTCGCAATATTATTACTCAAGACAATTCTTTCGACGGAATGGTTGGAAAAGATATTTTCTCGACTCATTCCGAAAAAGATAATTATTTGAAAATTTGGGAAGTTAATAACGAAGAGTCTTCTCTTATTACAATTTACGAACCCAAAGTGTTTTTCGGTGATATTATCCGAATTAAAGGATATGCCGCCAGAGATAACGCGACTTTTGTTTTTGTTGAAATTTATCTTGAGTAAACATTATTTGAGCAGCAATTAATCGCTTAAGATTTTTAAAAACTTAATATTTTTTATTTGACTAAGAGCTAAATTGTGGTAGATTCTAAATTGTAAAGATTAAATCACCATTAACTAATTCATCGAATGACCAAACAAATTGAAAGCGAAATTCCGGTAATTGCTCAAAATATTACCGAGAATAATATCCGAATTGGAAAAACCCTTTGCGAAAAGGCTATTCTAATTAGCGTGCAAATTAGCCAATTTTCCGGCACTCGTAAAGATAAGCGCGTGACAAATGACGTTTCCAAAGACGAAAATTGCGATATTAACAATGTTCGGGTTTGGAAATCCCTGCTTAAATCCAAAAAGAATCGTGCGGTTTCCTCTGCTTCACAGAAATTGCGCCTTCGTTTATATGAATTGAGCGCGCCGTGGAATAATAATGGTGAGCGTATTTGCTCGACCAAAAATTATATTAAGGTAAAACAGGAATTGGAACAGCTAATTGGCAGCTTTTATATCGCCGTTGCTGATTCAATTCAGGAATATGCCGATACGATTGCCAGTGATTATGCTAATGAGCGGCAAATGCTCGGGGGTTTGTTCAATAAGGCGGATTATCCCACTTATGACGAATTCCGCCACTCATTTAAAGCGGAAATTGTTGTCTCGCCAGTCCCTTCTAACGATTATCGAAGCGGATATTTGAGTAAAGAAGATTTGGCCGATATTAATTCGCAAATTGAGGCGCGAATTGAATCGTCAATTAAAGAAACGCAAATTGATATTATGGAGCGGGCGCGGGAATCGCTCAATCATTTGGTTAATCGTTTGATTGATTCCGATGGTAAATTCCATAATTCGGCTTTGGAAAACGTTATTGAGGAAATCAACCAGTCTCGCGAACTGAATATTCTCGATAATGCGAAAATTGATGAGATTTTCAATAGCGTTGCGAAGAAAATTTCCACAATTGACGCGGCAAGTGTCCGCGATAGCGAAAAGGTTCGTAATTCCGCGCTGATTACTGCGAAGGATGCGTTGAAAGATATTAATTCGCTTATGGCGGATTTTATGGCCTAATTGATTTAGGGGAATAGTTCTAAATGGTGAGCTATTCCCCTTTATTTTGCCTATTTAATTTTTAAAAACTTAGATTTTATTTTGTTGACGAAAGATTTATTTTGTGGCAAGCTATGAATAGTTAGATAAACCTTAACTATTAAATATTATATGAAACCGTCAATGCTGGCCAAAGTTCTCCCTATTGCTATTAAAGATAAAAGCAATATTCTGCTAGTTGGTTCGCCCGGAATTGGTAAATCAGAAATGATTGCCTCTATTGTTAAATCAATGGGGTATAAATTCATGATTTTGCATCCTGTTATGAGCGATCCCACTGATTTTAAGGGATTGCCGGTTAGCGGGACAATTAATGGTAAATTGACCGCCGATTTTATTCCTTATGGTGATTTGCGTGAAATGATGGAAACTAAAGAGGAATTAGTTGTCCTTATTGATGATTTGGGACAGGCAAATCTTTCAAATCAAGCTGCCTGTCAACAACTTATACAAGCGCGAGAAATTAATGGGAAGAGAATTTCCGATTATGTTTCGTTTATTGCCGCGACAAATTCCCGTAAAGATAATGCGGGCGTTGGTTCACTAATTACTCCGCTTATTTCCCGCTTTTGCATATTTGAAATGGAAATTTGCGCTAATGATTGGATTAGCTGGGCAATGAACAAGGGATTGCCGATGGAATTGATTTCATTTATCAATTTCAAGCCCGCACTCCTTAATACATTCACGGCGTCAAAAGAAATTCAGAATTTCGCTTGTCCGCGAACAGTTTACAATCTTTCTAAGTGGATTCAGGCCGGCATTATTGATTTGGAAGTATTTAAAGGCACGGTCGGAGAGGGATTCGCCGTAGAATTCATGGCATTTTATCGCACATTTAAAAATATTGGTAATTTGCCCGCGCAAATTCTCGCAAATCCAATGACTGCCGATATTCCAAGCGCGCCGGATGTTATTTATTCGGTATTATCCTGCCTTTCAGTTAAATGCAATAGAATGAATATTGATAATATTTTCGCATATGGCGAGCGCATTCCTCAAGAATATTGCGCATTTATGGTTAATAGCATCATTACCCGCAATCCTGATTTAAAAGAATCGGCGGCATTTGTTCGCTGGGCTGTTAAAAATCCCGATGTGATTCAATAATTTAGAGCCAATTACCCGCCCGTTAATTTTTAAAATCTAAATAATTTTAAATTGACGCGGCGGGTTTTTCTGTTAGCTTGGATAAATAGCATATGAATGTTAATCACCCAAAGGTTAAGGCGGCAATTAATTCGTTAATTTTCGATAATCCGTTTTTTGCTTCAATGATTTTGCAGCAACAGATTATTGAAGACAATTCCACGAATAACCCTACCTTTTGCGTAGATGGTAAACATTTATTCTACAATAGCGAATTTGCTGATTCCCTCACTATTCAAGAAATTAAAGGAGTTCTCGCTCATGAAGTTTGTCATTTATGCGCAAATCATTTGGGGCGGATGAAGGGAAAAGAAATTAAGCGTTGGAATTATGCCACGGATTATTCGCTTAATGGTGAATTGCTTCGCGCAGGATTTATTCTCCCAAAAGGCGTCCTAATTGATGTTAAATATACGGGCAAATCCGCAGAGGATATTTATCGTCTTTTGGGAATTGAAGAGGATAAAAAGAAAGAGGAGCAGAATAAGCAAAATTCCCAGAATAAACAAAAGAGTGACAAATCCAAGGAAAAGGGAGACGGCAAAGGCGAGAAATCGGATGAAAAAGCTGATAAAGGCGATAAATCTGATATATCCGATAAACAAGATAAATCGAAGGGCGATAAGGGAGAAAATAGCGACGAATCCGGCGATAATTCTGGCGATTCAAGTGAATCTAATAATGGTGAAGAAAATGAGTCAAATGATGGCGAGCCAAAAACATTTGGTGAAATTAAAGCTCCCATTGATGATTCTATTGAGGAATTGACCAAGGTTCAATCTAAATTGGCGGAAAATGCAGCGAAAATGGCGGGCAAATTACCTAGCAATGGACTAATTGAGATAATCAAAAATGGTCAAAAGCCTTCATTTGATTGGCAAGAGATATTGAATCGTTTTATTTGCGAAAATTGCGCTAAAGATTATTCATTTAGTCACGTAAATAAACGTCATTTGGGGCGCGGAATTATTTTGCCGACACTATTTAGTCAGGAATTAGGGAAAATCGTCATTGCAATAGATACAAGTGGGAGCGTCAATTTGCGCGACGTGACTAATATGGTTAATGAGGCCGTCAATATATTGGAAAACGTGAGTAAAGATAATTACGAGCTAACCGTAATTTATTTTGACACCATTATTCAAAATATTCAAGTATTTGAACCTAATAGCGATATTAAGCCCTTGCCTAAAGGTGGCGGCGGCACCGATTATAAAGAAATCTTTAAATATATCGCCAATAATGATTTGGGAGATATTAAAGGCGCAATTATTTTAACGGATGGGTATTGCAATAGCTTTGGCGAGATTTCTCCTGATTACCCGATTTTGTGGGGACTTATCGAAGACAATTCTACATTTAAGCCTCCGTTTGGTGAAATCTTTAAATTCAATAACTATTGAGTGATTTGGCAATTAGCCGATAAACCATATAAAAGGCGAATATCTTATAAATAGATAATAAATTTTAACTAATCCAAGTCCGGTCATTAATTTGGCCGGATTTTTTGTGTTTAAATTCATTTAACCTATTGAATATTAACTAATTGCAAACAATTCCGCGCTCTGTTTCCCCATAAGTAGCACATTAAAAGGGATTTGCACTCAATTAATCAATTATCCCCTAATTATATCTAAAAACGACCGCGCAAGGCATGGTTAGAACACGTTTAAACGAGAGGGAAACGCTTGGTAAGGGTAGGCCAAGGGGTGAGGTTTTAAAGTGCTTTAAACGCCAAGGAAACAGGGTAGAAACAGCGTAAAAAAGTAAGGTTGAAAAGCTTGAAAAACAGAGTTGAGAAAAGCACTAAAACAGAGTTAATCAATTATTGGATAAGTTATTGCTAATAAGCTATTTAATAGTGGTTTACCACTATGGAATTGTTTATTAAGTAATGGTTTAATATATAGGGATAACATAGAAGAATGGATAAGGGAAGAATAAGGAGAGGATGAAGAGAAAGATTAACTACTATTTTATTATTAAGTTATTATTTTGGTATTTCGTGCCCATATATTTATTTTCCCCCAAAAATTTTCATCTATTCAAAAATATTTTTATTCCTCAATAATTATTTCATTTCTCAATTAATCTTTTACTTACCTATAAATGTTAGTCTTACCTAATGTTTGTAAAAATTAATCATCTATTCGTTATCCTTTCCTAGTGTTTATCCCTCTATAATTTTATTGACTTATTAAATCAATTGAGTAGTCTTCTTATATGAGAAAATCATTTTTAATTTTGTTTTTGGCCGGAATTATTCACGCGCAAGATATTGCGCCGCAAATAGTTGACGCAAAAACTAATTCCACTTGGGAAAATCAATTAGGTGAAAAAATTAATGGTAAATTGCTCTCAATTGAAATTGATTCTATTACTATTTTGGTTAATGAACAGATATATCATTATCCGATTGATAAATTAGGTGATAATAGTAAAATTAAAATAAATGCTTATAAACGCGAATATTATAATAAGATTATTCGTAATGATTTAGACTATGATCCGTTAATTACCGATAGATTAGGCGCAAATAAACAATTTAAACAATTAGTTGAATTAAGAGCTAAATATAGGGGATTGTTTATTAAGGGCGATTTAGATGCAGTAAATAAACAATTGAGGGAAGATTTGGGCGCGAGTTTGACCCCATTGAATGAATTCCAAAAGAATTACCTCAATAAGATAATTAAGCCCCTAATTGACTCATGGAATGTTAAATCAATTAAAGTCAACGATAAGTAATTTAATTTAGTTAATCCGCCGCGAGATTATTCTTTGCGGCTTTTTTGTGCGCGGAATTAATCAATTAACGTGAATTAATTTTAATTAAAAATAATTGATTTAAATTGACACAATATTAATTTTTATGCTATAATTTTCCAAATGTTCTTAAATCGCGGGCCGATTTTAGGAATCCGCGCACGGTTTGGTGCCCCACTCTAAGGTTTTAACCCGCAAATCGCTTTCAGGATTGAACCTTACTCACCATGAATATAATGAATCATAGTTGAATAGTTAAGTCAATAAGTTTTTATTTAATTTTATTCTTTATTTGCTCGCGAATTTTTTCGTAATAACACTAAGGGGGATTATAGGGGGTTATTAGTTAGATTTAAACTTGTTAAAATTAAATTGACGGCGCGCCACAATTTGATAAATTTCAATAAATGAAAATTTATCGTTTTGAATATCAAAGTCAGGGAATTTATCAAGCAAGGGGTGTAAATCAATATATTGACCAAATAATGGAAAATTTTGATTTAATACGTTCTCCAAACACCCCTTCGCCAATGAACGATAAAGGAATGACCCCGCATTATAATAAAATTGGTAATAATAATTTTCTATTTGGGTTTGCTTCTTTTGAACAATTGTTAAATTGGTTTCCAATAGGAGCGGTTGAGGAATTATTGGATATTGGCGGGGCGACGTTGCGAATTATAGAAATTCCCTCCTATTCAGTATTCCAAGGTGAAAAGCAATGTTTATTTAGTAAATATGCTTTTGAAGACAATATTGATATTAAATCTTTCGAAGGATTTAAAAAATATTTTGCTATTTAAAGATATTGACATTATGTGACAATCTATTAAAGTGAGCTAAATCAAATTATTTTATGTCCCTATCTCTAATAGACATTTCCACTTATGGGTTAAGTGAATTTATTGAATGGGCGAGAAAATCGCTTTATTCCAAAGAGGAAATTATTCAATATATTGCATCATCTCGTAATCTCACTTTAAATCATGCAATTATTGTGGTAAATGCGCGATGGGTTGGAAACACCGCGCCGATTTATTATTGATATAATTAAATTGACCTAGCGTAACAATTTGTTAGTGTCTTCATTGTAATAGATTAATCATTTTGATTGGCCAATTACTTAAATATCAATAAATTAAGGTTTATCATGAATATCAACGAAATCGTTTCAAGCGGAATTTCCGCCGAAGTTATTGTCCATGCCGGAAATATCCGCGCCATTATGTTTGGCCGTGTGGAATTATATGGAAATGGTGGTAAATACAAAATCAACTCGCACAATCCTGATTTTGCCAATTCGATTATATTTACCGAAAAGGATATTGTGAAAATTGATAATACCTCTTCGCGCCACAAGATTATTTATATTTCTCCCGCTATTTAACAATAATTAGATGTATAAATAATCTCAATTTACGCGCTTTTTAGGTTAATTCACCTTATGAAAAGCCCAATTAGTGCCAAATTCCGCGCCGGATTGTTCATCTTTTTCGCAATTTGCACGGCAACTTGCTCAATAAAAGCGCAATCAATAGCCGATTACCGCGCTTTAATAGAGAATCATGAAGGAAATAGAGCAATTCCCTATATTGATTCAATGGGCCATCTCACTATAGGAATTGGTCACCAATTGACTAATAAGGGGAAATCCTCTTATAGTGTTAATGAGATTAATCAATTTTTCACACAAGATTTAAATATCGCAATTGATAGCGCGAAAACTCTTTATCCGAATTTTAACAAATTACCCAAGGAAATAAAAATTAGGCTCGTGGATTTTGTTTTCAATGTGGGAATCACCCGCGCGAAAGGCTTTAAGAAATTTAATCTCGCCATAAATAGTTCTAATTACAAATTGGCAAGTAAAGAGCTAATTAATTCTCGTTATTACTCTCAAGTTAAGGGGCGCGCCGAAAAATTCTCTCAAATATTAGCTAATAAGTTCTAAATAGTTAATAATAAACACTTAATAGTCCGCGAGGGTTAATTCCTTCGCGGATTTTTTGCGTCCAAATATGAGAAAATATAGCCAAATAAACGTTAATATAGAGGTAATGAGAGGTAGTATAAGCTCTCAATAGGACAATATCCGGCGCGAGACTATTATATAGAGGTAATTATACTATTTTACAATTATCATATAAGGAATTAATATAATTTAGTATATTATATAAGGATTTTTACAATTAGTATATTCACCTTATATTATGCCCTATATGCTATTAGAAAAACTTTTATATGCTATTAGATTTTTATTTTTCGCTTATTATTTTTCCCCATTTGTCAAATTATTTTTTATTTTTATTAATTATTTTTAAATTGACTTTGTTTTTATAGCCCTATTATATTTTAGCTGTAGGGGACTGACTTCAAAAAAGCCGCCCCAGATTTTTACAAAAATTTTACAAAGATATATTTTGACAAAATTGAATTTCCCTATATTCGCGCACGCGCCGCGCTTCGTTGTTTGTGGTGGGGTTAACTAGGGAGCTAATCAACTAGGCGGTGCGCTCAACTAGAGGGAAAACAGAAAAGAGGGGAAAATTAATCAATTGTAAGTTGTTTAAAGGCCAACCACTTAGGAAAGGCCTAAAAGAATTAGCGAGAATTGAGTTGAATTCAAAAAGCAATGTCTTAAGGTGGGGAAAGGTTAGATGTTCTTTTCGGTGGCACGCCGCACCGCACTATATTTTTTTACGGTTTCAAAAAACCTATTTACCCGCTTTGACCCTGCTAGGCTGAAACAGCGCAGGCGAGCCAAGGAAAAGAAAGTTAAAGTCTCTTAATCTATGGCTATGCCGATTTAAGAGAGATTAGCTTAAGCTTCTATGGAATGACCCTTAGCAGCTTATTTAATCCACATGAAACACGTTTACCACTTAAACGACGAAGAAGCGTCAACCTTGGAATCTGCTTTGCGGGTTTACAAATCACACTGCCTTAAAGAGGCGAAGAAAGCCTGTCACTTTGGAGACATCGAAACGGCGGAATTCAACCTTACAGAAGCGAAACAAGCGCAACTGTTGATTACTTCTTTGCCTGTTAAAATCTGAAAGCCTTCCCTCATAAGAGGGAGGTTAGCTTAAGACTCTGCGCGTTTGCAGCGTCTTAACTTAACCCGTTAGAAAATTGGGTTTAATCCTACCCGCCAAAAGGGGTTTTCATCATATGGAAAATGTCACCTCGTCCGCTCCTGTTCAGTCCGCCGCTAAGCCTGCCGCCGTCAAGAAGACGCCCGCCAAGCCTGCCGCCGTTGTCAGCACCGTTTACAATGCCAGCGCGAGCAAGACGCCCGCCGCCGCCCTCCGTGCCCTCGCTTCCCATGTCGAAGGTATCAAAGTCCCCGTCTTCGATTCCAAGCCGTTCGACGCCATCCCCGAGGCTTACCGCGCAGCCGCGTTGGATGGTGCGCGCAAGGCCTTCAACGCCGCTCACGGTGACGGCGCGCAGCAGGTCAAAACCGCGCTTGACGACGGGTTCCGTCAGATTGTCGGCGCGTTCTCCCTCGGTGGCAAGTCGGGCGCGGGTCGCCCCTCGCTTCCCTCGTTCTCCGACCTTTCGCAGGTCATGCAGGAAAAGGGGCGCGCCATGAAGAAGGAGGGCAAAGATGCCGCCGCGATTGCCGCCATGATTGGCGGAGAGTCCGGCGTCAACCTTGCCAGCGTGCGCAAGGCTCTTGACGTTGAGTAAGCGCAAGGCGTTAGGTTAACGTAGGCGCAAGGCTAACCCCTTGCGCCTTTTTCATTAACCCTCTGACCTTATGCGCTCAAATGGAAATTGCCATTGCTCTAGTGCTAGTTCTCGCCTTTATATTATTCCGCTAGTGATAGTCTAAGCTTGCGTGTTTCGCTATGTGCTTGTGTGTATAGGCTCTATATAGTGGCTATATACATTTGTATATAGCGAGGCACCCTGTTTATAAAAAAATTTACAATCGTAAAAATTTTCTGGCGGGCGGGGGTATTGCGCATCAAATTCTCACCCATTTTCATTTCAAACAACGACTTACAAGATTAAAAAAATCCACGGGAGTAAATTATTTTCAATTTAAATCTCCCTTATAAGATTATTCCTTCCCCTATGTTTATCCTATATAAAACTCTATTAAAACTAAACAGGAGGGGTGAAAAAATCCACGGGTGAAAATATTTTCCAACTGATTCCCTCAATTAAGGGACACATATTGTAGGAACCCCCTTATCCAGCTATTTTAATAATCCACAAAACAAATCTCATTCTCCAATAATTAAGCTTTAAAAAATAATATTCATTAAATATTTTATCCAATAAACAATCTTCCGCATAACACTCTTTTACATACTGCAATTTAGTCCCGCGCCAGCTTTTATGAGGGTGGACTAATAACCATAAGATGAATTTATTCATAATTTTATTTTTTTCAAAATGTTCTCAACTATATCTTCCAACGTCGGCACGTAAAAAGTATCGCCCCAGATTTCGCGTTCAGAAAGAACTTGCGCGGCCAACTTTCTCACATTTAAATCCGTTTCGCAATCATCGATATTGATTTGCATCAAATTTTTATTCTCATTCTCTAATGTTCTCGCCCGTGATTCTAATTCTCTGATTTGCTCTTTTAATGCTGCTATTTCTAGATGGTCCATAATAAGTCGTGTTTGGCGTGTTAAATTGTTAAAATAAGTTCGCTACGCCACTTATGACGCATTAAACCACCCTCCCATAGTGCTTTTCCCCGTTAATGATATGGAGAACTTTCGCGCCGCGCCGCGCCTTTTCTTTCTCGGGGTCTTCTCGGGAGGATTTAATAAAGTTTGTTCAAATTGCGCAATTAGTTCAACATCACGCTGCGCCCATTGAGGCCAATAATCAAATTCCTCATTAGAATATTTGGATAACTCATGGGGATTCATTGCGCGGACTAAATCTTTATGAGTATTTCTAATAGAGAATAATTCGCTCATAGCTTAATATTTCTAAGACTAATCTTTAACACATGATTTGCCCGTTCATTAATCCACGCGAAATAACTGTCTGACTCAATACCTACTAATTGATCGCGCCAATTAGATTGGCCCGCGCAATATTTTAATGCCTCATTTTTGATTTTAATAAGCTTTTCTAATTTTTTAATCTTTAGCTCTAGTTTATTCATAACACTTTTTTGATTTTAGCTGCGCAACAATATCACATAACGAGGCTTGATTCGCCGCGCTGGAACCGTTAAGGAGAACGTCAAGCTCTTTCGTCAATCGTTTTTTATCTTCGTTAACTTCCTTGTAATCTTCAATTTCGCTGGTTTTATGTTCTAATTGGCGGGTTAATGATTCAATTTTGCTATTCGCCGCCGCGAGTTCATTTTTATGAACATATTGCTCGCTATAAATTTTAATAATCGCTTTCGCTCCTTCTACTTCCTCTCGGCAAACGGTATGTTCCTGTCTAGCCCAACCCCAATCAATCATATCATTTCCATCTACGACCATTGTTGTCTCAGCGCGTTTAATACCTTCTTTTATCCGCGCCAATTCTTCCCTCATAGCAATCACTTGATTAAGTCCGACTTTCATCCATTTATTTTCAGGGACGCCCTCTTCGGGAAGAATAATATAATCTGTGCTGTTCATATAGAAGATGCTCTCTTTTAGAATCGCTTATGTCAAGAGAAATCACACCGCGTTTTTTATTTTTATTCTTTTACAATTAGCTATTCAAAATATTTGGCAACTTGGGTAATTGTTATTAACATTATTAATGATGCCAAATTCTTATTACGGTTACACCTTTGAATCCGAGGATATTGATAAGTATCTATTCAAGTTAATTCTCGTATTTATCACTAATATTATTGAAATTAAAAAATTCGAACAATCCAAAATAGTAATCGAAGAATATCGCACTACCGCGTCTCAAGATACTTGCCCCACTTTCTTTTATATTATTGAAAATCAAAAATTAGGATTAAATGGTTACGTTGGGCGCGAAAAAAATGGCAACGTTGTTTATCTTATCATGGACCACAATCGATTCCGCTATGCGGAACAAGAAGGATTTGAGTTGACTCGTGAAGAGGTTATTAATACTTTTGGCGTATTTAGAAAGCTAAAAACGATCACGGATTTTATTAAATTCATGGGCGGGGAAACCGATTATGAATTTAAAGGTGGGTATATTCTGAAAAAAGATTTCGGTTAAGGAGAAAAGCCCTTTATATTTTCTTTTGCCCAATTATAATAATTGGAGTCATTCTGTTCTACCCATTTGTAAGTTCTCCCAGAATATTTACCAAAGGTGAATACTTTTTCCTGAGATACCTTTTTATTCAATGGTTCGCCCGCGATTATTTCGCCCGTTTTATTAAGGCAATCGGCCAGCGTTATCTTTTTAATGGACAACCACGCCGCGCTCTTTCTCCAATTAGGATCAAATTCCTTTTTCTGTAATTGAACTGTAAGTGGAGTTAACGCCATTTTGTAGCACCACTTCCGCGCACACCGCCATTGGATTTTGTTCCGGCTGAATAACTTTTCCTAATGCCGACAATCTTTTTGGGCCGCTTTGATTTAATTTGCACGCGAGTAGAGTGGGTTAATTCGTTATAAATTATCCCCGTTAAAACTCGCCGCGCAATGTAGCGAAATGAGTAATTACCCTGAAATGAAGGAAGTCTAAAATATGGCCAACTCATATTAATTAATTCTAGAACAAATATCCTTCAACATGTCAATTTCTACTTGCAATTCTTTAACAGTGTTCTTCTCGCCTTTTTGTGTCGCCCAAAATTTTGCTTTCTTTTCGGCCTCGGCAATTTTCTTAATAAGAAAAGTATTAAGTTCTTCTAAAGTATATTTACTCATTAGTTTCGGCTTTTAAAATTTCGGCGCGCAGCCTAATTCCTTCGTCCGCAATTTCTTTGGAACAACATTGGCCATGAACATGCAAGTAAGCGGAGGTATCTCTAATATATTTCCCTAAAAATTCGATATATTCTTTTTGCAGTTCTATTAATTTATCTTTATTCATAATTAAGCGTAATTTTTAACTTTTTCCCAATTAGCCTTGTATCGCGCCTCTTCGTCCTTAATCAACAGCCCAATTCTGTATAATTCCGCGCCCGCTAATTTAGAAATAATATCGCGCTCGTTAACTGGCTCGCGCAGCATAACTTGTTGAAGCACAGAGCATTGAGAAGAATTGAGTTTATCTTTTAGCATATTTAGAAGGAGCTACAATTTGATCTAAATCAACGTGAGGTTCGATTAGCGCGGAATTCTTCGCGTGTTGTTTGAGATAAATTAGGCGAGTCGCCCATAGTCCGGTTAAAACTTTCCCGTTGGCCAATCCAATAGAATATTCGTGGTTTTGTTCGTCGCAACAGAATGATGTTACCTTCATGAGGGGAAGAATCTTGATTGTGCTAACTGGGTCAAGATTTATTTTTCTTATTTACTTTCTCAATAGACTTCGGGGCGCGGTCAAGTTTTTTAGGTAACATATTTTCCAAATCATAAGTAACTTTAATATTCATTGTAAGTTTCGGCACCCCAACGTGATCAATGATCCCCATAAGTTTCGCGTCTTCCGGAGTAATAAATAAATCAGCATTATTTTGCTTCTTAATCATTTTTTTATAAAAATCTTTGGACTTATTGGAATGTTGGGCGAGAATTTCCAATAATTTATCATTTAGTTTCTCGACATATCGCGCCTCATTTAGCACATCAGACGTTTTCCCCTCCGATGAAGTGCTTGCCTCATGAACCAAAATCATTGCGTTAGGTGAGGCATAACGATATCCTCTAGTGCCAAGAGCTAGCAATAGTGCGCCGCAAGAACAACTTAGAGAATTTGTAAACGTAACAACGGGCTTTGGCGAACAAGCAATAATATCATTCATACCCATTAATGAACTAATCGCACCGCCCGGACTAGAAATATGGATGAAGATTTTATCTTGGGGTTCGTCCATCAATTGATTAAACGCATCGGTAAATTTACACGCGCTATATTCATCAAACTCATTAATAGTAATATACTTAGGTCGTGCAATTCTGGCGGGGGCGTCTTCTGGGAATTCAATTAAATTGGCGGGAATGTTAGAGTGAATAATCATAAAGTCAAATATATGTTAATTGGTTGAAATGAACTTGTCAAGATTAACCTTTATACGCTGCCTTGGGAAGTTAATTTTGAATTTAAAAACTAAATTGGGCAAATGAGTAGATTCTTTGTAATATTATGTGACGGGACAGTTCATTCTTTTAACAATTAAATCAAATTTATGTCGAAGCCAAAACGCTTAAAAAATGCCCAAATTGCTAAGTTAAAAAATGAGGAGGGGAGGAAAAAAGATACTAGCCAACATGTATTTCAAAATAAAAAAATAGATTTCAAATTAAATATTCAACCCAAGCACGAATTAACGCCGCGTCAAAAAGAATTTTTAGATATTATTTTAGATAAGAAAACGAACATCGTCCTGTTATCAGGCAGACCGGGGACATCAAAAACATGGCTATCTGTTTATGCCGCACTACTTTGCGTGAATAACAAAACTCACTCAGACATACTTTTCCTGCGCCCGCCAATTGAGGTAGGAAAATCATTAGGATTTCTTGCAGGCGATAAAGTTACTAAGGAAAGTGTTTATCTAACACCGCTTTATGACAAGTTGGATGAATTGCTGCCTCGTCCAGAAGCGGATTTATTAATTAAAAATGAAACTATTGTTGGAACCGTGCCGAATTTTATTCGCGGCCAATCTTGGAATGGCAAATTTATCATAGTAGATGAGGCCCAAAATATTGATGCAACCACTCTAAAGACAATTATTAGCAGATTCGGACGATATAGCAAATTAATATTTTGTTTTGATCCTTTGCAGGCCGATGTTAAAGGTAATGTAGAAGTTATGCGTTATTTTGATTTATTCAATGACGAGTCAAGTAAAGAACGGGGGATATATTCTCTATCTTTTAAAAGCGAAGATATTGTGAGACACCCCTTCTTGAGTTACATCCTTGACAAAATCGAGGGCTGCTATAACCCGCCAATTAAATAATTTAATTATTATTAATTCTACAATAATTTCTTCGCCGCCCCAAATTTGTGTAAATACTGACATGGTGCGGCAAGATTACGAAAAAATTTATTCCGATATTGCGCAATTTATCAAATTCAACGGCATAAAGATAATTCACCGCCAATTAAGTGTTAATTATTTTGTGGATTTTCGCGATGATGTTAAGATTACCATTGATTCGTCGTTGAAAAATTCTCTCGATGGTTGTTTTTCTTTATCATCAGCTTATGAGGAATATTTACTTTGGCGCGAAGGTTCGCCACAAAAGTTTGCTCAAAAAGAAAACGTAATTAACTATCTAACAATAGTTTATAAAAACGCACAAAGAAAACTACTTCAATTCGGGGTGGATTATATACCTAGCGAACTCACAAATGGGGAATTTTCACGAGAAACCATTAATAGATATTTCAAAAGCTAAATTTTATCGTGTAAATATCATCACCCATGCCCTATAATATTCTTGAACCGATTCCTAATGCATCAATTACTGAAATTGGGGTTATTCAACTGGCTACAACTGGAGAAGCCGTAATAGGGACCGATACGACTAAAGCTATTACGCCGCAAGGGTTAAAATCTGGGCTTGATTTAAAGATTAATATTGCTTCTGTGGTTGCAGACGATACGGTTCGTTTCGCCCTCGTTTCCCCTCCCTCCCAAATAGGCCAACTGGTCCAAGTCACGGCGACGGGAAACAACTATGTAATAGTCGATCTGGCGAACCTCGCGAACGAAAACGGATACGTTGTGCTGCCTCCCGCTGGCCCCGCTCAGGTCATTGTGCGCCAAGGAACGGCGGCGGAACTCGCGGTCATTACACTGGCCTCGGGTGAGTTCGGCTACGCGACGGACACGAAATACATTTACATGGGCGACGGTGCGACGCTCGGTGGCGTTCTTATTTCCGCTAACTCGCTTGTCGTGCAGAAGACCGCTCTGGCTGTCGCTGGCGCAAACCTAGGTGGCTCTGGAACGGTTGGTTCGGTTGGATCGACAAACACGCCAACAGTTGATGTTCGTAGCGGCAATGGCGGAGCTAATCACGCTACCGGCACCGGAAATGGCGGCAATGGCGGGGGTGGCGCATCGGTCCCTCTTGCGGTCTATGGCGGAAATGGCGGCGCAGGCGGAAGCGGTGCCAACGGCGGTGCGGGCGGAGCAACAAGCACGTTTTCTATCAGGGGTGGCACGGGCGGAGCGGGCGGAGCAGGCGGAGCAGGCGGTGCTGGTGCGAATGCTCGTGCAATAACCGTTCGGGGTGGCAATGGTGGAGCGGGAGGACCGTCTGCCGCTGGTGGTGCTGGCGGTATAGTTGGCCAACTTACCAACGGCGCTTTGTCTATTGTTGGCGGTTCTGGGGGTGCTGGCGGAAACGCAGGCGAAACCGGAGGGGCTGGTGGTGCCACTGGTCAAATCGTATCAAACGGCGGAGACGGCGCGGCAGGAACGGGAGGCGCAATAGGAGGCGCAGGCGGCATTGGCGGGTCTCTTTTGATGGTCGGCGGTGCTGCATCTGGAAATACAGTCGGCGGGGCCGCTGGTTCCATCACGACTTCCGCCAACGGCATCCGCGCAGGCGGCTCCATCAACACCTCTGCGGGCGCAAGTGCGGCGGGCGGCGCGATAGACATAAGTAACTCTGGAATCATTATTAAAACGGGGACAGGATCGCCCGAATCGGTTGTAACGGCCAATGTAGGCTCTCTTTTTTTAAGAACTGATGGTGGCGCGGCGACTACGCTTTATGTTAAAGAATCTGGCGCGGGTAATACGGGCTGGGTCGGGAAATAAATTATGATACTAAATGGAGGATCGGCAACCCCCGCACCGACGCGCAAGTTTACGGGGGCTTCGTTGCATCCATTTTGGTTTGATGTAAGCACTCCAACTCCTTCGTGGGTTCAAATATCCGGAACTTCGACTGGACAATCTACAGTAAATGATGCGGTAATACAGTCTTATACAACGGCGACTCAAGTTCGCAATTGGAATTTATCCATTATCAATAATGTAAGATCGGAATCACAAATTGTTACTATAACGTCATCTAATGAAGCGATAGCAACGGTAACAGGGTCAAATATTCAATATGCCTCTGATGGCACAGCTATTATTACAGTGGCTTCGTCTGTTCGCTCGGTCCCATTTTCACTTAACTTTGCATCGCGAGGTGGTCAACTAACTACGTCTTTTGTATCATGGGTAAGCGGGTGCGCATGTAGCCATGCTTCGGCACAAGTTGATTCTCGTATAGCAGGGAAAACGGCATCTTCCGCGAAACCAATTTACACAACTCAAGATCATATTAATTCAATTTACACGCGCAACGTCTCATGCTGGGCCTATGATATCGATTTAACTTGTATGAGTCCTTGGAATTCTCAGGGCGGGTCAAATTTCGCCGGTGTGCTTATTAGTCCTCGGCATGTTTTATTCGCGGCTCATTATCAACCAGAGGTGGGCACAATTATGCGTTTCGTTAAAACAGATAATACGGTTGTAACTCGCACTATAACGGCCAAACTTACTCACCCTGCTTACGTTCCATATTTTCCAGATTTATGCGTGGCGGTATTAGATAGCGATGTTCCCGCAGGTGTTAATTTCGCAAAAGTTTTACCCGCTAACTATGCTAACTACTTCAAAAGCGCGCAGTATCGAGTAGCTATAATGAGCACGGATCAAGAAAAAAAAGCTCTTATAAAAGATTGGCTCGGTCAATATACGGCAAATAGTGGCTATATATTAGCTAATAATGTTTCCCCTATTGATTCTAAAAGATTAGAATTTGATGAATTTTTAATAGGTGGAGATAGTGGAAGCCCATCTTTTCTTATTATTAATAGCTCGTTAATTTTACTGGCCGTTGCGACAATATCTGGTGGAGGAGCTGGCACCGACTTACCGCCGCAGAAGGCCGCAATCAACACGATGATGACTACGCTTGGTGGAGGCTACCAGCTTACCGAAGTAGATTTATCATCATTTCCAACTTATTAATATTATTATATTAATTTTAACATTATTCAATTATTTTCCCTTTCCCTTATCGCTCTGTAATGGGTAATTAATATTCAACTCCAATGTCCTATAAGATTTTCCAGCCCATTCCTACTGCGAGTTATACTGCCGAGGGAGTAATCCATTTTGCTACTTCCGGAGAGGTTATTTCTGGATTAATCGAAGACGCGGCGATAAATCCCGCGACGTTAAAATATTATTTTGATAATAGCACGGGGACAAGTGGATTTTTGCAAAGTGAAATTAATTTGTTAAATAGTCAAACTGGCGAGTATTATTTACGTAGTAATCCTTCTGGATATATAAGTTCTTCGAGTTTAACACCTTACGCTCTCGTAACTTCTTTGGAGTCAACGGGGCAAACGCTGCAAAATGAAATCGCTCAATTAAATGGGCAAACGGGAAATTATTATACCAAAGATAATCCCTCCCATTATTCAACCAGTGGAGATTTGAGTTTAATAAGTGGAAATTTACAAAATGATATTAATAATCGTTTATTAGCTTCTCAAACGGGTAATTTCTACCCCTCATATAATCCTAATAATTACTCTTCCAGCGGCGATCTAACCTCCTCTTCTGGCTATTTACAAGGTGAAATCAATTTGATTAATTCTAGTGGGTTGATTTCTACTGGAAATGCAGATTTAAGATATTATCCAAAATCTAGTAATCCTAGCGGTTATATTCCGTTAACAAGCGGGGACTCTCGCTATTACGGAGGGAATAATCCTAGCGGGTTCATTTCTTCGATTCCTTATGCTTCAAATATTAGTTCCGGCGCAATTTATCTTGGCGCATACAATTGTTTAAGCGTATACACTGGAAATGTTGTTTCTCGCTCGGGTGTTTCTTCTAATGATGGCGCGACTCCAAGAACGGGAATAGATAGTGTATTACTTACCGCCCAAACAACCGGAGCGCAAAATGGTCCGTGGGTAACGAATTCCGGTAATTGGACTCGCCCAAATTGGTATTCTAGTGGCAACACTGGGCAAGCGTTTTATGGGGCGAATATTTTTATAACTAGCGGGACTTCGGGGGGCGGAACCACTTGGAAAATTAATACTACTGGAGCGATTACTATTGATACTACAAGTGTAAGTTTTGCTAAAATCGTAAATACTATTGCTACTACGGGGAGCCAAGGAGAAGTAGCTGGCCTTGCTACGTCAGCCGACGTCCGTGGATTTTCCGATAACACCAAAGCTGTTACATCACTTGTGCTCATTGATTTGATACAGCAATATCGCATTCGTGATCTTCTTCTTCCCACACCCACTAATACTGGCACCGCATCGTGTGGCGCTGGAGTTGCGGGCGATATAAACCTGCAAAGCGGAACAACGGCCAATTCTACGAGCACAACGGGAATGAGCTTTGTCTCATTCACAAATGCAAGTGTGGCGGGGGCGGGTTCTAATTCAGGTGTTGATTGGACCAAACCTATAACATTATTTTTCTCTTGGTATTACGTTTTTCAGACAGCAAACGGTATATTTAGAATAGGAATTAAACCACTGGGGTTTGGGCAACCCGCTACTAGGGGTGTTGTTCTTGAATTTAGAAATGCCCGTATGTGGGTGGTTGCCCACGACGGAACAACACTCACACAAACTGATACGGGTGTTGATACCGTCAATATGTCTGGAGCTTACATGACAATAAGTGGTGGGAATGTTTCGGTTTATGGAAAATTTAACACACTTCTTTGGAGCGGAGCAGCCGGAGCGCCCACAACTATAGGCAATAATGGTGATAATAACGTTGTTCTGAATATTACTAACGGCGCTGATGCTGCACAACATCGTATATCAATAGTCCGTAATGTCTTTATACTTGGAGGTTAATCCTATGCCACTTTTTATACAAAAAAACCCAAATCCACAAACGCTTATAGCAAAAACTTATGCTAATTTGTGTCCTTCTGGTTACGAACCTAGCACAGAAGAAAACGTTAAAATATGGGTTTCTACTCAACTTGCCGCAGGATGGACGCCCGCCCCCGTTGTTCAATCATCTGAAGATTTCATGCGACAGCTAGTTATTACGTGCGAAAATTACTCTCAAAACCGTTTAGATGCTTTAGCAAAATCTTGGGGCTACGATGATATAGTTTCATTAGTTTCTTATAAAGGAGATTTAAACCCAAGATTTAACGCCGAGGGAACCGCTGGTTTCAACGCTCGTTCTGCGGAATGGACGGCGGCGGATAATTTTCGCACGAAGGTAGAAAATGGATTAGTTGAGCCTACTTTAGAGAATTATATTACGGCATTACCTGTTTTACCAGATAAGCCCATTGTTTAATATTTGATAATATGAATTTATCAAAAATAATCTTATTTAGCTTTTTTGTTCTTCTTTCCGGTTGTAACTCTATTAGTTCTAAATTGGGCTATGTGGAAAAATCAAAAGCCGCGCAAGAACTAAGTTTGGTCATTGAAAAGAAACAACATGATATAGAATTGGCTAATCAAAAAATTCTCGCCGCGAAAGATTCCGAAATGGAACAATTAGAAGGAAATTTCCAACAAAATGCTGATGAATTATATGGCGCGCAAATAGCTTTAGAAGTAGAAACTATTAAAAGTCGTCCCGTAGAAATTGCTTCTACTCATGTCATTGCCGCCGCTGCATTTGGGCCTAAACCTTCTGTAGATGGAGTGTTAAAACAACAAGAATTGTTAAAAAAAGAACTGGATATTGCGAAGGTAACTAATGAAGATTTACAAAAAAGATTAAATGCTACTCTGGATGAAGCTGGGGCCGCGCATAAATTGCTAGATGAAAAAACTAAAAAAGTTACTCAAGTTATTAAAGATAAGCAAGATATTGAGAAAATAAACGATGAAAAAATTAGTGCCGCACAATCTAAATTAAATGACGCCAATGGGAAAATTATCTCTCAGCAAAACGAAGACTTAAAAAGTAAAGAAGCAAGAAACAAAGAGCGTATGTGGTTAATTGGAATATTTACTTTTGTGGGAATCGCTCTTGGCATCGCCGCAATATTTGCCCCCGTGTTGAAAAAACAATTCGGCATCGGCGCGGCGGTTAGTTTGGGAATCGCAATTGGCATAGTGTTAATTCCTCAATGGGTTATAACAACTGTTGCGTGTGTTCTGTTTACAATTTTAATTATTTGGGTCGCTTATGATATAGTTGTTGCAAATCGCGCCGCATCAAATACTTACCGTGCTATTCAAGATATCAAAGTTAATAAACCTGAAGTATTTAAAGAAGTCGCACCCGTGTTAAGCGAGTGGCAAACTAAGTATACGAAAGACGGGTCAACTGTTCCTGATGTTAAAGCTATGGATCATATTGATGCCGTGCTTAAAAAAACTGATTCACTATAATTACAATTTTGTCACATTTCACAATGAGCTTCATCGTGGTTATCTCATTTTAACCTTAACTCAATATTACTATGACTCTATTCATTATCTCAGTTCTCGCCCTCGCTACCGCTTTCGCTGCTGGTATTCTCGTTGAAAAGAAAAATGCCAAACGCATCAACGCGGGGCTAGACGCCGCAAAATCTGTCACTAGCTCGGTGGTTTCCGCCGCCAAATCTGTCTCAGACGGCGTAAAAAAGCTCTAATTATCAAGTAGTTAAGTTTCACACTATATCAAAATTGGTGTAGCTCTATTATTGGGCTACACCTTTTTCGCGTTTAATTTTGACGCTTATATGAAATTTCTATAACATAGTTTATAACCAATTCTATTATGTCTAAGCTATTCTGTTCTAATTCTTCTTGCGCCAAGGCGACTTCTTATGAAGGGATGAAACCCAAATTCTGTTCTCACTGCGGCGAACCTTTTGATTCGGCATTTAAAGGTGTCGCGGCGAAAATCATTACGCCAAATGCCCCCGCCCAAGTTTTTCAGCCCCAAACACAGACCCCCAGAGCGAAGTCTGTCCCGCAATATTATCAGCAACCGAGAACTCGCCGCCCCATGTTTGATGAATTTGGCGAACCAATTGAAAATGAAGATTATGTTGTGCCAGAAGTTTTCGAAATCAAAGCATCAATTCAAGGTAGCTCTCGCAAGATGAAGTTTGAAGAATTAGCAACCGCGCCAGTTGATAGAGAAGCGGGCGAACGTTCTAATGGTGGGCAATTTGACGTGCAAAAAATTCTCGCCGACGCTCAACAAAGTATGAGAAAACAAATCGCAACGGATGTTGGCGAATAATATTATATGGAAATCATTTTACCCAAACGCTATGAAGACTTATCTAAAATCATCGATGGAGAAATAAGAAAGCGGCGCAATAAATGGAAATATACCCATTTGGAATTTGAGGATGTTTCGCAGTCTCTTAGGCTCCATATTTGGAAAAAATTCTCTAAATGGGACCAACAAAGAGATTTCGCGCCTTGGGTTAATAGAGTAATTACGCGGGCGCTGATCAATATCATTCGAGATTCTTATGCCAATTTAACCAAACCTTGTGTAAAGTGCGCGGGCAATGAAGGTGATACGTTTTGTCGTTTTACTCCTTCTCATCAACAATGTAGTGAGTGTCCAATGTTTAAAAATTGGGCAAAGGGCAAAAAACATGCATTTGACATTAAACTTCCGGTGAGTATTGAGAATCACACTGACGAAGTGAGCAATATTTCAAGTAAGTTCTTTGATATAGAGGGCGCGAAAGTGCTTTTGGAGATTGAACTTAAAAAGATTCTTAACCACTCACAGTATCAAGTATTTAAGATGCTATATATTGAAAATCAAACCGATGAATATGTGGCGGAAAAAATGAATTTTAAAACCAATGAAGAAGGGCGAAAACCCGGCTATCGTCAAATCAAGAATTATAAAGACGTTATTTTAGAAGCCGCTAAAAAGATTTTAACCAAAGAAGATATAGTATAATTATGAAATTTTGTTTGAAATATATTATTGATAAATTCCATTTTTACGTTTGGAAAGAAATAACGGGATATAGACCCGATAGAACGGATTGGTATTGTCTATTACGTTCCCGTCGAGGCGGAGAAGTCCAATATAAGGCATTTGCGATTTTTGGGGATAAACAATGGCACGATATTAATGATAGCTCCGGTTGTATGCCGTGGGAGCATCCAGAAATTATAAAATCTGCCCGATATCACGGCTTAATTAAATAAAAATGGCTACACCAAGTAAATCGGCTCATATTAAGTTCTCTCCCGAACAAGAGCAAACTATTCGCGAACATTGGGATAGGTTAGATTTATTAACGTTGACTCAACGAGTTTTTAACGATCCAAATCTTAATGGGCATAATGCCGAGGCGCGGGCGGTTAAAAAATGGATAGTCGATAATGTTGATCCAGATGCGAAAATTAAAACCAGTAAAGATGCCAAGGGGTTGCCTTTTATTGATAAAGATGCGCGGACTTTGATTAAAAATAATCCAGACACGAAGCCTCTGGAGTTGGCGAAATTAATTTGGCCCAATATCAATATTACTTTCGCTAGTAACGAGTATCGGGCGGTGTGCAATGCGTTGGTGGAAATTAATCCTTGTTATATAGCTCCTGAAGATAAACTCGTTAGTGATGTGGAATATAAGCCTGTGACTTCTATTGCGAGGCTTATCCCGAGAGTTAATACTTACGTAATGAGCAAAGAAAAGGAGAATAAAAAATTCTTAGACGCCGAGAATATCAAGCCGGACGAATTAAGGAATTTAACAGCATTATTAACCTATATTCGCAGTTATAGATATATTCAGCAACAAAATAGATTCGTAAAGGATATTGACAGGGAATTAATGGAAAGTCAATATATTTCATTTACTTATGATAAGCCCGACTTACTTCCAGAGGAATTAGACTCCTACATTTCTTTGTGCGCGGAGATTGTTAATTGCTCACAACTAGATAGAATGATTCAACTTTATAACGATAAAATTCATGAAAATCTTACCGAGGAAGGGGCGAAAAAATTGAATTACGCGGATTTAGATCAAGTAGCTAAAATGAGAGAGAGCTTAAAAGAATCTAAAAAGCACGTTGAAAAATTGAAAGAAGGTTTGGTGGGGGCAAGAAACGAACGGCAAGATCAGCGCAAACAAGAAAATGCGACTATGTTGCATCTTCTTGAAGCCTTTAAACACGAGGAGTCACGGAAACAATTGGCGGTTATCGCCCAAAAGCAACGAACATTAGAGGCTCTTGAAGTGGACGAACTTGCCTCTATGGATGACGTTGTGGGGCTTATCGCCGGATTTGGGAAAAACCGTGCTAAATTTGGTTAATATGAATGCACCAAAAGATTTTGTTTGTTTACGAGATAATTCAATTCATAATAATTTAAATGAACTAAACTCTCATTTGAGGAAATTAAAAATTACCCAAGCCGCGTATTATCTATATTATTATCCGCGCCATGATTTATTAACGGGGGCGAAAATTGAATTTAAGAATTATAATCAATATTTTTCAACTTGTTTCGTCCACAAAAACAATATGAAAAAGTATTGTCTAAATGATCCGGCGAAAGGCTTGGAATTTGGTATAAATTATTTAAAAGAAAGGGTCGCGAGAAAGGGTGTTAGGAAGGCTTTTCATCAGGTGGAACTAAAATCTTTGCCATGCCCGACTATTAAATTTTTTCAAGAATTTGGGGATTATAACAAAATTTGTGAAGACATGGGATTAAAAGCTCAATTTGATTATACGAAAGAATTGCAATTTGAATATAATAATTTGGATAAAGCTGTTGTAAATTTTGATACAAGGGAACAGCAAATTATCAAATTTAATAAAGTAAAATCGGAATTAAAAACTTTAAAATATGGTGATTATTCAATAAACGAACCATATAATAGTGGTATATTTATTGAAAAGAAATCAATTTCAGACTTCGTAACTTCTTTTGGAAAAGACTACCAAAGATTGCGCCGTGAATTTGAACGATGCAAAGAGGCGGGGCACTATATGGTTGTGCTTGTTCTGAAGCCATTTTCTAAAGCTTTGGGTTTTGATTATCAATTTGAGACGCGGTATGCGAAAGTCTCTCCTGATTATGTTTTTGGAAATGTGAGAGAGATAATCAAAGAGTTTAATAATGTTCAATTTTTATTTATAGATAAAGAACGCGCTGAAGAAATTGTTTTGAAGATTTTTCAAATGGGTAAATTTGTTAAAAACTTTGATCTTCAATATAATCTAGATTGCAAATTATTATGAATAATATACCCGAAACGCCAGAAAAAATATGCCCCGAATGCAAAGTAAAGAAACCTATTTGCGAATATTACACTCGCCAAAACAAATGCAAGGCATGTGTTAAAATTAGAGTTAAAAAATACGGAGAAGAAAACAAAGAAAAAGTAAAAGCCTCGCGAGAAAGATATTATATTAACAATAAAAGGGAGATAAATAAGAAAAATGCCGAATATCAGATCAAAAACAAGGATAAGATGAAGGCGTATCACGATAAATGGCGAGAAGATAATTCGGAGAAACTGAAGGATTATTATCTAAAATATCAACGGACGGATAAAAGAAAAGAATACGCAAAAGAATATCAGAAAAAGAATAAAGAGCGCAGAAAGGCATATATTTTAAAAAATAGAGAAAAATTTAACGAACAGGCTAGAAATAGACTGCGAGAAAAAAGAAAAAACGATCCTCTGTATAGATTAATACATTCTCTTAGATCGGAAACCGTTCGCGCTGCTAAAAAAGGATATAAAATTAAGAAAACTTTAGAACTATTAGGATGCACTATCGAATTTTTTAGGGATCATATATCTTCTCGGTGGCGGGACGGAATGAATTGGGAGAACTGGAATAATAAACCGGACGGGTGGAATTTGGACCATATTTTACCTATTGATTCTTTTGATTTTTCTAAACCGGAATCTTGGGAAAAATGTTTTCATTATACTAATTTACAACCGCTTTGGAGAAAAGATAACAGGGCTAAGTGGAATAAACTAGACTGGAAACCAGAAAACAAAAAGGATAAAAATGGCATGGATTGAACCAAAATGGCAAGAAAAGAATTTTAGTGATTTTAATCAAGAAATTCTTGATTTAAAGGGGACTCTTGAGGACGAACAAGCGCGAATACTGCTCGGCAAGTTTCTTACTTATAATCTTCAATTTACAGTTGAGATTTTATTTGGCATTAAACTCCACCCTCGTCAAGCTATTTTACTTCGTAGTTGGTTCCATCATAACTATAACATGGCTATATGGTCACGCGGCGGCGGCAAAAGTTCAATCGTAGGATGGTTCTCGGTTTTATACTGTTTATTCAACCCAAAAGTTGCGGTTCTCATTGTAAGCCAGAACTTTAGATCGAGTAGACGTATCTTGGAAAATCTTGAAAAAATTATCGAAAGTAAAGAAGGTTATTTAATTAAACAATGCACTAAAGGCGGGCTATCTCGTCGTAACGATATTTTTAAATATGAATTTAATAATGGATCAACATTGACCGCTGTGCCTCTTTCTGGCGGTGATGGCTTACGTGGTTTGCGCTGTCAGGTTTTGATTATTGATGAGGCGGTTCTTATCTCAGAAGCTATTATTGAAACTATTTTGAAGCCTTTCCTTGTGGCGTCCGGTGACATTAAACAAAAACTAAAATTACGCGAATTAGAGGAAAAATTGATAAAGAGAGGTATGTTAAAAGAAGAAGACCGCGAAGTATTCGCATCTGCTTCAAAAATGATTTTATTGAGTTCCGCATCATATCAATGGGAAGATTTATATAAAATATATCAAAAGTATCTAGAAAGAATTGATAAAGATACTGAATCTGATATTAAAATAGCTTCCTATTGCGTCACTCAAATTAGTTATAAGGCCGTGCCAGAAGACTTGCTTGATAAAGGCGTAATTAAAGACGTAGAGGGTGGGAATCTTTCCCAAGCAATTATTGACCGCGAATATGGCGCAAAATTTGTTAGTGATAGCGCGGGCTATTTTAGTGCAAAAAAAATGGATATTTGCACTATCAAAGACGGTCAACGCCCCACAATAGAAATTATAGGAGAAAAAACCGCTGAATACGTTCTGGGTATCGACCCTTCGTTTTCAAGTGCGGAACATAGTGACCATTTCGCGATGAGTTTATTAAAAATCATTGAACGCAAAGATGGTAAGCGTATAGGTATGCTCGTCCACTCTTATGCTGTGGCAGGTGGTGACTTAAAAGACCATATTTTGTATTTATACTATTTATTAACACATTTTAATATCGTTTATATTGGAGTAGACTCTACGCAGGGTAACAACGAATTTACAACTTCGGCAAATGAGTCTAAATTATTTAAAAATGCCAATTTAGAGCTTCATGGGATAGAGGCTGATTTCGGCAAAGACAGTCAAAGCGAGGTTGCGGGGCAAATTAGGGTTTCTTATAACAAAACTGGAGGCAGAATTGTTCAAAAGCAAAACTTTAATAGTTCTTTCCAAAGATCGTCTTGCGAGTATTTACAATCTTGTCTAGACCATTCTAGTATTCTTTTTGCGGGGAAAGCATGTGCAGTTGACGGTGTAGTTGACTCTATGAGGGGTGATTATCCAGAAATATTAAAAGAACATAAAGAATTTAAAGACGAACAGGCTGATTCTTTTATATCTAATCAAGATTTTCTTATTGATTTGACAAAGAAAGAATGTGCGCTAATTGAGGTTTCCACTTCCGCTGGCGGTATTTTATCGTTTGACCTTCCCCAAAGTTTGCGCCGCTCAAAGTCCCCAACTCGCGCTAGGAAGGACTCATTTAGCTCTCTCATGCTCGCCAATTGGTGTCTAAAGAACTACCTCGCATCCCAAGATATTAAAATCGAAGATGTTCCTTCTACATTCACGCCCTTTGCGGTTTAAAGTAAAAGTAGCATTTCACAAAGCACAATTTGTTGGGTATTTCTCCTCTGTAAAGTCACTTTGAAGTCACAATTTAACATTTATGGCCCGCTCTTATAATAAAAAATCCGCTTATTGGCAACAACGTTCTGCGCAGTCTCAGGTAGAAGCTATTGGTGGAAATCCTTCCGTCCCAGTCGTTAATGTAACTGATAAAATTGATTACGAAATCAACGGCGGCGATTCTTATATGTATGGGGAGGCGTCCAATAGTAGCACATATCGTCAGCAAAGTTCTCTCGTAGACCAATCTATTTTTCATAACGCATTTCCGAATTTAGATGGCGGCGTGCTTCCTTATGCGAATACTAATGCCTATTTAAATATTACCGAGTGCATTACTCTTTGCCAAAAAGCTTATGCCAATGTCGCGGTGTTTAAAAATACAATTGACGTAATGACAGAGTTTTCGACTGCCAAAATTCATTTGCGCGGTGGAAGCGAAGCCTCGCGCAGTTTCTTTTATAAGTGGTATGAAAAGATTAACTTAGGTCAACTTAAAGAAGAGTTTTTCCGTGAATATTATCGTAGCGGTAATGTTTTTCTTTATAAAATTGATGGTAAATTTTCCAAAAACGACTATATTAAACTTCAGGCGGCGGGGGCTTCTAGGGAAAAAATTCCCCTTCGTTATATTATCATTAATCCGGCATCCATTGCTATCGAAGGTGGTATTGGCTACGCGGGTAGATATTTAAGAATGTTATCGCGCTTTGAAATCGAACGCTTACGCCAACCCGTTACCAGCGAAGAAAAAGCAGTATTTGATTCCCTTGACAAGGAAACCAAATCATATATTCGCGCATCAGTTGGCGCGGCGTGGAAAGAAATTTATGTAAGTATCGACCCGCAAAAACTTTCTTATGTGTTTTATAAAAAACAAAGCTATGAGCCTTTTGCCGTTCCAATGGGATTCCCCGTGTTGAACGATATAGAACACAAATTGCAATTAAAGAAAATGGACATGGCGTTAACTCGCACTATTGAGAACGTTATTCTATTAGTGACAATGGGCGCGGAAAAAGAAAAGGGTGGTATTAACTATCAGAATATCAAAGCATTACAAGAATTGTTCGCAAATCGTGCGGCGGGGCGCGTAATTGTTTCTGATTATACAACTAAAGCAGAATTTATTACCCCTGATATTCACGAAATTTTAGGTAAAGATAAATATGAGGTTGTCAATCAGGATATCCAAGATGGCTTACAGAATATTTTGATGGGTAGTGAAAAATTTGCTAATCAATTTATTAAAACAAAAGTCTTTATCGAAAGGCTTAAAGAGGGGCAAGACGCTTTTCTTAGAAACTTTTTAATGGTTGAAATGCGCAATATTGCCGAAGCTATGGGGTTTAAATCTTGCCCGATTCCTATTTTTGAAAAAATTGACCTTAAAGATGAAATCCAGTATGCTAAAGTTATCACTCAATTAGCCCAATTAGGGTTACTTACCGCAGAGCAAACTTTTGATACATTGGAAACTGGATTGCTCCCTGATCCTGATACGGTTGAATCATCCCAAGAGAAATTTAAAGACTTGAAAGACAAGGGATTACACGCGCCGTTAATTGGAGGTCAAAAAGATGATGGTCGTCCTGATGGAAGTAAGGCTCCGCAGACGACTAAAAATATTAAACCTATTGGGAGCGGGAAAAGCAAAAGTGGCAAGGCTAGTGATATTTATTCTCAAAAAGCTATTCAAGATACCTATGTATTATCTAGCAATTTAACTGCTACAGCGGAAAAATTACTCAAGACTAAATATAGCGTTAAAAAATTAAATAAAGAGCAAAAAGAAGTAGCTTTTAATATCACTAAACAAGTTGTGAGCGGGAACGAAATTTCTCAATGGGAAACTTCTCTCGCTTCGTTTATTAATGACGAAAAGCCTGTCGAGAGCGAATCCGTAATTAGCGCGGCTCAATTAATCGCGAAGGAATTTGATTTAGATTCTTACAATGCGGCGATTATGCTCCACTCTAAGGGTTTAATCAAAGAGTAATTCCCAATTAAGATAATTTCGGGTAATAATTAATTATGCCTCTGGACACGTCTTTATATCCTTTTTCCGCTAGGTTCCAATGTTTTGCAAATGTTATCACTCCTACGGATAAAGAGGAAATGGTAGCGAAAGCTTCTTTGAGCGATTTAAAAGCATTGCTTCCAGAAGGCGTTGACCCCGATGAGAATCCAGATTTATTATATTTTGCGGCCAATGGTGCAGTTGCGGGTATGTCGAATTCTAATGGCGATTCAATCACCGTCGAAAAAGCTCTAGAACTTTATCCATTTACTAAAAATAAATATATCAATGTTGACCATAAAAAGGAAATTGTCATAGGAACATTACTTTACCCCGGCTTATCTGCTTATGGTAGCAATGAGTTAATTACTCCCGAAGAGGCGGGTAAATTAGATACTTTTAATCTTTCTCTTATCGGAGTTGTTTGGAAGGCAATTAAAAAAGAGCTAATTCAAGTTCTAATCAATGCCTCGGACGTTACGCATCCAACATTTGGTAGAATTTCATTATCTTGGGAAATATTTTTTAAAGACTTCGATATTGCGATTGGCTCTAAGATTATCAATAACGCTAGAATAATTTCCGACCCAAAAGAAAAGGTCAAATATTTACCCTTTTTAAAATGTAAAGGTGGCCCCGGATTCGTTGATGGCGAGCCAATTTATAGAGTTATCACTGGGGATGATGTTATTATTGGTGGTTATTCTTTTGTAACAAATCCCGCCGCTGATGTAGAAGGCGTGGCGGTTATTTTAGATAAAAAAGTAGAGAATAATACATTAATTATTGATGACGCCGCCGCTAAAGCAAGTTTAAATAATTCATTACCAGCGAAAAATAATGCAATTCTCATTTCACATTCTCAAAAAACAATTGTAAATACTAAAATAGATAAAATTATGCCTACCATCCTTAAAATTGAAGATATCGCCGCTAATTGGGACTCTTTCAAACTTTTAGAAGCTACTGCCGCTAAAAACGAGATTGACGAACTTTTCAAAAGTGGTATTCGCGCCGCTGACGAACAATGGCGCAAGCAACTGGTTGAAAAAGACGAAGCCCTTGCTAAAGTCCAAACCGAGTCAAAAGCCGCCCTTGAGCAAGTTCAAGCTGTCCAAAAACAACTTAACGAAACTCAAGCTAAGTTACAAGATATCGAAAACGAAAAACTCAATAAAGTAAAGGCCGAAGTTTATAACGAGCGTATGGCTGATATTGATTCTGAGTATGATCTTGATGACGATGACCGCCAAGTTTTGGCCTCAAAAATCAAAGAGATTAAAGCCGATGATGAATCTTACGCTTCATTTAAGAAAGAGTTTGCTGTTATGTGTAAGGAGAAATCCAAAGCTTACAAAGACGAAGCCAAGAAAAAAATGAAAGAAGAGTTCCTTAAAGAACACGCTTCTGCTCTTGCTTCTGCCGAAAAACTGAATGGCAAAACTCCCGAACAAATTGCTGAAGAGGCACTTGCAAGTGCAACTCTCGAAAATATCACTCTCACCAACGGACTTTCCGTTAATAAGAACGTTCTCGCTAGTATGACTGAAACCTTCACAAAGGGAATCAAAATCGCTGCGCCGAATCGTAAATAATTTTAACCTTAACAAAACAAAAATCAAAATAAGCTAAAGCTTACCTCCTATGCCTACTATTATCAACAAACTGTTTCCTTATCGTTCATATAACGAAACCGATGTAGTCTCCCTTTTTGCCCACTCTAATACTGGTCAAGCTGGCGAACTTGTTTCTATTGTTAACTTCGCGCCTGATTCTGGCGACGGTTACACCAATATCGCCCCCGGCAATACTTACCCGAATGTTTATAGCGTTCGTTATGCCACTACTGCCCGCGTTACCCCTTCCGCCTCTGGCGACACCAAGTATGCCGCTCTCGGTATTACTCTTAAGGACACTCGCGAGTATGACGAAAACGGCGAAAAGCTGATTTTCCACCCGCAGCTTATTGAGAAACTTAATTGTATCGTTTCCGGCCAAACCGTTCCGGTCCTTACTCGCGGTATTCTCCAACTCGCCTCCGCTGCTTACGTTGGCATTCCTCTCCCCGGTTATGTCGGCGTAATTGATAACGGTGGCAACGGTATTATCCGCGCCCTCGCTCCTACGCAAGTCACTGGTGCTGCTACTGGTTACGCCACGAATCAAATCGTTGGTAAGTTTATCTCTAGCTCAGGTTCCAAACTTGGCGGTTCCGCTTTCTTCAAACTGGAACTCTAATACGATTTTTACTATTAACAAAACCTTTAAAAAATAATTATTATGAATAAAATCGTTCTAGAAAATAATGTTGAGCAAATCGAGCTTATCAAAGCAATGGCTTCTAAAGACCCGATCAAAGCGGGTCAAGCTCAACAGGCTTTCGCCGCTTCAGTCGGCCCGATCATCCAACAGGTGATTAATCAGGCTCCGGTTGTTTCTAACATGTTCAACCCGCTGCCTTTCCCCGAGTATGGTATGCCCTCCATCCCGCTTGACCTTTTCTATGACATTCGCGATACTGATTATGTCCGCGTTTGGTCACAGTCAACCCCCGGCGGTCTGCCTACTAACGAAGTGCATGGTTTCCAAGAGTTGAAATTCACCACTTATGACCTCTACAGCGCGGTTGCTTTCCTCAAGAAATTCGCCGCTCAGGGTCGTATTGATATTGTCGCTCGTTCGTTGAACAAAATGGCTCAGGAATTCCTCGTTAAGAAAGAATTCAACGCCGCGACTGTTCTTCTTGCCGCTCTTGCTCAGGCTTCAACCCCTGTCAACGGTGTCGCTAAGAAACACGTTATTCGTTCTGGCACCGCTGGCACGATTGTTCTTGATGACTTCCTTGCTCTGTTCAATCTTAGCTCCCGTATTCTGAGTTCATTCGCTGGCGGCACTCCTACTTGGTCTGCTGATAGCGTTACGGACCTCGCGGTTTCTCCTGAGATTGTCCGCAAGCTGCGTGGTTTCGCCTTCCAGCCCATGAACACCATCGGCACCGTTACGAATATCCCTGCTCATGACGCCCTTCGTCAAGAGGTTTACAAATCCGCTGGCGTTCCTAGCTTCTACGGAGTGAACATCATGCAGATGCAAGAGCTTGGTGTTGGTTACAAATACAACACTCTGTTCGGCGCGCTTGCTGGTTCTACCGCGTTCCCTGATGCTACTGGCGCGGGCACGACCGCCTTCAATCCTGCTACCGAGCAAATTAGCATTGCTTTTAACGCTAACATTGAAGGTCTGTTCCGTCCCGTTGCTACCGATAGCGACACCAACTCCGAAGTTGTTGTTACTCCCGATAATTCCTTCGCGGAACGTCAGAAGAAAATCGGCTTCTATGCCTCTGTTAATGAAGGTTTTGTCTGTAGTGACGCTAGAGAGCTTACAGGTCTGATTATCTAAGAACAACTTAGGTAAGTAAATCAAAACCCCGAGGAGAAATCTTCGGGGTTTTTTATTTTTCTCTTAAAATAGTAGTCACGATAGTTCACATGAGTCTCCAAATCGCGTATAGTATATTGCTATGCCAACAGGTCACAAAATATATTGGAGCCAAAACGAAATTGAACTACTTAAACAAATTGGTAATTCTAAAAAGATTAGCCAAATTCAAAAGGATCATTTTCCCTTGCATTCTATCGAACAGTTAAGTAGGAAGCGTGCTGAATTAGGTATCACAATAGCGAAAAATATTCCTTATGAACAATGGGAATTAGATATTATTAAAGAAAAATATCAAAAAGCTGATAAAGTGGAAGATTTTATTCATTTATTAAAAGCTGGGCGGCACCGTAGCCAAGTTGTTATTCAGGCAAACAAAATGGGACTATATAAACAAATTGAATATAACAAAAATCGAGAATATTTTGATGAGCCTAATTTGGAAAATTGCTCTATTGCGGGGTTTATTGCTGCTGATGGGAACGTTTATAAAAATAGGCTAACTATAAAATTAGCTAATAAAGATCATGATTTTTTATGTAAAATACGCGATAGCATTGGATATTCTGGGCCAATTTCCGTTGTTGATCGGGTAATAGAAGTAAAAGTTCATCCCGAATATCAATATCCGGCTAGAGTAGCAAAATATTCTATTCTTCAAGTATCCTGTCCCGAATATATCGAACCTCTCTCTAAAAATTGGAATATTATTCCTAATAAAAGTCTAATTTTAAAATGTCCAAATATAAAAAACTATGAACAATGCTTGGCATATCTTGCTGGATTGATTAACGGGGACGGAAGTGTATCCCTATTAAAATCTCCAAAGTCTAAAATGGGAAAATTTTTAGATATAAATATTACGGGGACTAAAGAAATTTGTGAGTGGGTTAAATTTATGTGTGATTTAATCGCCCCATATAGCTCGAAAGCCTTATCTAATATTTTTGTTTCTGAAACTGGGAAAAGAGGTTCGGCGGTTACTTATCATATCGGCGGTTCTCGTGCCGTAATCATCGCCCAAGAAGTCCTCAAACTCCAAGATAAAATCCTCCTATTAAATCGTAAATGGGATAACGCAAGAAATTATATCAAAGAACAAGAATCTATCGAAAAATATATGCTAACCCAAGAGTCTTTAGAGAAAAATATCTCTTATATAACTCAAAATCGTCATCTTTTCGAAGAAAAAATTTCCCAATATAACAAAAATGGGTTACTCTCCTTTAACAACACCTAATTATGGCTAAAAAATCTAAAGTAAAATTTGAAGAACTAACCGCAGCCGATGGACAGGCAAAAATTGATTCATCGGGGCTAATCGACACGGCTCCGTTTGACCCTACCGCCGCCAATCCTTACGGCAAATATAAAACCGTTTACGAAATTTGCGGAATGAAAGACCGCACATATAAAACCAATGATATTAAAGTTTATGAAGCCTTCCTTCGCGAAATGAATCTTGCGGATTTACAGGGTCATAGTTATGATATTGGAATTTTACCTACTGATAATCGGAGTCTCATGATTGATAAGCTACTCCGTGAATTTAAACTTAAGACAAGTGAATATAGCGGTGCGGTTATTCCTCAAACTAATTACGACCATATTAAAAACGATCCCGAGTTGCAGAAGAAAGTTAATGATATCTTGAGTCGCTCACGATAATTATTCGTTAACATCAACGGGGGCTATTTTAGAGAGTAAATTTCTAATTTAGCCCTTTTTCGTGTAATATTTGATATGTCTTGCGATCTATATAATTTAGCCTCTGGTAGCTGGGACGAAATTGGTCAACCTACCGCAATCTCCATCGGCTATATTTCCGGTTGGTATATTAACAATATCGGCAAACTTAATAACGCTATTATTACTTCTTATAGCGGTATCGGCGGCACAGGTATTGACCCATGTTTAGGCGCAGAAGAAAGTGATATTTATAAAGAACTTTACAAAGTTCAATATTATGATCGTCAAGCTAGTTCATTTTTGGGCGCAGCGGGGGTGTCTCTTTGGACAGAAATCAAAGATGACGTAAGTGCCGTGAAGCGTCTTTCGCCCAATGAAATTGCTAAAACTTTTATTAATTTACGTAAAGAAGCGCAAAAGAATCTTGATAATATGATATTTGCGTATCAGCGCAATAACGCAAAAACAGTCGTTATTGATATGGGTTCACCAACCGAAGTTATTCTCTGGGGTTCTGACGGCACTATTAATCAAGATAGAACTTATTTACACTAATTATGGCGGGATTTATTTCAAGCGCGGACGAAACAGATTTTAGGAATACAATGGCGTTGGTTCATGAAACATGGGCCAAACCCGTGATAATTTATCAAACCTCTCAAAAGACAGTAATTAGCACTAACCCCAATCATAATTTTCTCTATAATAGCGGTCCGAACCAAACGCAAATTCAAGAAGTTGTTAATAGCGGAATATATAATTTAAGAATTCATTATCCGAAAGACGAAAAGATTAACGATTTTACGGAGGGTGGGACAAAATCTTCTAATCAAACCAACCTGCGTAAAAAAGATTATTTGGTTAAAATTATTTGTAGCGGCGATGCCCTTCCCGTGTTAAATAATTGTAAAAAAATCTATTTTAATGATTCGTTTTATCAAATCGAATCTGATCCTCGGCCTCATGGCGTAGTTAGCTATCAGTTTTATAATTTTTATCTCAAGGCCGTTAATTAAAAATGGGCATTAATATTGCAGTTTTTCGTAAAGAAATTGATAAAGCTGTGGATAGAAGTATTTATCCTACGGCAAAAAGGAGAATCGAAAAACAAATAGAAGAGTATAAACAAGAGGCAATTAAAAAATTTGAAGATTCGCCCATTACCCAAGAACTCTCAGAAGCCTCAATGGGGAACTCAGATACTCGCAGTCAATTTCTCACAAATGGAAATCTTTATGGCTTAATGGGGTTTAATCAAGATGATGGTGATCCCACGGAGCCGATTAAGAACGCCCTAGAAGAGGGTATTAATATTATGTCAATTAATAAACGTAATACTAATGATAAAATGGTTTATCGAGTAGAGGCGCGAGTGGGGGTTATTACCGTTGATGAATTAGAATCAATTTCGGTCCAATATAATCATTTGGGTTGGACAGGGAGAAGTTGGTTAGATATGGTAAAACGTGGCGTGGGGGGCTTCCAACGGACAATATTTAAAGATTATAGTGAAAATGCTAATTCAAGGTCAAAAATGGCCTTGCAATCTAAAAATGGCAACGTGCGCGGCGAAACTTTTAATGGGGTGAAAATTCCCTATGTGAATGAGTTCTTGGCCGAACTGAAAGCAAAAATTCGCGGGCAACAATAATCAGTGTAATTAAATCGTGAAACAAACCTTTTCCCATACTCTTCTTGGCTCATTTTATTTGTGGTTTGACCATTATTTGTTATCCACGGGGGAGGCGTTTTCTAATGAAACCACTATTTTTTATCCCTCAACTGATGCAAGTTTGCCCGGTTATGTAACTTACGCATCTCCTTATAAGCAATTAGTTTACGACTCTAGTATTCCCGGCGCGAATGTTTTAAGTGGCGTTGCCCCCATTAATACCGAGCAATTTATTGGAAGAGGAACTAGCGGGCTGATGTTTGATTATCAAAATGGTAGAATTTTCTCTAATTTGGCCGTTTCAGGGGAACTTTATAATTATATTACGGGTTCTTATAGTGGAACAACCCCCGCTTATGTTCAAGATTGTAACGCAACTTATGTTTATTCTGGCGGGCAATTAGTTTCAACTACGGGAATATCGCAAGGGTTTTATTATTTCTACAATGCGACTAATTTGGATTTAACTTCTCAAACAATTCCTGCATTTAGTGGCAATTATGCGAAAAAGGAATTTAACACTTATATTACTTCGGAGTCTAACCAACAAATAGTATTTGAATCAATTATGGGCAACGATAATAATGTGGGTTTGCCCGCAACTGGTTTATCTCCATATATTTACGCCGCGCCGTGTTCAGTTATATCGCTTTCAGAAGGAGATAATGAGCCATTTACTTTCGGCGGGCAAGATTTGACCAAAATGAGCGCGAATGTGATGTTGATTTGTAAAGACCAATATCAAATAGATGGAGTTCTTTCTCTGTTAAGAGATACTAATAATTTAATGTTTCCATTAATTCCCTTGGATTATATGCCATTGAACTTTTATGGAGATATTAAGGATAATTTAAGCGGGGTTTACAATTATAATAATTATGTAGCCCAATTTGGCTATGCGAACAATTTGGCTTGGGTGAAGAAAGTCCATGTGAGTAAAGTTAGTGAAAAGACCAATAATGTTAATAATTACTTTGTGGCGTTTGTAAATTTTGATATAAACATGCAACGCTATCCTCGTAGGAGCCAATAAAAAAGAAAATACCCTTTAACACTTCACTTTCCCCCAAAATTGTTGTAATGATTATTTATCAAACTACATCTCAATTAATAATCAATAATTACTATTTATGTCTACTCCTGTTTTTAGCCGCAGAATTTATCAGATCAATGGGGTCATGGTGGGGCCAAGTGGCGCGAACGCTTCTGGCGCACATTTTAGCCTTGGCAACTCTGGGACGAACTTACTCCAACAGATTTCTCGCGTAACAACTACTCGCGATGGATTTCAAGCCAACCGCACAAATATTACGCAATTTGGCCAACTCGCTCCCATTGCTCGTCTTGTGACCCAATCGCCCACCGTTAACTTAAGCTATTCTTATTATGCAACTGACGGAAGTGCGGAAAAAATGGTCGGCCTTAATATCTCCGGCTCTGGCCACGGTTCCGCCCTTCAACATATCATCGACCGCACCCAAGCCGAAAAGAATTTCTTCATTCCTACGGTTGCCGAGGGCACAGATTTAGCGACCCTTTCTGGTAATTCTGTAGTTGACGTTCGCGGTTTCGGTAATGCCGCCCTTTCTTCTTATTCCGTTTCTGCTGCCGTTGGTGGTTTCATGACCGCTTCTACCACTTGGGAGGCTCTTAATGCCACTTATGATGTGGGCGGAACTGGCAACGCTATTCCTGCCGTTGATCACAATACTAGCGCGCAAATTACTGGTTATACTTATAATATTCCTCTGGCTACCTCTGGGACGGTTGATCAGCCTATTGCAATTCGCCAAGGTGATTTATTTGTTGATTTATCTCAAGTTTCTACGACTCTTGGCGCAACTGTTACTGGTGTCGGGGCCGCGAATATTCAATCGTTCACCATTAATGCCCCGATTTCTCTCGAAGTTCTCCAACGCTTAGGTTCTAAACAAGCCTATGCTCGTAATATTAATTTCCCCATTAACGTTACGTTTTCGATTGATGCTCTTGTCAATCAGTTGAACAACGGTTCTGTTACTTCTTTATTCTGTGATAATTCCACTTATAATCTACAGGTTTCGGCCACCCTTCCGAAATGTGACTCTACTACTGGTAATTCTATTCTGATTTACACACTCGTTGGCGCGCAACTTGATTCAGCGGAATTCTCCGAAAGCGTCGGCCCCGCCCAGACTGTCACGATGCAGTTTAGTGCTCCTATCGGTGGTTCTAGCGATACACTCCACGGATTCTATATCTCTGGGGTAAATCCTTAATTAGTTAGTCAGTTAGATATAAAATTCTCCTAGTTAATCGCTGGGAGATTTTTTGTGCCTAAATTTAATTTCACATTTATAATCATTTAGGTTAATCAGTTTTAAGGAACAAGGTGGGTTAACAAAGGATTATTATGGAGGCAAAAGATTATTTACAATTCAACGCGATTAAAAATGTAAAAGGGATTTCCGTGCAATTTTTAGAAATTCTTGAAGATATTCAATATCAACATGATGAGCAATTTTATAAACTCCTTTCCGCGCTTCCTCCCGAGTATAAAAATCTAGTCATCCAAGCTAATTTTTTCGATAAAGAAGCCTATGGACATTTTCGTAAAAGAGTTCTCGACCATGCGGGTTCCGCGACAAGAAATCTCCAAGACGAATTAGATAAATTTGACATTCAATTTAAAAATTAATAATATACTACAATGACTCCTCCCAGCCTAGAAACACCGCAAGGCCCGCAAAAGAAAATTATCTATGATTTTCTATCTTCTATTACTGATGAAGTAGAAAAATCAGAAACCCGCATGGAAAACGGGGCGGAAATTACTGTAAAAACGAAAGTCCAAGATAAAATTCCTGTCAAGATTCTTATTTATAAACCCACTCGCAAACAACGTGAAGAGGCCGAATTAGAATATAGTAAATATCTCTATTTTTGTATGGATCAAGGGTTATACACCAAGAATCAAATTGCCAAAAAATATAATGATTTTGGTGGAGATTTGTCCAAACAAGACGCTGATTATTATGTGAAGCTTCAAACCGAATTGGCGATTAAAATTGGCGAAATTCAACATTATAATTCTAAAGATATTTCTACATTGACCGAAGAAGAAAAGGACGCGGGCGCGAAACTTTACGCCGAACTTTCTATTCTAAAACATTCAACTATTGATTTTGAAACCCAACGCAGCGCGATTTTCGACCATAGCGCAGATCAAAAGGCATTTTATAGAATTCTTAATTGGTTCACTGTGTTTTTGACTCATAAAGAAATTAATGGGAAGGTTGAGCCTATGTTTAAAGGCGCGACTTTTGAAGAAAAACTTGATGAATATGAACGTCTGGGTGAAGAAAAAGATGAATTGTTTTTCAATGTAAGAAACAAACTTTCAGCTATTATCGCTTATTGGTTTAGCGCATCGCCGCAAACTCGCGAAGATTTTAAGCCTATCGAGGAAGAATTAGGAATTTAATTCCTTATGGTTGAGCGGAAACAGTTAGAGTTAAAACGCATATTTCATGCGATTTCAATAGGTTATTCGTCGGCAAAAATTGGCTCTCAAATTGTTTATATCAAGCATTTTACATTATCCGACCAAGTTGATTTAGATTCAAATTATGAGCAAGTTTACGAAGAATCTAAATCAAAGGGCTTGCCCACTGAAAATGAAGTCGTAGAACAATTAAAACGTCAAGGATTTTGGAAGCAAAGCGATGAAGAAGAAATTAAAGCAATAATGCTTTATATTGATAGGTTGCGCCAAACTAAAACTAAGCAAACTATTCCGTCTCAAGTAGAACAAACTCAAAGACTTATAGAAGTAGAGTTATCTAAATTAGATAAAAAGAATAAGCAAAAATCTTCCCAAATAGGCAACACTTGTGAAAAGTTGGCCGCGAATAGATTAAATGGATATTTTATTTTCAAATCCTTTTACAAAGATAAGGGGCTAACCATTCCATTATACTCTGAGGAAGAATTTGATTTGTTAGAGGATGAAGCGTTGGATGATTTAATTAAAATTTACAATAGCGCAATTAATAATATTAATACTAATAATATCAAATTAATATGTTTGCAATCATTTTTTCAAAACTATTTTTATTTGACTGAGAATTTAAGCGATTTCTGGGGGAAGCCAATTATCCAATTAACAAGTTTTCAAAGCGAAATTTCAGCTTATGGCCGATATTTTAAACAATTATTGTCAAACACCAAGGATATTCCCGATGAAGTTCGCAATGACCCTGAAAAACTCATTGATTTTGTTAATTCCAGCAGTAATATGAAGGAGGAAACCAAAGAAAAGGGTGAAAATGCTCTATCTATTATGGGTGCGACAAAGGAAGATTTGAAAGCAGCGGGGCTAGAAACAGGGAATCCATTGGCGTTGCAAGCACGTAAAAAGAAGGAAGCGGGATTGGGTGGGTTAACTTCTAGTGAAATCCAACAGATTCAAGAGGGACAGACGCTTTATAAGTAAGTTCACTCTTGGGGGATTTTTGTGTAATATTTTTCAAGGAATAAGGATTTAAAATATACCCATGCCCGAAGCATTCACATACAGCGCGGATTTTGATTTTTCTAAAGGCTATCGCACGGCGGCAGAGGCACAAAAGAAAATTGAGGCATTAAATTTTAGTAAAATTAAGCTAGATTTTGATTCCGCTGGGCTAAATAAATTAAGCGGCCCGTTGGGTAGATTAAGTGGTCAAGCAAGTGAGTTTAGTAAATCTTTAGAGGCTTCAAATGCCCGTGTTCTCGCATTCGGTTCTTCAGTGGGGATTCTCGCGGCGGTTTCCAAGGGAATGAAAGATTTAGCTACTAATGGTATCGAGGTGCAAAAAATCCTCGCTAATATCAATGTGGTGTTGAATCTCTCGAAGTCTGGATTAGAATCTTATTCCAAGCAACTTTTCGATGTGGCGCGCAACACGGGGAGTAATTTTAAAGATATTGCTGAAGGAGCGAAGGAATTAGCTCGTCAAGGACTCGGCGCGGCGGAATCATTAAAAAGACTAAATGACGCGGCGATTTTATCAAGGTTAAGCGGGCAATCACTAAAAGAATCAGTTGGGACTCTAACTAGCGTTATTAACAGTTACAATAAAGAAGTTATTACTTCTACTGATTTAACTAATAAATTAGCCTCAATTTCTTCTCGTTTCGCGATTTCGGGTAAAGATATTGCCGATGCGCTTCAGCGTGTTGGTAGTTCCGCCCAAGATGCGGGGGTTAATATTGACCAATTAATTGCGTTAATTACTTCCGCTCAACATATTACAAATCGTGGCGGCGACGTTATTGGTAACGCGCTCAAAAGTATTTTTCAGCGCGTCCAACGTAATGACACGGTGGATCAACTTCAAGCAATTGGCGTCGCCGCGAGAGACGTGGCAGGCAATACTCGTTCCGCCGTTGATATTTTAAAATCATTAAGTGATGTTTATCCGAATTTAAATAAAAGCCAGCAAACTTTTATTACGGAATTAACGGGTGGCGTATTCCAAGCAAATCAGCTAAAGGCCGTAATTAACGATCTTTCTACTGGCTATTCTACTTATAAATCCGCGCTTGATGATTCAATTAATTCTACTGATACGGCAATCAAACAAAATGCGAAGCTTAATCAAACTTTAGCATCTAATTTAAATGTTATTGGGCAAAATTACAAACAAGCTACTGGAAAATTTGGCGAATTAGCTATTAGCCCAGTAATTAAAAAAGTTGTTTCTACTTCCGATCTTTTAAGCGAGACTTTTGTTGGGAGCGGGAAAGGACCGGAAACCTCTGGTCAGAAATTTGCGGAAGGATTTTTTAAAGGTATTGGGAATTTCGTTGCTGGCCCCGGCACGGTGATTTTTTCCGCTATTATTGTTGGGTTACTTAGAAAATCTTCTGAATTTACCAAGGGGGCTATTAAGAATTTAATTGATGTCGCGGTAGGAAACGAAAGAGTCGCGACCACCCAGCAAAAGATAAATCAGTTATTACAGGCCGCAGGAACAGACTATCAAAAATTAATCGCGGGAGCTAATTCCTTAGCGGAAGTCGAGTTGAGAATCGCGGCAATTAGAGAGCGTTCGCAGGGGTTGTCTAATATTAAATCATCTCTGGCTATCGGAATCGCCCAAAGGGAATCCGCTGGTTCGCTTGCTAAATTGACCGGAAGAGTAAATAATTATGCTGATCCTTTACAAGAAGCAATCAACAGAGAGAAAATTTCTGGGGTAAGCGAAAAAGATATTTATGTAGATACTGATAAGAGATTGATTTCTCCTAGCAATCCAATGGGATTATTGGTTGCAAATAAACGTGACGAGCCATTAGGTGGATTTCAAGGGGTGAATAGAGCTTTGGCAATGGGTGCGAATCCCAATATTGCCCAAAAAATTCCGAATTATGCCGCATTTGATAGTTTATCTAGAAATTTAGGAGTAAACGAATCTCCCTTTTCTCAATTTTTAATTACGCCCGAGCAGTCTTCTAAATTAAGAAGCCTTTTTGGTCAATTAACAAATTCCGTAACCAAAATTGATAAAGAAGTCGCTTATGGATTAGGTTCTTCAATCGAAGATTATATTAAAGAAATCAATCTCACTAAAGAATCCCAAGCTAAAATTCGTCAAACTGTTGGAGCACAATTTAATCGCCTTTACAAATTAGAACAACAGCCTAAAATATTTATTGGCGGAAAATTATCTAAGGGCGGCTCTGGCGGCGGTGAAGGTGCGGGCGATTTAGAATCTACGGAAGATTATTATCTTAGACAAACTAGAGAAAAACAAAATAGAGAGGCCTCATATACTCCCGCTGAAAGAGCTAGAATTGCCGCCGCGAATAAAATGGATCGTGCCCTGTCTTCATTCCAATCTGGAGATGTTGATGAGTCCGGTAGATTGTTAAAAATCAAAAAAACTCTTGAATCTAAATACTCTGGATTACGTGGAACTTTTCGTGGAACTTTTGAAGACCAATTGCCAGAAGATAACGCGGCTATAAGAAAGGCTCTAGGGGTTAAAAGACTTAGCGGGCAAGAAAGAATTTTTGCCGAATCAGAAAGAAAACAAATTTTACAAAATCGCCGCTCAAGAGTGACGGGTATTGGCTTTGGAGCTTCTTTAGGTGGGTCGTTACTATCTGGTGCGTTTGAGGGTCCAACTAGCGATATTATTAACGATACCGCCGCTGGTTTGTCTCTTGGCGCGCTAACTGGTAATCCTGTTGGACTAGCTGTGGGTGCGGGGGCTGGTTTGGCTTATGGAGCGGGAAAAGCCGTCGCGGGCGCTCCCGATAGAGCATTCAAAAAAGCCGCCGATGAATTTGAAAAAATGTCAGCGGCCATCTCCGCATCTACAAATTCGGCAGAAAATTATGTTAGAACTCAACAGCAACTTAATGAAGTTTTACAATCTGGTGCAGCGAGCGAAAAAGATATTAATACATTAACATCTTCGTTGACAACTCTATTTAGTGAAATTACTGATAATAGATTAAAACAAGATATATTAAGTGCTGGTGACGATATCAATAAATTAGGTGATAAATTATCTGAATTTGCTAAAAAGAGTCGCGAAATTTTGGCTGAAAAAGCCATTGGAGTATCCAGCGCGGGGGCTTTGGCACAAAGAGACAATAAATCATTGGGTTTCGGCGGAAACTATCGCACCGAAGATTTGGTTACTATCGGCAAAAACGTTGCGCAGTCAGGGAAAATCAACAGCAGTAATATTGGAGAGTTTCAAGCTAAATTTGATGAACTGTCGAAAACAATTAACGAAAGTAAATTAGAAGAGACAATTCGTGCTATTGGCGTGCCAATTAAAGATATTACTGATTATTACGCGAGATTAAATGTATTAAGTTCTGCTTTAGGAGAAGCCAAATTAGGGAAACAAGCCGAAGAAATCACTAAAGATTTAAATGCTTATCTTGTTGCTTTAAGTAATTTTCAAAAAGAATTTCGTAGATTAATAGATACTAGATTAAACGAACAAAAAATTACTTTGACGGGTGATGTTGCGACAAATAATGTAAGAAGTTCCGCCGCGAAGTCCGTTCTCTCTGGGCTTTCCTATGGGTTAACTGACTCTTCAATCGCTCGCGGGGAGGGTATTATTCAACAAAGAGCCTTACGGGATCAAACCACAACTGGTTTAAAAGATATTAAATTGGACGCGAGCGGGAAAATAGCGTCATTAATTACAAATGTTTTACAACAAAGTGCCTCTGACGCGCTTAAAGAAGAAATTGGTAAAACCGACCCAGATAAATTAATTCAAAAAATTCTAAATCTCGATACGAAAGACTTTAAAGGTGGTATCGCGGGCGAGGATATTGGCAAGGTTAAAAATCAATTGTATCAAGATTTAATTGATTATGAGAAAACCATTGGCGAATTTGGGATTAAACAAAAAGAAGCTACCAAGTTACTCGATATTGAGATTAACACTCGTTTAGCCGCCATTCGTCGTCAGGCTTTAATTGGTTCTTTCGGCGGCGTAGGCAATTTAGGAAAATCATTAGATACTTCTCCATTTGTCGCCGCTTCGCAAGCCGCGTCTTTTCGTGCTATTGGGGAATATCAATTGGGGCGCGGGGACTATGTTTCTAATAATCAAAAAGCGGTATTGCAAAATCAAACGGCTCGCGCTAGATTAACCGAGTCACAAAGCGCGATTGAATTAGCCAAATTATTTCCAGAAATTGCGGCGGTTAGAACTCCCGCTATCCAAGCTAAAGTTTCTAAGTCTTTCGAATTTGAAGATAGACAAAAATTAGCTCAATTAACCGCAGATCAATTAAAAGCTACATTCAAATCTGAATTAACTGGTAATGGAATTAGAACCCAAAATCTATCCGTTGGAACTCTAGAGATATTACAACAAAAGATTTTCAACGCATTGAGTGCAACGGGGCCAAATGGTCAACGCCGCCCCGGTGGAGATAGAAATTATGATGGGGCATTGAAGATTCTTGATGATAGCGGAATTAAAACTCGTAATCCAGAACTTTACGATAGATTTGCCTCCGTTTTGTCTCAGGCTCAACAAATTCAGGGGAATATTCCTGACGCGGCGAAAAGTAAAGCGAAATTATCCGTCCCCGGCTTGTTATCAGAATCGGATCAACAGAAAATTAATGAAGGATATTCTAGTGATAATAATTCCGCGCAAGTTGCTATTAATACAGCGGTTACGGCGCGTAGATTGGAAGATATCAAAGGTTTACTTGCCGTGTCAAATGACGCCCTGCTTAAACAAGGGGAAGTTAATAAATTAAGAGGGGACGCGCAAAAAATATTGGAATCCGCTGGGAAAAAACAACAATATAAAGACGCTTTATTTGATACTGGATACGTGAGACTTCAAGGCGATCAACTTCAACTACAAAGTTCTTTTAAAGGAGCCTTTCAAAAGGTTTCTGGGAAAGATTACAACGAAGCAAAATCTTTGGCTGCTGATTCTGGGGCTGTTTCCACGGGGGAAATTTCTATTTTTAATAGATTATTAAAAGGGGGTAATGCGAAAGATATTTTTAAAGATGTTAAGGATAATCTAAAAGACAACGATGCATTTTTACAGGTGCTATCTCCAGATGTTAACAAAAGAGATGACGCTTTAAAATTACTAATCGCTCAATTTACTAATTCAAAGTTAGTTAAGGGTTTAGAGGATAACACCACGGCAATTAACGAATTAAACAAACAATACGCGGAGAAAAATAAAGATATTGATACCGCTGGGAAAGTAGCGAATGCCGCGAAAGAAGCCAGCGCGAAGGCGACGGAAGAATTTGGGAAAAAACAATCTACGGCGGGAACTGCCATTGCGGGAAGTGGTTCGGCGGCAGAAAATGTTCAAGAGCAAATTGCTGCGGCAAGAAAGACTGCGGCGAAGAAAGTTAATTCGCCGGATTATACACCGCGAAATGTTACGATTTATGGGAAAGGGGTGAGCACTCTTGATGATGATGTAAGATTTGGAAACTCTAGTTCGTTAGTTGGCCATTCTCCAGAACTTAATCCGGCTTATCAAGACTGGAGAACCCATCGGAACTTTAGTAAAATGTCCGATAGGGTCGGAGATTCACCAAGTTTTCTCCCCTACGACAGTAAAACTAATACTCGCGCCGGATTCCCCGAAACTTATCCCACGAAACCGAAGGAAAAGGATAAAGATTCCGACGATACGAAAAAATCCCAAGCCCTCCTTGAGAAAGCAACAAATGGAATTACTCTTGACGTTGCGCAAAAAATCCAAGCCGCAATCCAAGTGACGGTTAACGGCGCGCAAAATAATGAAGAGTTAAAATCTTTCATAACCGCTTCCATTGGTGCGTATTATAAAAATCTTCAAGGGCAAATTGACGAACTCAAAGGCGGGATAGCTAAACCCTCCGCCGCATAATGTCACTTAATTTTCAAAATGTTCGCGTATTAGGCTATAATCAAACGAGTAAATTCTTTGGGGAGAACTTTCGTTATCAAAATCAAGCATCGTTTACAATTGAAGGATTCCTTGATAATATCACTAATGATAGCGGGGTAGCTAATATCCAAAATCAAATTGATCAATTCTTCTCTGGCGATAATGATTATCAGCCCGTTATTGTCAATGGCTATACATTTGGCACGGGAAGAATTCTCAACATTAGCTTTCCAGTTTCTAATGACGTTAGAACGAAAAATTACTCTATAGACATTACTTGTTATAATTCTGGTAATTTGTTTAATTTAACAGGCTCAACTTATTCGGGGTTGTCCTCTTTCGATTATTCCTCTATTGAATCATTCAGCGAAAATTTTACTTATAATAAAAACGGCCAAGAATTTAGCTATTCTCACGGAGTAAATGTTAAAATGTGGCGTGGCGCGGCGGGAAATAACCCCATTCAACTTGCACAAAATCTAGCCGTGGGATTAATGGCGGGCAATAGTTCTTATGGATATTTAACCAGTGGGGAAAATCTCACACTAGGCCGCACAATTTATAGCGAGACTTATGATGCTATTACTAATCAATGTGCATTTTCTCAAAATTATACCCGTCCCACGAATAACAGTGGATTAATTTACACTTTAACTGATTCTTTTTCTCGTGACGAAGCGGGCAATGCGACAATTACGGAGAATGCAACGGTGCAATCAATTACTGGGGCGGTTAATCCGGTTTTTGCCAACCAATTATGGCAAACGATGGATAATTTAATCACCTCATCTTTTGCTCGCGCATCGGGAGTTTATAATAATTATAGTGGGATAAGTTATCCATTATTTTCTACTTATACGAGTTTATCAAAGAATTTAAATCATTTCGAAAATAAGGGTAGCTACTCTATAAGCTACACTAATAAATCCGAACAGAATAGTGGATTTAATTGGACTTATACTAATGAAATAACTAAAAATAATCAATATTTTACAATTACTGAGAATGGAAATATTCAGGGTTTTGGCAATCCTATTTATGTAGGCTATCCTCGGGCAAAAAGTGGTTATGGAGTTGTTAAAACGGGAATATATGCCCGCTCATATTCTTTTTATACGGGCCAAATTCCTTATGCGACTCTTTATGGGATCAATCTGGTGTCGCAATCTACTAATGGGGACCAATTTCAGGGGCGGCTTTCTTACTCCAATTCTTACACGGACAATCCAGTTTATGCGACGAATAATCCATTAATTAAACTCCAAGAGATTAATATCGAAGATAGTTATCCTGTTCAATTGATTAACAAATTCAATATTCTCTCATACAAAGAAATTGTTCAAAATACTCAAAACGTGACATTGGGACAGCGTAATATTAACATTAATTTATTAGGATTCCGCGATACTAATTTATCAGGATTTAAAGCGCAGGCTCAAACAATTTTCAATAATAATCTTCCCAGCGGAACAGACCCATTTTTAGAAAATATTAATTATAGCTATAATCCTATTAGTAAAAATTTCACGGCTCAGGCATCTTGGGGTTATCAGTCGGTAGCGAATATCTACCCCGCGTAAAATGTCCACTTTAATCCGATATAATAACGCTTATCCTTTTTCGGGGTTTCCCACTCCATTTATTGGTAGAGTAAAGGGCAATATCTCCTATGGCGAACGTTGGGGCGCGGAACAAACTTGGTCAATAGTCGGACAAATCACGGGTTGTCAGTTTGATAATTTAACATCCGGCCAATTACAAGTTCTAAGTGGATTTAATCAGGATTTTGGAACTCTTAATTTAATTGAAACGGGCGCAGTCATTGAATCCCTACAAAATGTTATTATCCAAAGTATCGTTTTTGACAGCGACCGATATGTAAATATTCTTCCCTATAGAATTACTCTCAAAAGTTACCCATCGGGATTTTTCTCTGGTTATTATGGAGTCCTTGAGCCAAAAGATACTTGGGAGCTAAAAGAGTCCAATAATGGAACTCTCGATATGGCGCATACTATTTCGGCGCGGGGTTTTAATACTACGTCTGGCACAAATGCATTTCAAAATGCGAAAAATTTCGTAATTGGGAGAACGGGGTTTAGCAACTTTACATCTCCGGTATTAATTCAAAATTGGAGAAATAGCGGCGCATTGATTTCCGTGGCGGAAATTCCCGATAGATTTAATGGAAGTTTTTCAATAATAGAAAATTGGAAATTAGATCAATATCAGCCTTGCGATTATGGTATTCTTCGTTATTCAATTGACAGCGAGCAAAATCAAATAGGGTTTAATCACGCTTCTATAAAGGGAAGTATCATAGGTGGCTATGTGGATGATTTTAATTTGGCGAGAGACAGAATGAGTGGTTTTAACCCATTCAACTCGTTAATGTATGTGACAAATTCTGGCGTTACTTTCAACCCAACTCCATTAACGAAAACGATAAACGAAGATTCTTTCAACAAAAAAATTGATTTTAGTTTTTCTTATGATGATAATCCCAACCCCCAAGTTAACTTAGAGTATAATTTGAATATTAATAGCGGTGATGATGCAATTTCTGTAGGAATTAATGGCCAAATTTTTGGGCGCGGAGATTTGTTAGACAAATGGAATAAAGTAAATCAATATTATTCGGGGCTAAGTTTTTATTCTTTGGCTAACTCTGGTTATTTAGAATATGCTAGTGGATCGTCCTCTGCGATTTTAAACTATGTGCCAAATTCAGAAAATATTATATTTGATAAATTTAACGGCAATATTAATTTCTCATTCCAATTTAATAATAAAGAATTACCTCAATCCGTTGGTTTTGAACAACTCCAATATAATTTGTCCTTTACACCTCCTTTGCGCAGAATTGTTTCCGAGCCTCTTATTGACGCAACTGGGGGTTCACCGCGTTATCAAACAACTGATTTAGGATATGTAAGTCGTGGTGCGATGAATATTCAAGGTTCATTCGTCGGCCAAAGAAATATTACGGGGGTAAATGAAACAACTTATTTAAAACAATTCATTAATAAAGTCTATTATGATTACACCAGTGGATTTGACAATTTATTTCTAGAAGAATATAAGATTGGACTAGAAAATACTAATAATGGTAATTTTACTTGTAGGTGGTCTTATGATTCGTCTGACACCTTGGGTAATACGGGCAATTATACTCAAATTTTAGTGCTCTAAGTTCACTTTTCTCTCGTTTTGGGTTAATCTTTTCTTGGTAAAAGGCACAAAATGAGTTCCACCGGCATCAACTATTTCTATAATTACTTAGGGCTGAATCCTAATAATTTTGCCGTTTTTTATCCGTTCACAGGTCAGGTCAATAGCCTTTTACCGTCCGTTCTTAATGGAAATTCCACCTATTCGGGATTAGTTGTTGGAAACACGGGGCTTTGCGCCAATGGAAGCGGCAATTTCAACGGGTCATCATTTGTTCAAGTTCAAAATATCCCAAATGGCGGTTTTTCTAATAATTTAACTTTTTTATTCACTTACTCCAAACCAACTACGGGCGGCGGGGTTATTTTTAGCTCCTTAACTGGGACGGCGGGGGGTTATTATTCAGGATTTAACATAGGAGTGAATGATGCCAATAGACTATATTTTGAATATAATAATGGCGCGCCAGTCGTTTTAACTTCAGATGTTATTTATGGACAAAACAATGCCGTCGCAGTAGGAGTGGGGCTAAATAATATTAGTTTTAATTATTATGATTTTTCACAAAAAGCGTTAATTAATGAGAATTTTTATATCAATTCATCCTACCTATTGCCCTCTGACTCTTGGAATTTGGGAAAAAATATCTGTCCATATTTACCTACATTAAACTTTTCTGGGTCTATGGATACTTTTATAGTAACCAAAACCAGCTTGCCAACAAATAGTTTAACCAAATTATTTTCTGGACTATATTCTATTGCAAGTGGATTCCCATCTATTAGCGGAACATTAACAAACTCTATTACCACTGGATATCAAACTATTTTCACGGGGACTACAGGAATAAATTCTTACACAGAGTCATTTAGCGGATATAGCTCTAGTAATCCTGATTATCAAAATTTAATAAACGGATATTACGGAGAGCCGATTTATGTTTCTACCGTGGGACAAAATTATTATTATAGCGGTGGAATAGTATCTCCAATAACCGGGATTCCTTCTGGCTATTATCGGATGATAAGCTCTGGCGTCACTGGTTCTGGAGATTATAATCCCTATTATATTCAAGATTCGGGCCAAATTTATCTTTATAGCGGCGGAATATTTTCTATTTATACAGGTTATGTTGATGCTAGTTTGATAACTATCGAAGGGTCATTCCTCAGTTATGGCTCCAACTGTTCTCTTTATCCCGTTTTTAATATCGTTCAAAATACCGGCTATTTAACTTCTGGGTATCAAACTATTCCACTGGGGAATCAAGTTACTGGATATTATAAAATATCCGACGCTTATACGGGTTATATTGTTAATACTGGCTACGAAAATGGGTTTGGAATGGATTATATTAGTTATCTATGGGAGAGAAACACTGGCGATCTTCAAGAGATTATTAGTATTACTGGGACAGATATTGTAGGCTACCTTGGAAAACAAGCCTATTACGATCAAATACAGGGAGAATTTGCCTCAAATGGAATTTATCAATCTGGGAATTTGAATTTGTGGAACAATGGGGTTTTGCAACTTGAAAGTGGATATTCTATTTCTGGGCAATATTATAATTTGACCGTTACTCCAATTGCAGACTATTACACCTCTGGAAATCAATATTTTTATTCAAATAGATTTGTTAGCGGTTCTGATGCAGAATATTATGATCATTCACAACAGCAAAATCGCTATATTTTTTATAAAACTGGTTCTGGGTATCTTTATTCGGGTCAGCTTTCGTGGGGGCAATATCATCTTTATTTGAATGGTCTAAGAATGGTAAGTGGGATAGATTATACTATTGATGTTTCTGGGGCGATGAATTTTTCACCTCAAATATCAGGAATTAGCGGGACTATTTATTCCTCATTGTTATATACTGGAGAAATTCAACAAACGGGCCGATATGATAGATATTCAGGGACGAAGTTCTATCGCGAATCAAGCAGCTATTATTTAAATGGAGCGAGAATTGATCCTAGCTTATTTATCGAGCATAGTAAAGTGGATTTAATTAGTGGAATAGCTATTTATAACGGGAACTTATTATCAATTAATGACGACGATGATTCTTCAACCCTTTACTGGGGCTAAATAACATGGCTATTAAACAACTAGATAATGTAAAAATTGACGGTATTAATCAAGCCTTTGGCGGGTATATTTACTCTGTTCAATATGACGCGAATTATGGTGAACAGCCTTCGACTCTTCGTGTCACCGTTACAAACGAAACGGGGATTTTTAATATCAGTCCGGATTCGCTTTATACGATAGGAACTCCCGTTCAAATAGATATTGGGACAAAAATTACCCTCTATATGTATCCTATGGAGTATATTATAGAAGAGTCACCAAAGGGGAAATTTTTACAAATTGATTATGTAGATGAGTCAATTGTTTATTTGGATAAGCAAATTATAAAATTAAAAAGTCGTGGAGTCGATAATGAAAAAGCATATGAAAATACTATCGTTATTGGCTTCGAGAGTATTATTAATAGTGCATTAACAAATTCTACGTCTCAATTGTTCGACTCTAGTGCTTTATTGAGTTATTATGATCCGTTAAAAGTCCCCGATGTTGTGTATTCTTTCCCGCAATTATTAGAAAAGATGCGCGGGCAAAATATTTTGGGGGGCACGGTTACTTTGGATAAAGCCGCCCAAAATTATTATCAATCTTATTGTGGAAGGCTCAGAGAGGTTTTATCCGCGTGGTGCAATGATTTGGCCCTTGGGTTTTACTGGGAAAACAGAAAACTTAATTTCGTGGACTTAAATAATCCCGCTAATCTTTCGGCAGTTGTGACTTTAGCGAATAATGCTAGAAATACTAATGGGGTGGCGACGGCAAGCACTAGATATTCGATTAAAGACTCATTTACCCGCGCTATTGATGGACAGTTCAATAAAGATGGCGAGCTATTACCAGATTCACCCCCATCAACAACTAATTTCATTATGAATTATCTGGATTTAAGTCCTACGGGGCCAACTCCATTAAAAGCAAAGCATTTGGGACTAACGGAACCCGCTGTTTTTGAAAATAGAGTAAAAGCAGCCTATTACGGGGAGGAAGCGTTTTTATTATATTCTTTGGCGGTAAATGGGGTCGCGCTGGGAACAAGTAACCCATCAGATTATATGGGGACATTATTTAACGTTCGGACTTTAAACACTTCCATAGGAGGAAGTGATAGAGTTGTAGTCAACCGCGTTTTATCTGGATCAAAATATCAACCAATTATAGATAATTATGACTGGTATGCGGTAGGATGTTATTTCGGTGGAGATTTTCAAAATCTTTATAATAAATATAAAGCATATGCAACGGCATTGGGCAAATTTTTCTATATCAAAATGCCCGGTCAAACCGCCGCTGATGTTTTAACGGGCGCATTAACCAGCGATTTTGAAACTTACACAGAAGATACTCTTTTGAGTAATGTTAAAATTCTAAGCGAAGTTATCGCACCTTTATCCTCTGAAATAGCGGGATATTCGACAATGACATTGGGGGACTTTATAGAAAATAACCCCTTACCGATAGACGGACAAACTTTGGTTGGGCAGACTTCTCTACCTCCCGCCGTATATGTTATAAAAGCAGTTAAGCCTATTTGGAAGCCCCAAGATAATTTTGTGGACAAAAATGATGGAGTTCAAAATAATCCAGCTAGCGCGGGCACCGTTGGGTTTTTCGGCAATACAATCCTCGTAGAAGGTTCTTCGGCGGATTTTAGCGGAAGCCATACGGCAACCGTTGGTGGGGTTGAAAAAACTTTGACTTATTCCGTTTTTTACTTTGGAACTAATACAAAGAGTAATATAAACGGGGACGGATACGCAGAGCTTTTTTCAGCAATTCTCCCCCCGAAAACGAATCCATTTACTGTAAGAGTGACCAATTCTCAGGCTTTAAAAATTACAAATTTCGCGCCCAAATTACAATTTGAAAATTATATACCGCCAAAAACTGCCAATGTTAATTATTATGATTTGACTAGATTGAATATTACAGAACAACAAATTCTGGGTGCAAGTTATTTCTATTATGGAAATTATCAAACAAATATATTAAATAGGGGGAATTTCGACACAGTATTTAATGATTTATCAAAAATTACGTCAGTTGATCAACCCGGCCCATTCTTTTCCGCCACCTACACGATTCCCAATATTGATATGACAATTCCTACATTAAGTATCGGCCAAGGATTTCAAGGATTCAGTATTAGCATTAGTGATAATGGGATTAGAACCAGTTATATTCTCGGCACAGAAAAAATGAGAGTGAGAAACCCTGATGTATTTATTCGTTATACTTACGACAATGCTTTCAATAGATATAGATTAATCTATTTACCCTCAATTATGTTAAATTTTAATCACAACCCTGCTTTTCGATGATAACTAATTTAACGGGATATAATAAAAGAAGTATCGCCACTCAAACGGGGGATTTTACTTATGAATTTTCCATTAATCTAAGCAATACTACTGGGTCATGTTTATTAGGGTTTTCTGGCGCGTCAGGAAATGTTTCTAGTTACAATTTTGTGAGTGGGAAAATTTATGACGGGAACTCCCGCCAAATTTACTCTTATCAAAGTGGGGCAACGGTAAATATAAACGGGGCTTTTTCTTCCTCGGGGCACAATATTTATGGCAATTATATTCCGATTAGTTTATCCGCGCCGAGAAATTTAGGGCCGATTGAATATTTTTATATCAACCCCCAAAACTGTATAGTAAATAATTTAAGTTTGTATTTTAGCGGTGATTATCCCTCTTTTTCAATTTCAGGGGTTAATTTCTCAGGCAATAACCCAACGGGAAGCGGTTATTTTATAAATTCTATCACCAATAATAATTTTAAAATATTCTCTGGATACGATGGAAGTGGTTATTATCCATATAGTGGAAACACAGGAAATATAACAAGCGCGTCCCCTCAATTATTTTATATTACCAAAAACTTTACCGATACTGATTTGGAGAATTTATCAGATAATGTTCAAGTCGTTCCCTATACTTTTTATACGAATTTCGGAACCTTTTCTACTGGTTTGAGCATGATAACAACCTATCCCATAACCCAAATTTTAAGTGCGAATTTTTCAAATGGTATTTCAGGAAGTGGCAATTTGACAAATTCGTTATCTTGGGCTAATTATAAAGGCTCGGCAGAATATACTATTTCGGGATTGCCCGCGTTAGTTTCTCTTACTTGGGTTTCTGGGGCTGCTAGCGGAAATTTTACCGGCGTATGGGGAAGTTCCATGACGGGGCAAAATGACGGGGCAAATTATCCAATGAGTTACGTGTCTGGATTAACGGGTTATACTGGATATTTATCAACTTTCGGCAGCGATGGAATATTTCATTCGCTAAATAGATTGGTTTATGACGGGACTCAGCAAATAGTTCAATTTGGCTATTCAGGATATAACACCGGATATTCAATATTAATTACTGGGAATTAAATTTCTTTGCGCCAAGGAATTTGCTTCACTCTTAGATGACCGGCACATTCCCCCATTTGTTCGTGATAAACGTGGTGGAGAATATATTTATTTTCGTCGCCGCCTTTCTTTTTGTCCCAAATTACGTGATCTGCTGGGCAATGGGGTAGAACCGCCATTCTTAGTCCTGCTGGATACCATCTATGCCAGCCAATAAATAAATCTTCTGTGCCCTCTCCTGTATAGCCCTCGAAATGGGCTAATTCAAGAGCCTGTTTATTCATTAGGGTGCAACCCATTCCAACCCAACGAGTTGGGACGGTAGAACCGTATCCGATTGATGGATATGCTTGGTCGAGCCATCCACGCTGCCTAAATCCATACTTGCCAACGACTTGCCAAATATTTCCATCGGGAGGACACTCTTTAATCTTTTTATATAAACGTTCTTTTCTATCAATTAATTTATCAGGGCGATCTTTAAAAGTCCATTCTTTAAGTAGCTTTTCGTTGGCCTCCCATACCCTCTTTAATTTCCAAGGAAGTATTCTTTCGTGAGGAAGAAAATCTTCGGCGATTGGATTTTGCGGGGTGCCAAACCCACCAAGAAAAGCCGTATTTGGATAAGGGCACATTGCCACTGAATAAAACCCTCCATCAAAATTGCAAGTATCAAGCAAACATCTTAGCGCATTAGGCTGTGGCAGGGTATCGCTATCTAACGACCAACAAAAATCAGATTTTGCCTTGCGCGCTAAAGAATGAGCGACGGAACGCATATCCGCGATAAGTAATTGGGCATTTTTCTTATAATTTGCCGATTGACCTTCTATGAATTGCTTATTTTGAATTAGTTGAACTTCATGGCCAGATAACTCGTTTTTCCAAAAAATCTCTATTTCTTTTAACTCTTTTGAATCATCCCCAACGATAAAAATATGAGCTTTTTCTATTTTTGCCAAATTCAGCGCAGAACAAACCCGTCTAGCCTGAGCCTTCATCGCATAGGTATAAGATTTTGTAGCACAAACAACAACTGATAAAACCATATAAAGATACTATCTAAAATTAAACAAATTGTCAATATAATTCCCCATTGACAGCGGAAATAGAAGTATAAGTTCCATATCCCGCTTGCGTCATATCGGGAGATGCTATCGTGGCAGGTAATCCTTGAATGGCCATTATTTTGGAGCTAATATCTAATGTAAAAAACGATACATTTAATTGAGTCGAATAAGAAGATGTCCCCGCGCTATCTCTCAAAGTATATCTCCAATCAAGGGCGTTTGATAGAGTTGCATATTGAACTTGGTTTTCGTGAGGAAACCCCCCTCCCGCTTGAGTCCCACCATTATTTTCTAGGGCAAAATAGCCTCCATTTCCGCCTATTGTTGCCACGTTTGCGGAAAATGAAGTCGTTGTAATATCTGCAAGAACCGTCACGCTCCAATAAGAATTTGATCCAAGGGAGAAAAAATAACTACTATCGCTTGTTGTTGCCGAGGTAGAATAATCAACAGGAGTATTATTTGATTCCCGTGCTCCTTGCGCCGATTGATATCCAATATAAAAACTAATTAGCGCGTCTAAATATTTTCCCACATTTTGATTTGAACCGATTTCGCTTCCTTGATATCCTCCTATAAGCCGTAATCTTTCTTGAGTCATATTACCAACTGAGGTATTTATATTCCAACCGGCGGGACTTGCGTAAGTAGAAACGGTTTCCCCTGCGTTTCCTCTCCAACTAGCGTAACTAACAATAGAGTAGCTATTTATAAGCGACGCCATCGTAAACAAATAACTATTTTGATTTTGGTCCCATCCAATCTTATTTATTGATGTCGTAGTGTCAAATGTTAATTTAGTCCACTTAGAATAAGTTCTCGCGCCGGATGCAGTCGCCGTTGAAGTCGTTATATTTTGTATATTAAATGCCGTCGTTGTCGGAGTTGGTAAAGAAATTACTTGCGTGTAAGATAAAGATTCTGGGGTTGGAATCTCCCCATTGAATCCATATTGAGTGACCGTCGCAAAAAGATTTTTAGAAGAATTTTGCGCGATCGTTGAAGCTAAAGCCAAAAAATAAGTAACGGTGTGATGAAAATTAGACGAAGAATCTGTTCCTATAGAAAGAGTAAACGGAGAGCCTTCTGATCCGCTAAATTTCCAAGAACCAAATGTTTTAACTCTAAATTCTTCCAAATCACTTGACGCGGCCAAAAATCCATTGGCCGTTGTTTTAAATTCAAAAAGATATTCCGATGGAAGGGCGGAAATTACTGGGGCAATATATTGATAATTGGGAGAGTAGGTGGATGATACTCCTTGGGGAACGAAAGATGTTATTGGGGATATTCCCACTGTGGTTATTGTCCAAGTGGTATTGTCATAGCTGGTGCTTACATAAGTAGAAGTATCTGTCCCCGTGTCGGAACTTAAAATGGTCGAGATTATTTGGGTGGTATATTGTGTTTCTGTGGTAGAAACTCTAATATTACTTTCAACGCTAAATAGGGCCGTGGAAGTATTTGCTGATAAAGTTGATATTAAATAAGTGCTGGAAGTATAATAAGTATTGGTTATACCCGTGGAAGCCGTATCTACCTGAGTAGAATACGTAAAAGTAGTAAATGGAAAAGTCCCTATGTAGGTGCCGTATCTTTGCGAAAGGGTCATTCCTCCGTTTTCTACCGTTATATAACTATAATAATATGATGCGGTTTCGCCCCCGATATAATCTGTTTTGAAAAAGTAAGAGGCGCTTCCGTTATGAGTTTCTATCGAGTGGCTGACTATCCCAACGGAATCGGAAAATTGATATTCTTTTTCGTTTGCAAGACTGATAAAGGAAAAATCTTGATGGAAATTTATAAAACTTCTGCTTGTTGTTTGGGAGGCCGAGAAAGAGGAGGTTATAGTTTGATTATAATCACTGTGGGTATAATATGTTCCGCCAAAATTTGATTGAAAGTTTGAATAAGTATCATTTGAATCAAAGACATTATCTTTTGAGGAATATTCTTGTTTATATTGGGCTTCTTGTGTATAACTACTCATGGTAGAACCAGCCCACGAAAGGAAAACACTATCAGATGAGGAGAGGGTATCGTCATAAGACGAAGAATAAGATGTTGCATTGCTCCAAGGTGCGGGACCATCCCCTATCTGATACCATGTTAAAGGCATGTTAACTCGTGGTTGTTAGAGTATAACTGAACCAAGGAATCACTGGGCGTTCTCCAACAGCTATAGTAGAAGTTTTATCTGTGTAAAACATTGTTGCTGGGGTCAATTGCTGGCTACCATTGCCAATTACTCTGAAAATCGCCCCATCTATAACAACGTGAGTTAAAATTGAAATATTTGTTGGCGGCGTCGTTTCTGTAACTGGGTATCCTTCTGGGGCGCTCGTGCTAGTAGAAAAAACGGCAGTTTGGACTTGCGCGTTGGCCAAAGTTACATCTAAAATAATATAATTCGTGCCAGTTTTAGGAATAGTTAGCGCCAAATAATTAGACGGCAATAGCCCATTAATCGTGCCGGGGTAAAATGTTCCAGTGTAACTACCTCCGTTATCTACCAAGACTAAATCTAACGGATAATAGGATATTCCACCACTTTGAATTATAGTGGGGAGCCTTATTCCTTTAGACGCTGATTGAATTACCGCCATGAGCCAAGAAAAGATACCCTTTTCCTAGCTAAAAGCGAAATTATTTCTCTTTGGTAATAATACTCAGTAAGGCATAACTATCCCTCGGACTAATATCCTTCCATTCTGTCCACTCGGAAGGATTTCCCTCTAGCTCCCATTTATCCTTTATGGCCTTTTTAATCAAAAATTCGAGTTTAATCCCCTTTGCGGCACATTTTCTCTCAAGATTAATGTGCGGCGGGCTAATTTCCATAGTTTGAGGGGTTTCCTCACTAAGAGAACTACCAATTTCGTCAAATCCAAGGGTGGGAATTGCTAAAAAGTTTCTTACGGCACGAACAAATGCACGATTAGCGGCAATTGTTTCAAGGTAATATGCCCATTCGCCGAGTTTATTTTTACCAATTGGAGAAGTATTATTGGTTGACGCGCCGCCGACATCGCCATAAGTCACTTCTCCTTCTGTTTCATAATTTTGCCGCCAAGTAATATCGCAAGTGACGCTTACCCCATTCATTCCGTAACTGGGGCGAGAAAAAACCACTTTATTATACCCGCGAATTTTCGCAATATGTTTGAATCCCGCAAGAAGAATGAGTTGATATTTTGGGTCGCACTCAATGGGGTTTAGCTCTTTTAACTCTTTATTATAAGTGCTTTTAATATCGGCCTCTTTTTGGCGATTAAAAACAATGAATTGAGGTGGAATCATCGCTTTATAATCTACCGTGCCATCTTCGTTATATTGATATACAATATTTGGCAGAAGCCCGTCTTTATCGCGTTGGACAATTTGTGGAGTGCTCATTTTTGAAATATATAAAACAAATTTGTATCTTTCCAGAATTCTGATGTATCAATTACGCTATGAATATTCTCATTAAATGATTTAATTGGCAAATCGGCTTCCCAGTGGGGCTTTGAAATGAAGATTTTACCATCGCTGAGAATAAATTTATAGCTTTTAAAGTAAAAGGAAGAATCAAATTTTGTCTCTTTGAAGTCAAGAGGTTTTTCGTCCTTTTTAAAGTTTTCCACCAACGCAATGTCAAAAAGCCTGATTCTCGTGAGACGCAAATCTTCTTCGTTCTCTTCACTAAAGAAAATAACTTTCGCGCCGGTTTCTTTTAGTTTTTTACAATATTCAATATTACAATTTTTATCAACTCGGTAATTAAAAAATGCAATATTTTTCTTAATTTCTTTAATTAGTTGCAAATTAATCTCTTTTTCGCTAATAATGGAAACCTTGCGTTGTTTACCAATAATAGATAAACATTCTTCATTAAAATGATAATCCATGCGAACTATTAAATCTTTACCCGCAAATAAATCTGGCGGAATTAAATGGTTGGGGATAAATTCTAGCACTAACGAGGGATAGTTTTGACCAAAATATAAGCTAGAATAGCCGATTTCTTCTTTAATACCTAATTGGGCCAAAATCTCTCGCGCAATATCCTCGGGCTTATTTTCATTAATTGATTTGGGAAATTCTTGAACAAAATAGCTGGGTTTATTCTTACAATTACGAATTGCAATATGTTTTCCCCAAGCTGGGCCGTGACTATTTGGGTGAGTGGGGCCATATATTCCGATATTTTTCGTATCAAAGATTCCTGCATAATGAAGAAGAATTGAATCGGTGGAAACAATTAGCGCGCAATTTTTAATCAAATAGGCTTTTTGGGCGGGCGGCATTCCCATGAGAGAATATTCCGTGCGAAGTCGATTATCTTTCTCTTCCCCTAGTTGAATAGTAATATAGCCATATTTTTGCAAAATAGGACCAATAATATCAAGAACGTCTTGGCCATAATCATAAATTTTACTCTGATGGGGAGAGCTAAAATTAAATAGCACGACTTTTGATAAGTCTTTGGAAAAGGGAACGTATTCTTCGATAATTTCTGGTTTATTGGCGACTAAACCTGTCGTAAGGGCGTAGGAGGAAAGGAGTTTCATACTGAAATTGTAGGGTAAATTGATTTATCACTATTATTGTGAATAAAATTAGGAAACTTTTGCGCATTAACGTGAGGGAGAAATAGATATTTCACATAGCCTTTATTCGCGCCGCCCTCCATTAAGATGAAATTTTCAAATTCTGGCATAAAATTTAAATGCTTATAAATATAAGGATTGCCATTTAGGAGATTTTTAAACTCTGGATGAGTTGCTACATAAATATCGCACTCTGGATAGGTTTCTTTACATGATTTGAGTAGAGATAAAGTATGCAACACGGCGGTTTCATCCTCGGGAATAGCAAATAAAATCCGATTATCAACCTCTCCATCGAAAAAGTCTTCAAGTTTGATGCCCAAATTCTTATTATTATCGTCCATTGCGACTTTAACGAAATATTTATAAACATCGGCGCGGGACACACCTTTAGAAATTGTCTCTAGCCAATACTTTCTCCCATCACCATTAATTGGTTCGGGTTGTTTTAAAATATTGTCATAAAGGGTTGTAAGAAATTCATTAACATCAGAAATTTCTGGAAAAGGATATGAAGGATTCTTTTTAACATAATCGAAATTATAATCATAAGTGACTTCTGACAAAGCATCTATAAGCTGTTCCCATTGCTTTCCAACTATTTCTGGTGAAAATGTTTTGAGCGCGAATTCTCTCCCTTGCTCGCCAAGTTTTTTACGAGCCGATTTGTCTAAATTAAAAATCCGCCGCATAAATTTTGCCACTGAAGACGCATAAGGGGCTGCACGGTCAAATTGAGTTTGAAATTGAATAGTTTTCGCACTCTCGATAGTATAACAAAAAGATTCATCGGTAAAGGTTTTGCCAAAGGAGTAATTTACCGTCGCGATGGGTAAGCCCGCGTATAAAGCCTCAATAATAGGCATCTCGCAGCCGCCAGCGTTTGCCAAATGGCAATAGGCATCCATTAGGTTATAAACTTCATTGAGTTTTTCTTCGCTAACACCTTGGGCTACATTACAAGTGATTTGGGATTTAATCGCGCCGCAATATTTGCAATCTTGATCTTGGCCGACAAAGGATTTAATCTCATATTCGCCGCATTCACGGCAAAAATACGTTGTGAGAATATCGTTTTTATTAATCCCTAAATCCTCGATTAATTTTGGAATATCCCATCCTTCTGCGAAATTTGTATGGAGAAGGAGTTTGGCATTTTTAGCCTCTGGATTATTACGTTTAAATTCCGCGAATCCTTCCAGAAGGGGTTTTACTTCTTTGCGCAATTGAGAACGAAACACGAAGCCCACTACAAAGGTATCAAGAGGAATATTGAATTTTTTGCGCAGTTCATTCTTTTTAGAATCGTTTAATGGCCTAAAATATTCGTGTTCAATAATCGCGGGAATAGTTTTTACATCTTTAAACCCAATTCTCGCAGCTTCTTCTTGGGCAAACTTAGCCCAAACAGTGAAAATTTTAGAATTTTTAATAAACTCAATTTGGTCTTTTAAAAAAGGAAGAGAATCGAGAGTAATATGCGGCACGCAATGAAACTTATTCCACCAAGCCTTTTTGTCATAATTATTAAAACTCCAAGAATCATTGCTAAAAATCATTACATCAGGACGATTTTCTTTGACGAATTTATCAATTAGCAACGCGCCGTAGGAAGCATCACGAAGTTTGCCGGGGTCATTTTGCAACACCATTAATTCATTTTGATTATCAGGTAAACACCCCTGAGCCTTAAATGGGAGTTTTTGTAACTCATGCGCCGACCAAGGAAATCCCGTGCAGAAGTAACGAATATCGTATTTATTAGTAGATAGTAAATATTTGGCCAACGCCCGCCCATTTCGACCTAATCCAGTTTTTGAAATAGGGGAATCTGTGTGGATGGCGACGATTTTTTTCTTTTCGGGCATATAAAAGATACTAATGATTTTCTATTTAAATGTCAAAAATAAAAAGCCCCGAGAGAATTACCTCGCGGGACTTGTGTAAGTTATTGATAATTAACGACTAAAATGGGATATCGCTCGTATCCTCATCGGCAGGAGCGGCTTTTACCGTTTTGGTCGCTTTCGTAGTTTTGTCTGCTTTCGAGGCAGGTTTGGCCTCGGCCTTCGGAGTAACTTGAGCTTTAGCCCCGCCGCCAAATGTCTTTTGAATCTCCGCCTCAAAGAAATTATCAACATCCTCTGTGTCGGTAATATCTTGGCCCTTTACACGGACTTTCTTCGTGGGAGGAAGCTCGTCTACCTGAAACTTCCAACGAATCATTTCATCCTTCTCCTGACCTTCGACAGGACGCCAGAGGGAGATTTGAGGATAACGTTTACCTTGCGGGTTAGCTTTAGCAAGATAAATGCTAAATTTGACCGATTCTCCAAGAGCAACGTTTAGCAGGGTGTTGAATACTGAGCGCGAAAGAATGGTGTAATTAAAATCAACGTAATAAACGTCGCTTTCGTCTTCCACTTTAACGATAACTTTCTTAAGAGGATTACCCTGATATTCTTCAAGTTTGGTCGTTACAGAGGTAACATTACCATTAAAAGAAGTGCTAGTTTGAACCTCTTTATAAACTCCTTCTACTTTTTGAACGAAAGAGAAATGAGGGTCTACGGGTTTCTTGTCCTTATCCTTTGTGATTACGCGAACCGAGAAAAGATTCTTGTTCGACGCGCCGCCTGTTTTTCCAATAGCCATAATATTTGTGTGTTGAGTTTTGTTGTTTGTGTATTCAATTTAAATAAATTACTTTATCTAAAAGGTTTCCTGAGTGTATATTCAGTAAAATTGTGCTGTGAGTGTCAAGTGATATTAATTCGATGGATTACTTATTTCCCAATAAAAACTTCCGCTGTCGTTTACATTAATAGTCCCAGAAGTTGTTAATGAGCGAACTGAGAAGTAGCTGTTTGCAACGATTCCTGACGGGGCAAGTTGTCCTACTCCAGTAGAATTAACAATTAAAGAACGCTGTAGAAAAATAAACCCGTTGGCGTTAATCGCGGAAGTAGTAATTGTCGCGCCGCCCGTTATCAATCTTCCCGTGCCAATTAAAGAGTTGTTTCCAGTGGGATATCCTACTCCAGAACCGATAGGGAAATAAAGATTCCCAGAAGTATTCCAGTTCCCAGATAGCGTGCGAGTATCGTAATTTAGAGAATTATTGCCGCTAAAATCATTAAATTGAGCACTATTTGGGTCGTAGATAGTTGACGCGCCAGAATTAATTGTTCCAGATTGTGAAATATTTAAATTGCCGCTAAGTTGAATCCCGCTTCCCCCGGAAATATTAATGCCGCTAAAAGTCGTTAGTCCCGAAAAGTTATTTGAACCATAAAAATTCTGATTTCCTGTTAAATTAGCATAATTAGATGTTAAATAACTATAATTAATCAAATCTCCAGATTGAGACGGTGAATTATTTGTTTTCCATTGGCCGGATAAGGTTCTCGCGGAATAATTTAATGAAGATACGTTGCTAAAATCTTTAAAAGTCGCGGTATTTGGGTCAAAAACATTCGGCCCATTGAATCCAGAGGAGAAACTTCCCGATTGCGTTAAATAAAGATTGCCGCTAAAATCAATTCCCGTGCCGCCGATTAGTTGAATATTACGGAAGGTATTTTGACCTAAAAATGTTTGATTGGCGGATAGAGTGGGCAGACCCAAAATAGGAATAATCGCGCCGCCCGTTAAATAATCATAATTAATGATATGAAAGGGAATTGTCGGATTTGAATTGTCACTCTTCCAATCTTGCCCGCTTAATTGTTGTCCAGTCCAATTTAAATAAACAGAAGCGTTGTTTTGCAGTTGTCCTTTACTCCAAGAAATATTATTGCCGGAATTTATTTCAAAAATAGTATCTCCGTCTTGATAAATAGGACTAAAAATACTTAAGTTATCCGAATTTAGTCCAGATTGAAAAGAAGCAGGGGCTAGAAATAATTTCACGCCGCTAATAGTTTGCCCGCTAACGGTATTTACCACATAAGGATTCGCGCCGAAATTTCCAGTTTGAAGAAACCCCAAATTAACCAAATGTCCTGTCCAAGAGGGTGCCACATTAGACGCCCATTGGCCGGATAAAGAGCGCGAGTTCCAATCTAGGGCGATATATGCTCCGTTGGTTAAATCATAAAGTTGGGCCAAATAAGGATCGGCGCTGATATTTGATAGCGCGCCTACTTCAAATTGACCAAATGGGTTGAGATTATAATTTGTGCGACTAAAGTTAATTCCGCCTGAAATTGAAGTATTGCCACTAAAATCAATTGTGCCGAGGAAGACTTTGCGGCCTGAAATTCCGGTTTGGTCGCCATAAATCAACACAGCCTGAGAACCCGCAAGCACAGAACCGATATACCCAGATAAATTAGGTAAGTCGAGTTGTTGAATTCTAATGGGAGAATAGGGCATGAGAGATTACTTTTTCTTCTTGGCTCTTTTAAGAACAACTTGTGGGCGCGTATCCAGATGATGTTTAAGCCCCTTGCGAGTTTTTGAATAGTTATCGAAGTGCGCCAATTTCACAGGATCACGATTTACCCCTTCTTTCTCTTCTCTAGCAGCAGATAAGCGGGCGGATTCGTCCCATGCCTCGCCGAAGGTCATTTTTTTATCAGCGGTTCTCCGCGAAAAATCTTTAGCGGAATAAATATCAATTTTGGCAGTATTGCTTGCGGCATTAGGAATTGTGAAGATTCTATTCCATAGTTGACCAGATTCATCAACATAGTTGTGCGGCTCGTCCATGTGCTGAAACAATTCAATCGTTTCTTCCGTTTCGGGATGTTGATACAAATAATTTGGCATACCTTATTCCTTGATTAAATTACCCTAAATTGATAAAAAAGTGAAATTTTATTGTCTATCGTGAATTATTAACGCGGGCGTTAAGATTAAACAACGGTAAATCATTAAGAAATATGTGCAAGTAATTGATCAACAGTATTTTGCCAAGTGAATTTATTTTGAATCTCTAGGCCCGCGCTATTAACTCTCGAAGCAAGACTTCTTTTGAGAACGATATCAAGTTTATCGCTGAATTCATTAGAATCAAAGGTGTAAAAATTACCCTGATTAAATAACTGCCCCTTGTGAAAGAAAACCTTATCTTCGGCATCTTCTTTTCCGTTAGGTTGAACAAGCACGGCATTATCTTCTATCGCCCATTCTTTAATTCCAGTAGAGTTAAGAACAATTGCATGTTTGCCTAGTCCTGTCATGTGAAAACTTGGTAGCGACCAACCTTCGCCACCACTCATATCGATGACGATATTTGCACAGTTATAGGCATCGTTAAGTTCACTGAGGGTAGTTGTATAGTGAAAGGACGAAACATTCCAGTATTCCTTGTTTTCAAAGATTTGAGCCAAAAGCTGTTGGTTCTGTTCTTTGCTAAAAAAGGGGTTATAAACATGGAGATGCAGCCGATGATTACGATTGTTACCATATTTCTTTAACCAGAGCCGCGCCGTTTCCAATGTTTTCTTCCGTTTTTCAAATTTACCATTAATAGCCCAAACGGTGGTATCGTTACTTAGATATTTTTTACCTGTGGCGAAAAATTGGTCTTTATCGAACCCAAGGGGAATATTATAAACGGGGCGTTCTACTCCATAATCGAGAAAAGTTTGGCGAGCCTCTTCATTTGTGACGAAAATTTGGTGATGATTATTGAGAATATTGGTTTCGCTGGGGGTGAGTTGGTCTAGCTCAAAAAACGTTAGGAGGTTATTTTTCGCGCCTACATGGGACTCGCTGCCGTTTATGTGCCACGTCTGAAGGGTTGGATTATTACGGTTAAACGAAGAAAAGAAATTTTGGGCATTTGAACGAATTTTATTTTTTAATTCATCGGAGGCTTTATCGAAGCTAGAAAAATCAAGCGACCCGCCCTTTGCGAGAATATTTACGGGATATTCGCGGCGATATAATTCTTTAATAATATTGAATCCGACGAAGCCGAAGCTCAAATTATTTACGGCGGTATCAAATGTAAGTGGTTTATTCATAATAAATTAGGCAACTTGCAGTTTCTCTTTCAATTTGTTAATAATCTTTTTATTTTTTGTTCTAAGCGATTCATGAGAGTAATTACTGCGATCTTTTAAATCTCTCCAAGACACTCGCCCTTTATCTCCATTAATTCGTTGGGAGAAAATTGCCCGAGTTTCTTTATCGAAATGGGACAAAACTTCGTCAATAGTTTCATATGTTTCGTTAAGACCCACATTGCTAACCACATTGTCTTCTGAAACGGGCGGCGCGAAATACTCTTCTTGAGAATCAATCTCAATAGTCTTAATTTTTTCAGTTTTTTTACTCTGAATATGTTTTAAGCACTCATAACGAGCCATTTGGCCAACTAAATTACAAAAAGTGCCCCGCGAAGAATCGTAATTAAGCGCGGCGTGATAAATATTGAAGTCTTTGTTGTCGATTACGTCGTTGAAATTAACATTGGGGTTGCTTTTGAATTGTGAGGCGACTTTGAAATAAACGCCACTGTGACGGTGAATTAGCTCTTTTGTGGATTCGTTGAGTTGAATTCCCTCTCGAACATTATTGATTAAAGTCGTGTCGTCCAAGTTATTGATTATCATTATTTTGAGAAAGTTTTAGATAGGTTAAATTTAAAAACATTGTAAGCACGGGCGTTGTGCAAATTAAATAATACGGATATTGAGAACCGAAAATTATAAATAACGTGCTCCAGAAGGAAAAGCACGCGGGGCAAGATAACGCATATTGAATTTTCGCGGGCAAGAATTCCGTATGAAGTTTCACATATGGAGAAATTCCCTCCGAATGGTTAATTAACCAGAAAAAGAAGTAAACGACTAATGGAAATATAACTAGCATTTAGAAGATACTAATCGCTTATATCATTTTTGTCAAGACTATAATCAACTATTATTAAATTTCGCGGCAGATATCCTCTAAATGATAATTCACTATAGTATCTATTTGAAGTAATTTTCTTCACTTCGTTCAGAAGAATTCCTTCAAGCTTCGTTTCACTACGCTTTAGAAAGGATTTATTTAGAGAAAAAGTTTATAACAAATCTCCCCTTGGAACCCAAGCCGAAGGCTTATCCTGTATTTTATAACAGGATTTGGCCATATTTGGCAACCCAATTGAAGCGTTCGGCTTAAGTGATTCCGCCCGCGTATTAGTTTTCGTTTCTCCCCTATGTATACCACAATGCGTTAGTATTACCCTGACTACTCGCTATTACGCAATAAATTACGCCCCATTCGGATGCCTCAATGGGTATATTAGCTTTTGTCTACATCTCCATGAATTTTACAATTCACTTTCTAGGTTGATGCCTTCGAATCAGAGCCTACGGATGAAAACCTATCAATATGAGTTATGAAAGAACTTTATATTTGGGTGTGTATTCGTATAAAATTAAAACCAGTCTTTCGGCCCATTTCTAGGGTTACTCGCTCTGGTTTTATAGCTAAGGGAAAGATTTTTCTTATTCTGGAATGGATACCAAATTGTCAAAAAATCCGTGATAGGATAATATTTTGCTCATTTTTTAAAGGTAACTACGGCGGATTCGAAAATCAGTCCGCAAATGAGGGAACATATGATGATATGTAAATGATTAGATTTTGTCAAATTTTTCTCTTTTTACCCTCTTCTTTCGGCCAATACAAAGTATCTTTATGTCTCTTCATTATATCTATAAAGCTCTTTCTATAAGGAACTTCGAAACTGGAAGCTCGTAAAATTCTAAAATAGATAGACTTTCTAACGCTTTTTCCCAAAAGATAGGAAAAATCTGTCGTTGAAACCTTTAAAATCCCCTTTATTTTTAATTTTGCCATGTAATTGGCGTCATTCATCTTATCTATTAATTTTTGGTTAAAATAATAAGTAGTTCTTTTTTCTCTAGAAAGTTTCGGGCCATTCTTTTGAAAATTGACAAGCCCCTCTATGGTATTTTCTTTAGACCCTTTGTTATCTTGATTAATATATCCCGATTTTATCGCTTCATGAATTTTACAATGGCATGACTCACAAACCGCAATCAAATCACTATCTAAAACATCAATCCAATTGCGGTAATTAATATGATGAACTTCGTCGCACGGAACGGGTTTATCTTGACCGGAACAAATCTCACATTTATAATTGGCCCGCGCTCTAATAGAGCTATTTAAGTTTTTCCAATGTAATGATTTAAGATATTCTGGGTAGTCTTTATAAAGATTCATAATTGATGATAAACGAAAAATGAATTAAATAAGTCAAGAAAAATCTTGACTTATATTAAACAAAATAAATATATCATCTTATGCAGTTAAAAACTAATTATGGTTCTAAAGTGGAATACGTCGTTCATTCCAAAGCGGATAAATGTTCGATTTATGTAAAAGCCTTTGAAACAGTGATTCCTATGCTAATACTTGATTTTGAGAATGAGTCTCAACAACTAATTAAACAAAGATTAGAAAAAGATTTGGCAGAAAACGCAGAAACGGTTAGTATCTAAATATGAATCAATTTTTTGGAGTATAGTGTAACGGCTGCACGAGCGGCTTTGACCCGCTAAGTTTTAGTTCAATTCTAAATATTCCTGCCAATTAATAAAAATAACTATGAAAATCCTAACAGAAGGTCACAAATACATCGCCGCTAATTTTGAAGACAAAAATAACGGTCAAACCATTCAATTTATTGAAAAACGCCCAAAAGTTGACAATGGAGATTACGTTAAAGTCTGGTCGCAAGCGAATCCAAATGGCTCTCCAACGAATGCAAGTTCCACCGAACTTGAAACAGTTAATGATGGCACAACTAACGAAGAATTACTAGAAATTCTTATTAATCGTCTAAATTACCTCAATGGTAAATTTCCTTGTCGCGAAAACTCCGTTGCGCTCACACACCTCGATTCCGCGCTTTTATGGCTTGAGAAACGAACAAATGACCGTAAAAAGCGTAATGTGGAAGGCAAAAATATTTCTTAATATGGACAAACTCAACGCAATTGCCTTTATCGAGGCCGAAATCGCCGCGCAAGCACAAATGGAAGAACTGATTGGTGAGATTCCTCAGTCGGAACAAGAAGGTTTCGAGTCTTGGCGCAAAGAATGGAATGAACTTTTGGACTATGTTAAATCAACCTAAATTGGGCCGCGACCCGGCCAGAATCCGGCCATTTTTGGAAAAATTAGAAAAAATCTGGACACAGGATAAAATTGATCAACAAAGATTTGGCCAACTCATCGAAAATCTTATGTTTACCCAAAAAGGTCCAAATAGAATCGGTTTGTGGACTCTCGAAGATAAAGATTTCGAGAAATTATTAGATAATTGGATTGAATCACATAAATAAGCTATGCCACAAGTAAAATTAAGCATCTATTCTTCGTTATTTAACGTAAAATCTAATAAATTCGACTATAAAGATTTTATCGCTCACGTTGCGGCTTTCGCCGATGAAGTTATCATCTCAACTATTAAAGATTCTGATAATAGCGCAAAATTGTTAAAATCTGCCGCGAAAAAGTTCCCAAATGTGGAAATTTTACTTACAGAACTTACTCCTGATAAGCCAACTTTTGACGGTGCGCTAAAAGACGCCGCACTACAAAAATGTAGTGGTAACATTCTTCTTCAACTTGACGGAGACGAGAGATTAGGTATTACAGATCGCGCCGCGTGGGAATATTATTTGCAGTTGCTATTAGAATCATCAAGTTTTTCCTGTATCATGCTGCCGTCAATTAATCTTTACAAAGACGACGAGCATTTTAGTGATATTACCTATAAATGGTATTTGCATAAGCGTGGATTAAAACGCGGCGTTGTTGATTTCGCGAAACGTCCCGATGGAACGCATAAAATTCATGGTGATGGGGCTTCTGACAGTTGCGAGTTGTTAGATGAGAATAATCGGCTAGTAAAATCTGTTCAAATTGTTCCCAATAACAACATGGCCCTTATGGATTGGTGGAAGATTCAAGACAGTCAATCGCCGTTTATCGTGCATCATGGATATAAAGATTTAGATCGGCGCGCTGAAATTAATAAGAATTTTTGGTCCAAAATGTGGGAAATCGAAGATGGTAGACCTGTTAATTTACCGATTAGCGCGGAAGAAATTCGTAAACCTTGGCTTCCGCTAGGAAGAAAACTTTAAAATATTATGAACAGAGAAATTAAATTTAGAGTGTGGAATCGTAAAAGAAATAAATTTATCCAAGATTGGATTATTGGGGTGATAGAGGGCGCGGACACTAATAATGGGCTGGTTGGGTTTATATCTAAAGATAAAGAAGATAATTTGTGGCTTACTCAGGGGGATTATAAAATAGAAGATATTAAGGTCCAACAATTTACAGGGTCAAAAGATGTTAACGGGAAAGATATTTACGAAGGCGATATCATAAAATATTATATCCGATCCATAGAAGATAAAGATGACCGAGGGCATGAGGACCGGTCTAGTGTTATTTATTTTAATTCATATTTTGCCTTTTCCAACATTTTATATGATGACTGCCAAAAAATGCCTCTAGATTTTAATGTGGGCGTTCTAGGAACCAAAATTCTAGTAGAGGTAATTGGTAATATTTTTGAAAATCCAGAATTACTAACCAAATGAATAGTCTCACTCTCGTCGCCCCGTCATGGCATGGCACAGATTTGCTTAAAACATTCATTCCCAACGCAATAGCATCTTTTTCAGAAGATTCGCGCCTGATTGTTGTCGTTAATGAATATTCCAAAGAAGACGAGATTCTAGTTAACGAATTCAAACTCCAATATAGCGATAAATTTGATTTTATTCTTCGCGAGGATAATATCGGCCCAATGTCGGTAGATTATGCGAATCCTCTAATTGATAGTGAATTACACGTTAATTGTAATAACGATATGTTGCTTCCTAAAGGGTGGGACGCTCAAGTAATTAACAATGCGGCGCGAAACAAAAATATTACGCAAAGTTTATTTCTTTTAGAACCCTACGGAACGGGCAATCCATTAGTCATTGTAGAAAATTTGGGCGATTATACCGATCCCAATACGGAAATTAAGTTTAACGAAGGGGTCGCCCAAGGAAAATGGAAATTAAATAATAATATCGTGGGCTATAATCATCCTATTGTGACTAATTTTAAAGACTATCTTGCGGTGGGCGGATATTCAAATAACTTCGATATGAGGTGGTCAAGTGGGTATAGTTTGGATAACTTTTTCCCTTGGAGACTAAAGCAACTAAAGAATGATTATAAGTTTGTGACTCTCAAGGACTTATGTGTTTACCATGCGATAAGTTTAACAAACAAAAGACAATCAGCAAGTTACAGAAGTAACAATGGTATCCAACATTTTATTGATTCCACGGGCTATCACTGGTTAGATTTTAATCGAGAAATAAATGCGTTTTCTCCGATTAATATTGACTAAGAGTGGGCAAACATAAGAATATTTTTTATTATGAATAGAGAAATTAAATTTCGCGCATGGGATAATAAAAACAAAAAATGGCTAGACCAAGTTCCATGTGATGAATATATGTTGGACTCTGACTGTTGGGATTGTCCAGACCAAGATGATATGGAGGATATGACATTTTTTTATCCTAACAACCCGCTGGGGCCAGCCTTCGGAGGGCGAATTATTTATCAACAATTTATTGGTCTGAAAGATAAGAACAAAAAGGAAGTTTATGAGGGTGATATTCTCAAATGTGACATGGGCAGAGCGGGCGAACAAATTTGCAAAATAGAATATGCCGCGCCGGAATTTAGATTTACGTTGGTTAGCGAGGAGCCAAGTATTCCACTAGATTTTACTTTTAATTCGGTAAAAAGCATGGAAATTATCGGGAATATATTCGAAAATACAAAACTTTAAAAAATAATGATTTTAAGCAATAAACGAATTTTCATTACTGGCGGCGCGGGCTATCTTGGGCGAGCGATTATTAAAAAACTATATCAAGATAATCAGATAGTTGTTTACTCTCGCGACGAAGCCAAACATTATTTTTTGAAAAAACAATTTCCTAATATTATTTGTGAAATTGGAGATGTTTATAATTACGAAAGGATGAAGCAGGTTGCGATTGAATATAATTGTAATATTGGAATATTCTGCGCCTCACTCAAACAAATCGAAGCTTGTGATGACGCGGCGGAAGAAGCGGGGCGAACAATTTATCAAGGGGCGATTAACTCTAAAAAACTATCTAAGGAATGTTTCTTTTTAGCTTCGTGTTTCGTCTCGTCAGATAAATCTTGTGCGCCGAGCACCCTCTATGGCCAATTAAAAGCGGCGGCGGAAACCTCCTTTGTTTACAAAGAAAACGATAAAAAACTTAGTTATTTGACTGCTTTTTCTTCATGTAGATACGGAAACGTGGCTGGCTCAACTGGCTCACAATTGAAATTAATGTGGGATGCTATTAGAAATAATTACACACTCAAGTTATTTTCAGAAGAAATGACTAGGTTCTTTATCACAGTAGAAGATGCGGTAGGTTTAATTCAAACAAGTCTTCATCATAAAAATGAAGTTATTATTCCAAATTTGCCTTCTTATCTAATCAAGGATTCTTTTGAGCTTTACGCGGAAGAATTTGGATTAAAGTATGAACTGGGCCAACCTCGCCCCAACGAGAAACTTCATGAAGTAATGATTAGCAGGGAAGAATTGCCGCGCACGAATTTTGTCGCCGATATTAATAAACCTTATTCGACATATTATACTATTGGACAATCAGTTAAAAATAATCCGCCACAATTTAAAGATAATGAGTTTTCTTCTAGAAATGTAGTAGTTTCTAAAGAAGAATTTAGACAATTTCTCATCAAAAACGATTGGTTTCGTTAATTATGCCTATTAGCAAAAATTATACAGATATTACTCAATGTCGTTGCTGCCACGGCGAAAGCCTCATTCCGGTTTTTGAGTTTGAAAAACCCGTGCCCCTTGCCGGACACTTCGCGGAGTCTTTAGAGGAGGCCAAAAACGCAGAGCTGTTTCCCCTCACTTTGGTTCAATGTCAAAATTGCGGCGCGGTGCAAGTTAGAGAGAATATTTCCGATGAAGTTCTTTTTAAGAAGTATAATTATGATTCAAGTTCAATTCCCGCTTTAGTTGCTCATTTTAAGGAATACGCAGATAGATTAATTCAAGCAAATGGAGATAAAGATGGGTTTACGTTCTTAGAAATTGGAGCGAATTCGTTTCCACTAATTCAACATTTGCCCAAAAATTGGAATATTATCGCAGTTGACCCCTCTGATGTGGCAAAACGCGCCAGTAAAAATCCCAAATTCAGCCATGTTAAATTGTTTAACGAGGGATTTAATCTTGATTTTGTTAAGCAAAATAACTTGGAATCCACTGTTGACCATCTTTTCGCGGCGAATTGCCTCGCTCATATTAGCGATTTAAAGCCTGTTTTTGAAGGAATTTTCGCCGCGTTGAAACCAAATGGTCTATTTTGTGTCGAAGTAGGCGATTTGGACGCGATTTTTGACGATAAAGCATGGGATTTTATTTATCATGAGCATAAAATTAATTATTCGCTGCATTCGCTTGTGAAGGTCTGTTCTTTAGTAGGGCTTTTCCCGATTTTTAATCTAAAAATTAAGAATCACGGAGGTAGTCTAAGGGTGTTTTTTTCTAAAAAGAAATTCATTTACGACAACACTAAAGATATTGAATTTGATAAACTAAAATTCAAATATTTCAACGTTCATTATAAAGCACGTTATGCAAATCCCGTGGCGCAAAAAATGTTGAAAAATCCAAATAATATCGCCTATGGAGCAAGCGGAAGGGCCAATACTTGGTTTAACAATATGAGTGATATTAGATTTAGCTACGTGGTAGATGAATCTCCGCTACGTCAGGGGAAATTTATTCCTCAAGTTGGAATTCCGATTGTCGGCAAGGAAATTTTGGAGAGCGAGGAGAATAAAGATGTAATTGTTACTGCGTGGAATTACATAAAGGGGATTAAAGAAAAGAATAAGCATCTAAAAGGATTAAATTTTATTAAACCGTTTTGATTATGAATAGACCTATTAAATTCCGCGCATGGACAGGATATCAAATGGAATATAAGATAATGGCGGGTTATCTTGGTTCTTTTTATTGCGACGGGATGAATAAAAATGATTCGGCGTGCATGAGTGATGCTAATACAATCTATGGAGATAATACGCCAATTATGCAATCCACCAGTTTGAAAGATAAACACGGAAAAGATATTTATGAGGGTGATATAGTTTTAGCGACAAAAGATAGCGGGGCGAAGACAAGAAAGGGAAAAATATACTATGTTTATTTCAATCAAAAAATGTCTCACTATGGAATGATAGAAAAATCATCTTATCAAAATACCATAACTTACAATTTAGATTTATACAAAGAAGGGTATGATACGGTGCAATTAAGTCGCCCGAAATCAAACGCGATAGAGATTATTGGAAATATTTACGAAAATCCAAATTTATTAAAATGAGTAAAATAAAAGTATTAGTTTTCGGTAACGGACTATTGGGCGCGGAATTAATCAAATTATTATCTTCCGCCCCGAATATTCAACTAGGGGTTGCACGCCGCCAATGTGATGACAATATTAACGGAACTTACGCCTGTTATAATTTTGACGCAACGAAGGACGCGCCATTTTTCGCTAAAGATTATGATTATATTATTAACACAATTGTCGTTAAAGGTGAAGATAATCCAGAAAATAGCCTATTGGTAAACTCGCTCTTTCCCATTCAATTAGCGCGGAATTGTAAAAATGCCAAAATAATTCATATTTCTACGAATGGAGTTTTCGCTACGAAGAATTTTAGTGAGTTACCAAAAGGAGAGTTTAACGAAAAAAATGCAAGTTCTATTTATGGGCAAACTAAATCGTTAGGTGAGGTTCTCACTCCAAATGTTATCAATTTACGCTGTTCATTCGTCGGGCGTAATGGGGGATTGTTAAAATGGTTTAGTGAGCAAAACGAAGAAGCCACGGGATATTGCACTCATTTTTGTAATGTGGTTACAAATATTGCGCTGAGTAAAATTATTTGCGGGATTATTCTCAAAGGCGAATTTGATAAATTAGTTCAATTAAGCAATATTTTCCATATTGTGCCCGCTGATGATATTTCCAAGGGGCATTTGCTTTCATTGGCGAAACTTTATAGCGGCAAAAATATTAATGTCAAACGGAAAATTGTAGGACTGGAAGATTCAACTATTTCTACGGTATTTAAGTCTTCTAATGAACAATTTTGGCGCGGCGCGGGCTATGATGGAGTGCCGACTATTGAGAGTTTAATCAAGGAGATTTATGCATATTAAAGTAGGTGATATAGATGATTACAAATATAACGTTATAGACTTATCTACAGGAGATAAAATAAGTTTCTGTTTAGAGGCTAATGATGAAACCGGAGAATATACCTATTATGTCGTAGATAAAGATGGAAATTTTAAATTTAACGAGGGTGAAACTGAGTTACTAACCGAGACGAAAATTGGAAAAATTAAATTGGTTAAAGTCAAATAAATTATGAAAATTTTAACCCTTTGTCGTGGCGGGCACGTAAGAAGTGTCGCATTAAAATATCTTTTGCATTATAATTGCGAGGAACGACATGATGTTATTGCATGTGGGTGGGAATCTAATTCTCAAGAAACTCGTGAGATGCTTTATGGTTGGGCAGATTATATTGTTGTGATGACAAAAGATTTCGCTCAATATGTGCCAGAAAAATTTCATAATAAACCTAGCGGTGGAAGAAAATTATTTTGTTATGACGTTGGAGAAGATAGATTTATGAATCCATTTCATCCAGAAATACAAACTATGTTAAAGTCGATGATTAAGAATCATGGGTTATTCGCTAAAAATAAAGAAAATCAAACAAAGGAATATCCAGTATGAGAATCGGAATTATTTATTGTGCATTCAACTGCGAAGAATACGTTAAAGATTCTATTCGCCCATTAATTCTCGCCCGAGAACAAAAACTTTCCGGCCACGAATGGGTAATAGCTGGAATCAATGTTTGTTTCAAAGAATATAAAGAGACGAAATATAATGTTGATGATTCTACGGGGGATTATTTAGCTACTCAAAATTTAGATTATTTAATTCGCGAACCGCAATATATTAGTGAAGCCGAAGCAAGAACATTAGCTTTAAGAAAATTATTGGATGACAAATGTGAATTGATTTTTTTAATCGACGGCGATGAATTGTTCCAAATCAACGACTTACAAAATATTACAAAGTTCATTGAAGAAGATAAATTTTCAGCATGGTATAAATTTAGCTATAAGAATTATTTGTTCGATTCTTCTACCTATCTAAAACTTCCCTTTCAACCGCCCCGTGCCTTTAGAGTTCAATATAACGGCTATAGGTTGAATAATTTTCGCCACGATAATGAAGTGGTTTATCATGGGATTATTACGCGGGATATTAAAGATTTCGAGAGTTTTCCTAGTAAGATTATTCCTCCTAATATAAGTTGGATAGTCCATAAAACTTGGATTTCTTGCGAAAAAACCAAAAGCAAGGTGGAATATCAGCGGGGCAGATGGGGAGGGAGTCTATGTAGTTATAAATGGGATGAAACTAATAACAAATTAGTGTTTAATCCTCAATATTTCGCAAGATTTGGGAAGCCAATTCCAGAGTTAATTAAAGAGTAGCTATTAGTGTTTTTACTTGACCAAAAGCGCACAACCTACACGCTTTTTATTATAAATTGAAAGACTAAAATCTTTTAGCATTTTAATTTTCCAAGGACCAAATTTTACCGTAATAATAACTCCACTCAAGATGCTCAATCTCAAACAAACTAAGGAATATAGCGACGGCACAGCAGATTATCAATTTGAATTTGATAAAAAGTTTGAGGAGTATTATTTTGAACAAACTGGGAGGAAAACTATTGATTTGGGCGAGGTTAAAGAGTTTATTGTGAAGATGTTGGAAGAGAGTTTGGGTGAAGAGGGGAAATAAGGAGAGAAAAATTTTTATTATGAGTTTACAAGCATTATCTGATTATGTAGTCTATTCTAAATATAGCCATTATCTTCCAGAGAAGAAACGGCGCGAAACATGGGAGGAAATTACCGATAGAGTATTCGGGATGCATGAGCGTAAATTTAGTAAACAATTATCCGAAAACGAAGAATTTAAAAAGGATTTTGATTTTGCCAAACAAATGGTGAAAAAAAAACGTGTATTAGGCTCGCAACGCGCACTCCAATTCGGTGGGAAATGGATAGAGAAGCATGAACTTAAAATGTTTAATTGTGCCACGACGCATATTGATCGTCCGCGAGTCTTCCAAGAGGTTATGTATACTCTTCTTTGTGGCACGGGAATGGGATTTAGCGTCCAAAAACAACACGTTAAGAAACTCCCAGAATTAATTTCGCCGACAAAAGGCAAAAAAACATTTAAAATTTCTGATGATATCGAAGGATGGAGTGATGCTATAGGAGTAATTACTTGTTCATTTTTTAATTCCGATCATGAATTTAAAGATTATATTGGTTATGATGTAGAATTTGATTATAGCGAAATACGCCCCGAAGGTTCGCTTATTGCGGGCCAATTTAAAGCTCCCGGCCATGTGGGTTTAGCTAATTCTCTTGAAAAAATTCGAAAAGTGTTGGTAGATAGAATTAATTCAGCGGGTTTTTGTGAGGGAGAATTTACGAATAAACTAAAACCCATAAATGCTTATGATATAGTTTGTTATGCTAGCGATGGAGTCTTATCGGGAGGAATTCGTCGTTCGGCGACCTTAACGTTATTTTCTGTTGATGACGAAGAGATGGCTAATGCTAAAATTGGGGATTGGTATATTACAAATCCTCAACGCGCACGATCAAATAATTCAGCAGCTTTACTAAAAGGTAAAACAACAAAAGAACAATTCTCTTCTTTGATGGAGTCAACCCGCAAATTTGGTGAACCCGGCTTTGTTTGGTTAGAAAATTTAGATATTATTTATAATCCATGTTGTGAAATTGGCATGATTCCTGCTTTAAATGGAGAAACGGGAGTTCAAGTCTGTAATTTAACAGAAATTAACGGTAAGTATTGTGATTCTGAAGATAAGTTCTTAGAATGTTGCCGTGCATCTGCCATTATTGGGACAATACAAGCGGGTTATACAAATTTTAAATATCTCACTAAAATTTCTAAACAAATTTGCGATAAAGAAGCTTTACTTGGGTGCTCAATTACTGGAGTAATGGATAATCCTGATATTTTATTGAACGCTGAAATTCAGCGGAAGGGAGCTAAATTAGTTCTTGAAATCAACGAAAAAATTGCTAAAATTATTGGAGTAAATAAAACTGCCCGCGCCACCTGTATCAAGCCAGCGGGAAGCACAAGTTGCGTATTGAAAACATCTTCCGGTATTCATCTCCATCATTCTAAAAGGTATATTCGTCGCGCCCAAGCGAATCGTAATGAATTTCCCCTTAAATATTTTGTTGAACATAACCCAGACGCCGTAGAAAAATCTGTTTGGTCGGCAAATGATACTGATTATTCAATTTCCTTTCTTTGCGAAGTCCCCAAAGGAGCGAAATTAAAAAATGAATTATCCGCTATTGAGTTTCTTGAGCAAGTAAAAACTACTCAAAACAATTGGGTGGAATATGGAACTCGGCCCGAACTTGGAACCGATCCTACAATGAGGCACAATGTTAGCGTCACCGTCGTAGTCAAAAATGAACAAGAATGGTTAGATGTAGAAAAATATATATTTGATAATCAACAGAATTTCGCTGGAATTTCGTTAATTAATGGTAGCGGCGATCTTGACTATAATCAAGCCCCATTTTGCGGAGTTCTTGCGCCAGAAGAACTTGTGAAAGAATATGGTGATGGTTCTATCCTCGGTTCTGGACTTGTCGTGGATGGTCTTGCGGCGTTTGATAATAATCTTTGGGATGCGTGTTCCGCTTCTCTGGGGCATTTAAGAGTTAACACTTTGGAGGAACCCAAAGTTCCCCTAAAACCAGTTAGAAAGAATTCTAAGAATGAAAAAGCATTTTCCTCTGCGTTAGCAGATTATGCTATTGAATTGAGTATTTATTATAATGAATTAGGAGAATTTAAACGAAATGAACTTAAGTTAGATTGGATTCGTCGTATGAAACAGTTTTCCGAGCGTTATTTTAATGGTAATTTAGTTAAAACTACCCACTGTTTGAAGCACCTTAGTCTTTGGCATACTTGGTTGAATCTGAAGCGGACTTATAAAGAGGTGGATTGGTCTAAGGCGGTAGAAGAAACGGAAGAATATGTTGGGGCGGATACTCTTGGCGCGCAGGCATGTAGCGGCGGATCGTGCGAAATCAAATGAACGAAAAAGCAAAGCAATATATCGCCAGAGCTAAGGAAATTCATAAAGATAAATATGATTATTCTTTAGTCAGCGATATTTTTTCTAAAGATGATAGAATTGATATAATTTGCCAAGAACACGGAGTTTTTAATCAATGTATAAGTAATCATGTGAATACGAAGCAAGGTTGCCCTGCTTGCGCGGGAAGAAAAATGAGAACTAACGAAGAAATGCTTAAGTTGTTTGATGAGGTTCATGAAATTAAATATCAATATCCCGATTTTCAATATAAAAATAATCGCCAAAAATTAAAAATTGTTTGCGAAAAACATGGTGAATTTACCCAAGTTATAAAAGAACACCAAAAAGGGGCAAATTGCCCCCGATGCGTAGGTAATCAAAAGATGACCACGGTTGAATTTAACGAAAAAGCGAATAATGTTCATAAAAATAGATATATTTACGATAAAGTCGAATATAGCGGAAACGATAAAAAAGTAACAATAACTTGCCAAAAACACGGAGATTTCGAACAAAGTCCGCATTTTCATCTAACTGGCGGCGGTTGCCCAAAATGTCATTCAAATTCGTCTAAAATAGAAAATGAATGGCTAGACTCTCTTGGTCTTCCATGTTTAGAGAAGCAAAAAAGATTTATTTTAAATGGAAAGAGATATATTTTTGATGGCTATGATAGATGGACTGACACGGTTTATGAATTTCATGGAGACTTTTTTCATGGAAATCCTAAATATTATTACGGAAGAGATAAAAACGGAGTAAGCGGCAAGAGATTCGGGGATTTATTTAAAGCGACTAAAGAAAGAAAAAAGTTTTTAGAAGGGGAGGGATTTAAGGTAGTAGAGATGTGGGAAAGCGATTGGCTCGAAATGAACGGGAAGAAGTTTAACAAAGAACCAATGCCTCCCGATAAAAGTTTGGCGTTGAAACACGCATTTGTTAAATCTTGGTATATAGCCGATGATGAATTTTTCGATCATACCAATTACGAAAATTTATATCTTAATATTTATTAACAATGGATTGTATTTGCCATGATATTTCTTTTAAAGAAATTCTCTCCAAGGTCCAACCCCTCGGCGAGAATATTACTATAGAGAAACTTCAAGAACTGAACATTTGCGCGACAAAATGTAAATTATGTATTCCTTATATTAAAGAACTTTTCCCATGATTTATTTACTTCTAGCCTTCACGATTCTCTACCGATTACTCTGCCCCAGCGCATTACTTGGAATCACGCCATTATTTGCGCTATTTTTCGTTTCAAATATTCGGAATATTAATATTATTTTTCTTGGGAGTTTGCTCTGTGATATGGCTTTATCCTTTAAGCACTTAACTCCATATTGCTTATTACCATCTTGTGCAGGGTTATTATTTTATGCGATTCCAAAACAGCTAAATTGGTTAATCGGCGGCGCGTTTATTCAATATTTAATAGCAAATACTGTTAGTTTTTTCACCTCTCCTTATTACGCGAAAACATTTAATTCTTGGATAGAATGTAATTTCACTGGTAATTTGAATTATCCGCCGAGTTATTTATTTTTAGCCAAGTCCATATTAGGAACTCTAATATTCAGCATCATCTTTTCTTACGTGCTAAAATTAGAATCTTCGCCGCAAAAGGTTGCTTGTCATGTCTAAATTTGGCCCAAGCGATCCTTATGCATATTACGACGATTTTGGTAATCGTCATTTGTTCTTTTCAGACAGAGAATTCATGCATTTTATCGCACGGTTAGCAGTAAAATCAATATTGGACAACCGCAAATAATTATATTTCAGTTTTGGGCGAATTTTGGGTAATAACTCTTTACAACTCATTACATTATGCCCCCTGTAAATTTAGTCAAAATCTCCAATATAGAATTGGTAACTTATTTGTTATCAATGGTTAACCAATATAAGATTTTCCACTGGCAAACCACCTCTTATAGCCAGCATAAAGCCTTTGACAGTATCTTCGGTGATTTAAATGGATTAGTTGATGATTTTGTTGAAACTTATATGGGAAAGTATGGAAGAGTGATAGCCCTCGGTGGGTTTAAGATTGAAGTGGATAATCTTACCAAGGAAAATGCCCTAACTTACACTGATAAGTGTATTTATTTTTTAACCGAGAAATTGCCCTCGAATTTAGCCTCAAAAGATACCGATTTGCTAAATATTCGTGACGAAATGTTAGGTAAATTAAATCAATTAAAGTATTTGTTAACATTAGTATAATTTTCTCGTTTAATTAATTTTATTCTATTTTTATGTCCATTAAAGAACCTCCACAATTCAACTCAAATATTCCAGAGCACTTGCTGGCGAATGTAAATCCCGAGATGAAGTGGATAATGGAGAATATGAGCGTGTTGACACAAAAAAGTGATTATTTAGTTACAACCCAAGGTGAACAGAGCGCAAAACTCGATATTTTGGACGGAAAAGCGACGGTGACAAATGGAAAAATTGCGCAAGCGATTTTAGATATTAATACGATTAATGAAGAAAGGGCGGCGCAAAAACAGGATTTATCAGATATTATTGGAATTAAAAGATTTGGAGAAAAATATTTATTCAATAAATGGGGTGCGGTAGTTTTGGTGATTTTTATTTTTGGAAGCATTAAAGTAATAGAGACTCCCGCAATTAGAGAGTTGCTTGTGAATTTTTTAAGTTAAAAAGACTTGACTTTGGCGGGGCAATAGGGCTAAATTTCCTCTATGGATATAGCTCTACGTTATGATCAGATTTATCTCGTCCCGAATTTTTCTGTTTTAAAGTCTCGCAAAGAGGCCGATACGTCGATTACATTTTTAGGGCGTAAATTCGATGGAAACTGGATGCCGTCGAACATGGAAAGCGTTATTAATCTTGATATTGCAAAATGGTGCGCGTTTAACAACTATTTTTACATTTATCATCGTTTTCACGGCGCGACGAAACAATTATTACAAAAAGCAAGAGCCGAAAGCTGGCCTTTTGTGTCCATTTCCATAGGAGTTCAAGAAGAAGACAAACAATTAATCCGCGATATCAAAGAGTCTAAATGTCGCGTGGACTGCATAACAATTGATATCGCTCATTTTAACTCGTTTAACGGACAAGAAATGGCGAGATTTGTTAAGCACGAACTACCTTCGGTTAAATTGATCGGCGGAAATGTTGCTACCCAAAGTGCTGTAATGGACGCTATTTCTTGGGGGTGCGATGGGGTCAAAGTGGGAATCGGCGGGGGTGGAATCTGTTCTACGAAAAATATGACTTCATTTCACGTCCCGATGCTAAGTTGCGCGCTTGATTGTTCGGTGACGTTACGATACACGGATATTATTTTTGACGGCGGCGTTAGAGAAAATGCGGATATTATCAAAGCAACTTGGGCGGGGCTGCAAAAGCAAAAACATGAGGGGTTTACTCCTCGCGTTCCTATGATTATGTGTGGGGGGCTAATTGCGGCGTGTATTGATGCGGCGGGAGAGAATATTTACGATGGTTGCATTTCTATTAACCCAGAAATTCCGCTCCCCAAAATTATTTATAAACGTTATTGGGGGTCTTCGTCAGTTAAACAAAAAGACGGAGAACGAAAAAACATTGAAGGTTTCGAGGTAAAAATTCCTTGTAATGGGTTAACGGTGGCTGAAAAATATCAAGAGATTAAAGAATCTTGTCAGAGCGCGATCAGTTATAGCGGGGGGTCAAACTGGAATGGACTAATTAATGTAAGAGCGGTCCAAGTTTAATTTATGAAATCTCAATCCCATATTAAAAGAACAATAGAACAATTCGTAGGAGCAAATACCACTATTTGCGACAATTGCAGAAAAGAAGTATGCGATAATGGTGAAATGTTAATTGGAGGCTCATATAATGGTGGATTTTACCATGTTGGCCGAGTCCCACGGTCAACTAGCTTGAATGAATTACGCCGTGATAACAATTGGGATTTTTGTTCATTAAAATGCCTCAAAGTTTGGCTTGACAACGAAGTAGCAAAAGGAGAAATTTAACTATGGCTGATATTAAGAAAGAGTATGAATAAAAGGTTTGATACAATGAAGATAGTAAAATGTGGGGAATCAACTTACCCGCAACGAAGAATGTTCGATGAAAGAATGCGCTCAAAAGTCGGACAGAAATTAGGAAGGTTAAAACTTATAGAATATGTTGGTAGGTTTCAAAAACAACCTTGTTTTTCTGTCGTTTGTGATTGTGGGGAGTCGGAGATTATAAAATACTCAATTTTTCGCAAAGAAGTTCGCCATAGCAGGGGGTGCTTTAAATGCTTAAAAGACTCAGAGGCTAAAAAAAGTTTTGGTAATAAAAGTCATACGTGGAGGGGATGTGGAGAATTACCAATGTCGATCATGTCTCAAATTAAAAACGGAGCGAAAGACAGGGGGCTTGAAGTAACAGTAAATATAGAATATCTATGGGATTTATTCCTGAAGCAAAATAGAAAATGCGCCTTATCTGGTTTATTATTAACCTTTCCCACTAAATATGAGTCTAAAGAAGGAAGTGCTTCTTTAGATAGGAAAGATTCATCAAGAGGTTATACGGAAGATAACGTGCAATGGGTGCATAAAACTATAAATAGAATTAAGTTAGTTTTTGAACAAGAAATTTTTATAAAAATATGTAATTTGGTAGCAGGGCAACATAAACGAGAAAATATTGATAATATTGAATTCGATAAAATTTTAATGACGTTAACAGCGGAAAAATCTAAAAAAGTTGGTGTCAGAAGTGGGGCGTCGTATTTTAAATTAGAAAAAGAAAATGGTGAAATTTTTTACGTATATAATATGAGAATTTTTTGTAAAAATAATAATTTAGGAAGACAATGGCTAAGAAATACTCAAAAGCATGGCGGCTTTTATAAGGGGATTAGATTATTATCGCGAGTCGAAAATTATAAAGGGGAATTAACTCAAATATTAAAATAAAATGGCAAATATTATTATAGATAGAGACATTCGCGATCTTTTAGATCAATGCGAGTTTACTGATACGGGCATTAAATTACCAAATATTCAGCTTAATAGAGCTTTATATGTCAAAATTAACAAACTTTTTGAAAGTTTAAATGGTAAATGGAATTCCAAGCTGAAAATGCACGTATTTGACGGCAATCCAAAGGAGAAACTGGGATTATTGGTGGATAAAGGGGTATTAATTGACCAGAAAAAATTAACCCAATCGTTTTACACTCCTCAATGGCTAGTCGAAAGAATTGTTAAAATCGCCAATGTTTGTGGTAAAACAGTTTTAGAGCCAAGTTGCGGGGATGGGCGAGTTATTGACGAATGCGAGAAACAAGGCGCGGAGATTATTCTAGGACTTGATATCAAAGATGATGAAATTAAAGATAGGGTTGCGCGGAAAGAAGTCATCATTACTGATTTCTTAAAATTCGCGCCAGAATCATATGATGTTGTAGTTGGGAATCCTCCTTACCATAAGAATCTTTGGATGAAACACACTTATCACGCATATGATTTTCTCAAAAGCGGCGGTAAGCTAGTATTTGTTCTCCCTGCGAATCCGAACCCCAAATTTTATAAATGGTTGAGTGACAAAGATTATAAAGTCCATCAAATCGAAGGTCCAGCTTTCAAAAGCGAGGGAACTATGATAGATACGTGTATTCTCGAACTCAATAAATCCTAATATGCAAAATATTACAATAGAAGAATTCGCCAAGAAAAAAGAAGAACTAGAGGAATCTATTAAAAAAATGCTCAATGAGTTTATTATCGAATATGGTGTAAATATTATAAATATTCGTATGGAAAATTATCGAGTTGTGAGCGATTCTAGAGAAAGAGTTTATTCGGTTAAAACGGAAATTAGCATTGGATAAGCCTTAATATGTTACAAATAACCGAAGAAAGGTTAAAAGAATTAGAGTCCAATTCTTCCATGTTGGGTCAAATTTGTAGTTGCGTCGGTGAGTTTGCCCAAGATGATGAAATGACGACTTTAGAATGTGTCCAATGGTTGTTGGCGAGTTATAACAAATTAATTGCGGAAAAAGAATTAGAGAGAATAACAAGATTGGCGCGTTTGCGTAATAAAGATTAAATTATGAATTTTTTACTAATTAGATTTATTCGTGCCAGATTAAATGGCTTCTTCGGCTATAAATATAATTTATTTTTTGATAGATTAGGTATTGAATTTCCTTATTATGGTGATTCCGTTCTTTGGCTTTACCCTTGGACGAGAAAGGGCGGCGCGAAATACGTTTCTATACAATTCAGCGGCACAGGTGACTTCGGTGACGCAAGATTTCATACTTTAAAAGAAATTAAAGCCGCATGGGACAATTATAATGATTATTGCGCCGATCAACCATATTCAACCACTGATATTTTTGACGAATCAGAGCAAATTGAGTAATATTAAAAAAAATGAAAACAAAAATTGTTTATAACCAAGGTAAGTTAGTTTTAGATTCGCTATTGGGAGAAATTATCAATAGAGTCACCAAGAATCGGTGGGAAAAGATTAATTTAGGCGACCCCAATACTAAATTCGTATTTGCGCATAAAATTGATCCGCAAAAATTAACCTCCGAATCAATTGGAGAAATTTACACATTACATCAAATCGCCGTTGAGTTGGCTTTTGAAGCCGGATTGCCTCCTAATTGTTATATTTGGGGCGAGAGTCTTACAGAAGAATTAGATAACGAGGGAAATTCTAAAAATATACTTTTTTCCCTTGACTATGATCCGCCAACGAGTTTAAATATTTGGGCGGTGAAGATTCTCGAAGATGCTTTTGCGCAGTTTGTAGAAGATTCGAATAAAGAAATATCAAAGGACAGCGAAATAATTTAATAATATGGAAAATAAAGATAATAATCTCCCAGAAATCGTGGATAATATCCCTGAAAAGATTCAAAATTTACCCTCCCAAGAAGATCAGGACGAGTTTAATCGTGGAATGGAAATTGCGCAAAAGATTATTCGCCAACAAATGTTTGGGCGTAAGCGGACTAAAAAGAATCGCGGGGCGCAAAAGGGGGCGTTTGGGCAACCTAAAATCAATCGCACTAAATAATTTATGACAAACTCAATTATCGTTACAGATGTAGAAACCACGGGGCTAGTTCCCGACGAAAATGTTATTGTAAGTATTGGGGCGAAAGATTACGAAACGGGAGATGAATTTTATGGCGAGTGCCGTATTTATGATGACTCCGTAGTTAGTGATTTTGCCCTTGCGGTTAATGGGTTTACCCGTGAACAAATTACCGATCCAAGCAAGCCCCTGCCGCATGAACTATATTTAAAATTTCTGTCTTGGGCGACGCTTTATCCCAATCCTATTATTGCTGGCCAACAAGTAGGAAGTTTTGATATTAAATTCCTTGAGGCGCTAAATAGAACTGCAAAACAAAAGTGGATTTTTGGATATCGCTCAATTGATTTACATTCTATTGCGTTTGCGAAATATAGAGAGTCGTTAAGTCTTGATGGTGTGCTAACTAAGGTTGGACTTTCTCCAGAGGTTAAACCTCATAATGCTCTCACTGGAGCGAAATTAGAAGCAGAAGCACTAAAACGTTTATTTAATGACTTTTCGATTTCTGCATAATTTATGAATAAAAACTTTGTTAAACCTATGGTATATCTTACGGGATATACTTCAATTAATCTTTCGGGACTCACTCAATATTTAGAGGATACCGACCAAATTGAATTCTTAGATGAAGTCCAAGCCGCGAAAGACAATAACCTGAGCGATGGCGAAATTCTCTGTTCTTTTTATGCCAAACTTTGTTACGCATCATTATCATTAGGCAAAAATAAGAATATTTCAAAAATTCGCGCAATTTACGATAATATTATTGGCACCGTGGATTCTGGGCATGGTTCGGTTTTCGAGCACGCGCAAATTAATTTCGTGGCGCGGGATGTTTCAAGAGTATTTACCCACGAATTGGTGCGGCATAGGGTGGGCAGCGCATATTCTCAAACTTCGGGGCGTTATGTCCGTAATGATGAGCTAAAAGTTGTAATTGACCCAATTCTAGAGCCTGCTTATGATTTAGTGGAAGAGGCGCGAGATTATCTTGAAAATTGGTATAAACGACTGGAAACACAGTTAAATATTGCGGGGGAAAAATCTTTTGACAAAAAGAAAAAACTAACTTCTGCTATGCGGCGAATGCTTCCAAATGGACAGGCTAACGAAATTGGTTTCTCTCTTAATTTACGCTCGCTTCGCCATTTGATTGAATTACGCACGGCGCGTCACGCAGAATGGGAAATTAGAGAGGTATTTAATCAAATTTATCAAATTGTTAAGGATAAATACCCCGCGATTTTTGATGATGCAAGGTTAGAATTCGTGGATAATACATATGAAATTACGTTCAAAAATAAGAAAATTTAATGAACTATCCAAAATTATATTCACGAGATTCCAAGGGGAAAATTCGCGTTTGGTCAGTAGAAATTGACGGCGCGAAATATCGTCAACATCACGGTTTGCTAGATGGTAAGATTGTCACAACCGCATTTACTGAGGCGAAAGCGAAAAATATTAATAAAGCCAACGAAACAACGCCGGAAGAACAGGCTAAATTAGAAGTTGATGCGCTAATTGTTAAACAACTTAAATCTAATTATTTCGAGGATATTAAAGATGTCGATAAGGGTTATCTAGAACCTCAATTAGCCAAACCGTGTAAGAAATATATTGATAAGGTAAAATGGGAAGACGGACAAATCGTTGATGACAAACTTAATGGAATTTGTTGCCAAATAACCAAAAAGGGGGCATTCAGTCGTGAAAATGAAGAGTTTTTTGCTATTCCTCATATTAAACAAGAATTGGAGATTATTATTGAAAAGTTTCCCGAGGCATTTTTCCACGGAGAATTATTTAATTTCGCCTATGTTACTCAATTAGATAAAATTGCAGAAATTGTTTCGGTAGTTAGGAAAGAAAAAGATATTACACCCGAATTACTTGCGGAAAGTAAAAGAATGGTCGAATATCATCTTTATGATGGCTACGGATTTTGGGGAATTAAAAAAGAAGACAATGGGCTTGATCGTAGAACACATTTGGAGGCTTTTATTAAAGCGAATAAATTTAAATATATTAAATGTGTTAATTGGGATAGACTTTATTCGTTTAAAGCTATGGAGGAACGTTTTAATAAATATGTAGCTACTGGAGGAGAGGGCGTTATCATTAGAAACCCCAAAGCAAGTTATCAACATTCTCGCACAAAAGATTTGCTGAAATTCAAAAAATCCGAATCTGCGGAATTCGAAGTAATTGAAATCGAAGAAGGAGACGCGGACTGGAAGGGTTGTGCGAAAGCGGTATGGTGTAAACTCCCTAACGGGAAAAGAACCGATAGATTTAAAAGTAACATCAAAGGAGAACGGGAGCACTTGAGGAAAGTATTTAACGAAAAAGAAAAGTATAAAGGGGAAATGATTACAGTTGATTTTCAGGAATATAGTTCTTATGGCGTTCCATTAATTCCTTACACAGATATGTTAATCAGAAATTACGAATAATTATGGCTAAATCAAAACATTATGTGGGCAAAATCCCCTTTGATATTTATGGTAATCAACTCCATTATCCCGAGGGCTACCCTATTGAGCTAAAGGCGGAAAATCTTCACGAAGACGGTTTTTGGTATGTAAAACATCATAACTGGGGTGCGCCGGAAACTTTTAAAAAGATATTTTTTCAAAGCGAAGTAAAAGAACTCGCGGAACCTAAAGTAACTCGTTGGGATCATAATAAAACTGGGGTCAAAGATGTAATTGCAGAAATTAATGGGTATATTGAAGTAGATAATTATATTTTTGAGGATACTTTAATTTACGAAACTTATTCAAGAGGTCGGAGCGCGGCATATTTTACTCTCAAGAGCGTCAAGGATGATAGAACCTATTCAGTGTTTTTATCAGACTTTGGGAGTATTATTAAGCTTATGCATTATGGGAAAGTAACGGGCGGGTTTACATTTGGTAAAAAGGGAAGTAATTTTGGACTCCAAATGATTAAATGAATAAAATTCCCCACATTATTGTTTTTGACAACGATTCCCACGCCTATTTAATTCCCGAGGAAAGCCAAATTACGTTCAACCGTTGGATTTCTGCTTGCGAAGAAGGAAAATTTGCGTTAATGAAAAAGTTTGATAAATTTAACAATCATAGAGTTGAGCTAAATAGTCTTCGTATTTTTAGCTGGGAAGAAAAATGGAATTAAAATTATGGATAAAAAATATTTTGCGGGTATTGGAAGTCGTTCCGCACCAGAATCTTATAAAGAAATAGTTCGCAAAATTGCCCCATTTCTAGTTAAAAAAGGATATGTTTTGCGTTCTGGCGGCGCGACTGGGGCCGATTCTTTTTGGGAGCAAAGTTATGATGAAGCTAACGGAGAAAAAGAAATTTGGCTTCCTTGGTTGGGTTTTAACGACAATAAAAGCAAACTTCTCTGGAAACAAGCTGATTGGGATTTAGCCAAAGAGTTTCACCCAAATTGGGACGGGCTAAAATTGGGGGCGAGACAACTTATGGCCCGAAATACTTGCCAATGCGGAATAAATAATAAACCTTTATCGGAATTTATTATCGCGTGGACTGAGGGTGGCGAAATGGTTGGAGGAACTGCGCAATGTCTGAGGTTGGCGAAGCATTTTAAGATTCCGGTATATAATCTTGGCGCGAAAAATGGTCTTGACAAACTAAGAAAATTTTGCAAGACTCTGTGATATGAAAAAGTATAAAATAGTTAAATATAAAGTTAATAATCGCGGATTTGGAAATTTAAACGGTGGCGAAATTATTAATGCAATTTTAATCTCTAGAGAGGGCGATATTGGACTACTTTATCACCCTTGGACGAAAGGTGAATGTCCTTCGTTTGAATTTGCGCGGGTTAATTATAAAAATATTTGGGCGAGTTCCAGAGGGGAATTTGTTAACACCGATAAAGCATTTGAAAAAGATTTTCTTGGTAAAAGTTTTAAATTTAAACGGGAATTTTATTAATTATGAGTAACCTTCCTAAATTCCGCGCTTGGCACAATTTTAATGGTTTTGGGCTGAAAAAATACACCGTTGAGAAAATTAATGGGACGCTCTATTTCGTCAGCGGTGATCATAGGTTTCCGTTTGAAGTTCCTTTTCGCGATGGCTGGGCCGTTGAGCATTCAACTGACTCGAAAGATATGAACGGGGAGGAGATTTACGAAGGGGATATTATTAAATGTTTTGCTAAAAATGTAGATAATCATGAATTTGAATTAATGGGGGACGTAAGATTTGAAGATTCAGAATATGTTATTTTAACAAATGATGATAATTGGCCATGTGCTTCATTTACCGTTATCAGAGATAAGAAAATTATCGGTAATATCCATGAAAACCCAGAACTATTAACTAAATGAGCCGGATATTAAAATTTCGCATTTATTCCAAACGAACCAAGAATTTATATTCAGGTGACGAACTCCATTATCTAGTCCATATTGACGGCGGGCTAAAATATCTCACGGAAGGGAATGGCGATTATATTATTCAACAATTTACGGGGTTAATTGACAAAAACGGCGTGGAAATTTTTGAAGGCGATTTGGTTAATTTTATCGTCAAGGGAATCCCACATGGTCCAGAGGTGGAATATTTTACAAAAGAGCCAGTGTGGTATGATAATGAAGATGCGTGTTGGTATTTTGGAAGATATACCGTTGATGGTGAAATTTATGGTTGGAGCATTATGGGAGATAATATTGATAGGAATAGCTTTGAGGTTATTGGAAATATTTTTGAAAATAAGTAATTATGAATGAATTGCCTAAAGATTTTATAGTATTTGAAGATGGAAAATCGCCGAGAAAAATTCTTTTCAACGAAAACGATGGTTGGGAGCTTTATTATTTAGCTTTAGAAGATTCTTGGGAATGGGATGATTCTATTAGTGAAGAAACGGCCCGAAATTGGTTTAATCGCGGGAAAGTTTATATTCCCAAATGAATAAAATTGGCACGAAAGAAAACCCAATTATATTAACCTTTGATAATTATCAATTGATTCGTAAGATTTTAATTGACGCGGGATATGCCTATAACAAAGAAGTCGATGAACGTGTTAAAGAAAAGATTAGGCAAGGGGCGAGGGACAAAGTATTTGCGATAGACGATAGATTATTTGACTACGCCTATGTTGATTTTACAGAGTATCGGGAAGGCTGGATAAGGGGTTCTTATAGAGATATAACTATGACTCATTAATAATTTATGAAAAAACTTACAGAATTTGCCAAAAATGGTATGCATTATAAGATAATTCGCCGCGAAGGTAATGTCGCGATAGCTAAGGCTAGTATTGAAAAGGGTCTTGGTGCGGTTGCTTATGATGTTATTTTGATTAGAGAGCGCGAAGAAACTAAACTATTTAATAATATTGTGCCCGCCGCTGAATATGGCCCATCGAACGAAAATTTTGGGGTTTTCGGATTTTCATACCCTAATTTAGAAATGGCGAATAAGAAATTCGATTGGATTATTGAAACTGATTATTTTAATCGAAATAAAAAGTGAGTATTAAATTTCTCATTATTATGGCTGTGTTGCAATTCTATGTCAGCGGCGAGCAGTTTTATAAAGGTAATATAGCTGTGGCAGTTATGTTTTTGGGATACGCCGTGGCAAATGTGAGCTATTGTTTTATTGTCAAATAATTTCTTTTTAAGAAAAAATAAGTGTAAATCCCAATTTCAACCCAATTATACTATGCCGATGCCAAAACCCACAGATAAAGAATCTCTCAAAGAATTTACCACAAAATTCATGGGGGATAAAGTGATGAACAAAGATTATCCCGATCAAAAACAACGTTATGCTATCATGTTAAGTGTTTGGAAGAAAGCCCATAAAGAAGCGAAGGCCGAGGGCGATCCAGAATATGTTAACGTAGGTAAAGCGGGGAAAGTTAAATTGGTGAAAGCGGAAAATGTTGATATGGAATAATCTAGATAATTAATGCACACCTTTGATTTCGCCCCGCCGCAAGAATTGCTATTGTATAGAGACATTGATAAGAAAATTTACAATATCCAGAATTATATCATCGAACGCTATTTTAAAGAAGTTGATATCGCGTTATTCAACGCATTGAAAATTATTCACGGCGGAAACATCCCCACCGAAGACCAATTAAAAGGAAAATTAACAAAATTAATAAATAGCGAAAATCTCAACGAAGAATATCAATATAATGGAAGCACGATCTTCCAAGTCATCTGGTGGCCAAATTCCGGCATAGCATTTAAAATTAATGCTGTTTAAGACGATTGATGGGGATGTTTGGAGAAAAAGTCTTATTGCCGCGAGAATAAGGAGAAAAGGTGGTGCGGCCAGAATTAAAAATAGTATTGACAAATTCAAGAAAAACAACGAACATACACCCAAGCAAATCAAACATGAATACAAAACGAATCCCGAAAATTAATGATATAGTGAGAGTAAATGCGGTGGAAATTAGCCCCGCCAAAGATTGCAAAATTCTTTCGATAGTTCTAGACTCAATATTCGTGCGCCCGAAGTTTTCGCGGCAGGATTTTGAAATCAAAGAAGACCAAATTGTTAGCTGGGTCAATGAGGAGATTTTAACGGGAAAAGAAAAAGAAACCATCATTAGACGATTGGTTAAAGAAGAATTTTTGAAAAGTGAAGATTTCCACCAATTACACAATCAATTACATATATTGAAGAGACTTATTGTTGAATATCCGAATTTAGATTTTTGGCGCAATTTTTCTCCGCCGACAAGAGTAGTTTCATTGGCTCAATATATGGGGGCTAATAAAGACGCGCTGCGTTTTCAATATAATCAGGCTACGTTAGATTTGGGTGCGAAAGAACAAGTAAAAGAAGTATTGAGCGAGGAAAAAATTGGTGAGGATATTATAGTGAAGAAACGCCCCAAGAATATGCTTGACTTGATAGACTCAAAATAAACAATTTGCCCAATGAATATTGATAAAAATAAGAAATTTACTCTCACAAATATTAACTTTATCCATGAAAAACGCAGAGTTTATTCTAATGAAATCATGATTATTGAAAAAGAGTCTCCTAACGCTCTTTTTGGGGCAAAAGATTACTATGGAGACGTATCAGATATTTTCGATAAAAGCGTGGACGACTTTTTGCATGAATTAGCTGAAAAATATTATGCTAAAAGTGGTTACGACCCAGAAGAATTCAACGATTTTAAAGAAACTTTAATCAAAAATTATCTTACAAAATGAAAACTCAAATTAATCCTAATTATTGGCGCAATCTTTTTATGAAAGTCCTAGAGGCTCAGTATCATGAAGAAGGTCATTGGGCACGGGATGAATGGGCTAAATATGGAGTTAAGCAAAGTGACATTGAAGCGATTGAGAGACAATTCGCGGCGCAATTACGCTGGAGAGAAGAACAAAAAGAAGTAGTTTTTGAGGATTAATTAAACAAATTTTAAACAAACAAAAAATATATTATGGCTAGACCTAAAAAAGTAGCAGATGAAACAGAAGAGACAAAAGTATCTACCCAAGATGCTTTCAGCGCAATTCTAAAACAAACGAAGGGCGATCATTATAATGACGTAATTTCCGAAAATAAAATCATTTCCACCGGAAGTCTCCAAATGGACGCGGACCTTAAAATTAGAAGCGGTTCGGTAGTAAGACTTTGCGGGGCGGGGGCAGAGCTAGGAAAATCCTCACAAGCGTTTGTTTTTGCTCAAAACTTCATGGATATTTTCCCCAAGAGCCGCACAATCTATCTGAAATGTGAATCGAGGCTAACCCCCGAGATGCAAAAGCGTAGTGGACATAAATTCGTAACAACCGCCGAAGAATGGGAATACGGAACGGTTTTCGTTTGGTCAATTAATTATTTCGAAACAATTGCTTCATCCCTCGAATCCCTACTTAAAACAATGCATGAGGCGGGAGAACAACTTTGTATTATTTGGGATAGCCTAGATCAAACAATTCTTAAACAGGACGCGCAAAAGGATGTATGGGGAAATGAGTCGCCTAAAGTGGCGGGCGTCCCCCTTCTAACCAAACTTCTTTTCAAGCGATTTGCGTTACCAATTAACCATTATGACGCGCTAATGATTGTTATTTCTCAATATAGCGCGGCAATTAAAATTGACCCATATGCGAAAGATGTTCCGCGCCAAGTTGAAGGCTCTGGCGGTTCAAGTATTGGGCATCAAAGCGATTATGTTCTTTATTATCACCCTCGCTATAATGGCGATTTTATTCTCGAAAAAGAAGGGGAAAAACCCGATCCAGTTAAAAATAAAGTTCTTGGTGTAACGGCGGTAATAGAAGTAAAGAAGAGTTCCGTGGATATTACGGGTAAGAAATATAGAGTGCCCATTGCCAGAGGCCGAATTGGTTGCGCGATTTGGACGGAGAAAGAAATCGTGGACATGCTTCTTCAATATACGGTTCTAACCCGCAAGGGGGCATGGTTTTCCTTTGATGAAAAAATTATTAATGAGGCGAAAGAAGATGGGGTAGAAATTAAAATTCAGCATCAGGGGATTAATGGGGTATTTGCTTATTTAGGAGAGAATAAAGCTGTTTACGATTGGTTTCTTAAGAAAATTAAATCCTTTTTAAGCTAAATGTGGATAGCTGGAAATAATACGCCTATTGATGATCAAGTAAGGATAATCTCTTTATATAAAAGAGACTATTCAATTGCCGAGATAAAGAGGGAGCTTGAATATGATTATGCAACTGTCAAGGGCGTATTAAATCTGAATGGATATGAAATTATTTCAGCCACACAATTATTTAATAAAAATTTACTAGATTATTGTAATTTTTACAAAGAAGAAATTTTAGATTTTTTTCGAGAAGAAAAATCAATCGGAAGAACAGCTTTAAAATTTAAGCTCATGGATCAACAAATGAGTGATTTTTTAAATTCCTGCGGGGTTATTCGCAAGGAACTAACAAAAGATCAAATTAAAAATATTATTAATCTATACGAATCCGAACAAAAAACAGCGGCTTATATAGGTAATTTGTATGGATATACCGCTGGGCATATTATAAATATTTTGAGGGATAACGGTGCCAAAATTAAACCAGCGGGCTTTTATATAAAACCTCGCCAATTTAGCGATTCAGAATTAAAGGTTTTGATACAAGAATATTTAGATGGAGGAACAATAAAAAGTTTATCTAGAAAATATTTTACAACGATCACTTCTTTATCTAAATTATTAAGGGGCTTAGGTTACGATGTAATGATGAGTCAGGGCGATAAAATAGCTCTTAAATTGGAAAAAGAAATTATTTTTGATTATACCACTACGAAAGCGTCAATTACTGATTTAATGGAGAAATATGGTAGAAATTATAGGCAAATTAAGAAAGTTTTAAAAAACAATAATATTAAAGAAAAATCTTTTTTCGAATTAGTCGGCGTCACTTTTAGTAAAGAAGAACTAGATTTGTTTATATATAAATATGAAGTAGAAAAAATAGCTATAGAGGATATCCCTAGAATAACTGGAAAAGGGTCTTATAATTCTATAAAAAGAGCTTTCGAGGAGGCGGGCATTGAAATTTCAAATCGACAGACCGCAAGAACGGTCGTTCCCGACGAAGAGGCTCATCAAATGGCGTCTCTTTACGCGCAAAACATTCCTATAAAACAAATTGCGAAAGAACATAAGAGAAGTCAGAGCGCAGTAAGGAAAGCTTTGGTAAAAAGCAATATACAAATTAAAACCTCTCTTAATATTTCGAAACGATTCGGTTATGTGGGAAGATATAAAAATTTCTTATTTAGATCGTTAATGGAATTAAGCTTTATTGTCGATAACGAAAGATTTCATAAAATTGAGTCGGCGGAACAATCCCATATGATAAAATATCGTTTTGATAATAAAATCAGAAAATATTACCCCGATTTTATTCTTGACGGTAAAATAATAGTAGAAATAAAACCAAAACAGTATATTTCTGATAGAAAAGTGAGAAGAAAATGCAAAACTATTAGAAAATATTGCGAAAAGAACGGCCTTGAGTTTAAAATTATAGAATGGCCAATAGATAAAAATAGAATAAGAAATTTATTTTTGAGTGGGGCTTTTTCTATTCTAAATAGAACACCCGAGCAAATAGAAGATTATTTGAAAATAAAGCCTTCACACTATTTATATGAAATTTAAAAATCTTAAGGGGAAAACCGTTAATATTAATGTTCAAAAATATCTTATAGATTGGGATGGAGAGGAGCGGTCGAAAATCCAGTTTAAAATCAAACAAGCCTTCCGTCCTTTTTGGAAAACTCATGTAGTATGTGCAGAATTACCGTTAGCGTCTTCTCGCATGACCATCGATATATACAACGCCTCCCAGAAAATTGCGGTAGAGATACAAGGGGCGCAACACACCAATTATAATAAGTTTTTTCATAATGAGTCCCGCGCCAATTTTCTCTCTCAAATAAAGCGCGATATGGATAAATTTAAATATTGTGAAATAAATGATATTATATTAATAGAGGTTCATGAAAATGAAATTGGTGATTTTTGCAAAGAGTGGGTTAAAGAGCGATATGGTATTGAGCTTTAACCTTGACATAGTAGTAACAACTCTTCATAATCTTCCTTATGGTAAATTTTGGCCCTGATTTTAAAAATAAAATTGCATTAAGTAGCTCACGGATCGAAAAATTTAAGCATTGTTCGCAATCATACTATGCTAATTACGTTCTTAAGCTTGTCGATAAGGGAAATCCCGGTAGCCAAAAGGGTGATGTTATTCATAACATATTAGAAATTCTTTCAAAGAATACTCCGAAACGTAAGTCTCTGGTAATGGATATTTTACGAGATAATACTTGTAGAAATTATCTTCCACTTTGGAACATTCTAGTTAAATATGCAGTAAAGAACACTGTGGGAATTGAAAGCGAACTAGATATTATTGATAAGTATATTCTTGTCGCGTTAAATAATGAATTTTATGGGCCAAAGGGAACATTTAAGATTCTGATCGAAAAAGATTTTGATTTCGAGGTGGTAGAGGGTGAAAAGAATTATAGAATTCGCGGGTTTATTGATAAATTCATTTTTGTAAAAATTATCAATGATGAAATTGAAATGGAAATTGTGGATTATAAATCTTCCAAAGCTAAATTCGCCGCGCCGAAGATTCAAAATTCATTACAAGGGATGATATATCAATTGGCGGCGAAATATCTATTTCCAGAGCATAAATTGAGAAAATTTACGTTTCTTTTTCTCAAATTCCCCGATGAGCCTCAACAAGAGTTTAAGCTTTTGAGTGAGGCATCACTTGATGGATTCGAATATGAGCTAACTCAATATCAAAAATTGATTAATAATTTTAGCGAGAAGAATATTGGAGATAACCTTGGAATTCAAAAATGGGAAACTAAATTCCTTTGCGGCCCAAGTAAAAGCGGCTGGATTTGTCCCCATCAACGGCCATTGGATTATTATGCGATTATTAATAAAGCGGGGGAAATCGTTAAAACTGCATTTACTGAGGATGAGTTACAAGGGAGAGTGAAAATTGTTGAAGGGGAAAAACTTGTAAAAAAGCGATACCTCGGCTGCTTATATTTCCATGATCAAACGACGGGGAAACCGCGTAGATTAAATTTCCGCAATAATGATTAGCTTTCACCGTAAACCCCAAAAAGTGTAGCCTACTAAAACAACTATTTTAAAAATTATGAGCAATCAATTAATCAAAAGCGTATCCAGTTTGAAATCCGAGCAACAAAAAATTGAATATATTCAAAGCTTAATTAAGCTAAAAGTGAGCGAACCCACGGTGCGTAAAGAAGTGGGACGAGTTTGGAATATTGGGAAATCGGCGCGGAATAGTAAATATAGTAAATTATTCGGCGCGAAACATATTGGTGGGAAAGTTTATACCCAATCGGCAATTAAATCGGCAAAAAAATCTAATAAAGTGTTTCAAGTGACTGGTGATAAAGCGGTTGCAGAGGTAAAGAACGTGGCGGATATTATTACGGTTGAAGATTTAATCGCTTATGCAAATATTGATATGGATATTTGGGAAACTACGAAAACTTGCGCGAACCTCTGGAATGGGATGTGGCAGATTAAAGCGGAATTTAAACGTAAGGTAAACGAGGTTGATGCCAAAGAATTCGCTGAATTATTTAAAGAGGAATTAAATAAAATTCCAAGTAAAACATTCCAAGCGTCTCCGAAGAAAAAGGGCAATCTTTACGAAATCGCAATTCCAGATATTCATGTCGGCAAGCATATTTGGGGATTGCAGGTAGATGGGCCTAATTATGATAGTAAAATTGCTGTGGATTTATTCCAACAAGCCATCGTTGATTTAGCTTCTCGTGTAGATATGGAGCGCGTAGAAAAGATACTCCTGCCACTAGGGAACGATCTATACAATTCAGACGGAATTACAGAAATGACCGCGCATTCTACCCAAATGGATGATGACAATCGTTGGCAGTATACCTTTACGAAAGGGGCGCGCATGGCAATTGACGCTATTGAATATTTAATGAAATTAGCTCCTGTTGATGTAGTAATCTGCGTCGGAAATCATGATACCTCTAAGTCATTTTACCTTGGGGAATTTTTATCCGCATGGTTTAGAAATGCTCCTGATGTAACTGTGAATAATGCGCCAACTCTCCGCAAATATTATCGCTGGAAGAATACTTTAATTGGGTTTACACATTCTAATGAGGAGAAGGCTATTAAAGAATTACCTCTAATCATGGCAACTGAGCGTTCTCAAGATTGGGCGGAATGTTATTACAAAGTATTTCAACTTGGCCACACTCACAGGACGAAGGTAGAGGACGTGCAAGGCGTTGAGCTTCAAACCATAGCGTCACTCTGCCCGAGCGATTTTTGGCATAAATCTCGTGGCTATATTGGCGCGAAACGTATGGCAGAAGGGATGTTGTTTGACTCGGAAGATGGACTTATCGCCAAACATTTTTTCCACGCGAGGTCTTAAAAATAGTTTGGGCTTTACTTTGGTTACACAATATGCGTTTATATACGCGGGTTAGGTAGTTTACTTTTATGGCAAAAACACTGTATTCTTTAGAAATCGAAACATCAATTCTCGCGACATTAATTCAATATCCAGAAACTTATATTGAACTAAGTTATATTAATTCCAGCGACTTTTCCCGCCAGAACTCTTCAATATTCGCCGTCATCTCAAATATTATTGAAAATAAAGGTAAGCCGGATGAGATTATTGTCGCGGAAAGATTAAAGAATTTAGGTATTACATTCGATGGTTTGGATATTGGAGATTTCTGTATGGCGTTGAAAATTCGCCATGTGGATAAAAAGAATATTAATGATTTAGGGAAAGCGTTAAAAAAGAAAACCCTTATCCGCACAATTCATAATAATGCGATTAAAGTTCAAAAAGAAGTGTTGGAAAACGAAGATAAATCTGCGCGGGAACTAATTGGAATTGCAGATAAATATTTGGGCGAATCATTAATTAGCATTAGTTCGGAAGAAAGAGAGCCAAAGAATCTATTGGAAGAATTACCCGCGATTATTGAAGAAATGGGCAATCCAGAGAATATTAGTGAATTCATTAATATGCCGTATAAGACATGGAACGATATTATTGGGCCGCTTAGACCGGGGCAGATATATTGTTGGGCGGCGAGGCAGGGCGCAAAAAAATCGACTTTATTGCTTGATATTGCTAGGAAAATTGCCCCAGCGAATCCAGATAAAGAAGATATGGCGGTTCTTTACGTTGACACCGAGATGGGCCTAAATGATGCTGTCGTTCGCTACGTGGCGGGTAACATTGGCTGTCCAAGCTTTCTCATTGATTCTCGTAAATGGAAATTCTCGAAAGAATGGGCACCAAAAATCAACGAAGAAGTCAAACGTATCCAAGGACTTAAAAATAAAAATATCTGGTTCGAACCCATTGGTAATATGGGTATTTCCGAAATGGAAAAGTTTGTTAAACGATGGAAATTAACAAAATGTGGGCGGGCGCGATCTTCGTTACTAATTTATGATTATTTGAAACTGAATAATAATGATAAGAAAGAATTTAGTTCAAAAGAGGGCGAGCATTCCCAAGCTTATCAAAAAATTGAAATTATTAAAGATTTAGCTGACTGGACAAATTCTCCGGTATTAACCGCTTTACAGCAAAATCGTGGCGGCGATATTTTTAGTAAAACTGGCCCCGACGACTCGGCGAATAGTAATTCTCTAAGCGACAGAATTGGTTGGTTAGTAGCGGTTTTGGCGATTCTTCGGTCTAGGACTCCCGACGAAATATTAACTGATTCCACGGCAACATTAAAAGCCCCTTCCAATAAAATGATTTTCCAAAAAACTCGTTATTTATGGGAACACGGGCCAGAATTTTTAAATTATGTCAAGGTAAAAGAGGGGAAAGATGTTCGCTATGTTCCTAATTTTATGAACTTTGAAATATCCAACTTTTACACAGTTGATATGGGCACGTATTCCGATTGGCTGATTAAGATGGGCCGCAACGCGGTAAAAGTTAACAAGCCCGTGAGCGAATCCAAACTAATCAAGGAGGGCGAAATTGATGTTGAGCCTGCTTTATGAGGACTAGCACATTGACAAAGGACGAATTGGATTTTATTTTAGAAAACTATAAAAATGGAAATACATTTTGTTGTGAACATCTAAAAAGATCGGCGGGGTTTATTACAAAAATATTTAAAGAGTATAATTTAGTTTTAACTAAGGAAGAAAAATGGTTAGTGGCATCCAAGGGGCGTCGTTATACGAATGAACAGGCAGGCGTTAAAGTAGAACAATTTTTAAACATAACTTCCCCTGAAGTAGCTTATTTTTTAGGTTATTTTTGGGCTGACGGTTGCGCCAGAGATATCGGTTGGTGTTTTTCTTTTTGCATAGCCGAAGAAGATTATAACAATATAAAAGAAGGTATTATTGATAAAATTGGCAAATGGTCAATTTACCAAAGGAAGGCAAAGTCCAAGAAGCATAAAAATGCGATTTCTATGAGGTCATATAATAGCGAGGTTAAAGAATGGCTATTATCTACAGATCATCATATAAAATCGAAGGTGAGCGCGCAAAAAATTCTCGATAAAATTCCAAATTATTTAAAACATTATTGGTGGCGCGGGCTGGTTGACGGAGATGGGTGTATTAATGATGAATCCTACGGATATGGCATCTCAATAGCATCTTCATATGATTATGATTGGAGCTTTGTCATCGAACTGTTTAATTCTTTGGATATAACTAAATATAATATTCAAAAATGTATAAATGAATTGGGAAAGAGTTCTTCTATAGTTTTGACGGCGAGGGATAATGTTTTCAAATTCTGTAAATATATCTATCAAAACCGAGAAATTGACAAAATCGGGCTAGATAGGAAATATAATAAATATTTGTGGCTTTTACAACGTGCCGAAGATAATAAATATGAGAATAGAACTGAAGAATTAAGACTAGCGGCGATTAAAGCTAATTTCTGCCCAGATAGAAAAAGGCAATACGAAGTGAGGGGCATTAAAAAGAATGGCGCGGGATGGGCGTGTATGGTTGGAAATAAATATGTGGGAAATTATTCCGATAAAAACGCGGCAATTAATGCTTATAATTATTTTGGGAGAGAAATCTATGGGGATTTATTTTTTCCTAACCCCGTAGAAGTTTTTATGGATAAGGATGCCTTTTTAAGATTTTTGAAAATAAAGAAGAAATATTCAAAATATAAATGGATATCCTTTATAAAAAGGAGTCAAAGATGGCAGGCGTTTTTACGCCCAAGGGGAGGGGTTTTTAAAGAAATTGGTAACTTTGGGACCGAGAAAGAGGCTTTAGATGCGTATAATCAATATATTAAAGATAATTCGTTGGTTGAGTATCCCGTTCAACAATGGACCGGCCCAAGCAATCCAGATGGAGAAAAATTTGAACCGTTTGGCAATTCTAAGAATAGCCGAGACGAAATTAAATGAATATTATTGATCTAGATAAATTAGAGGGAAAAATGCTCCAGAGTGACGGCGGGTATATTGGATGTTGTCCGGCATGTTTGGAAAATGGGCGCAACGCATTGTCCAAGAACCATTTGCGAGTTTTCGCAAGCGGTAAATTTAATTGTATTGTTGATGATTCCAAAGAGCACAATGGGAGAATTTTACAATTAATTGGAACAGAATCTAACGAGGAGACTATTGCTCAAATTCCAGAGCCGAAAATCACTCTCCCCGAAAGCTGGGATTTAAATATCCTCAAAGGCTTAATCAAAAATCACGATTATTTTAACTCTCGCGGAATATCTAATAAAACGTGCGAAAAATTTCAAATGGGCGTGGCTCTTAAGGGCCAAATGCGTTCAAGGGCGGTATTACCTATTTTTAACGAACAACGAGACAAAATTATAGGATTCACAGGTAGAAAACTCAATAATGACGGCTATGGTCCGAAATGGCGTCATTTAGGAAATAAGAGTTTATGGATTTTTGGTGGCGATTTGACCTCAATAGAATGTTCTCGCACAGTAATAATCACCGAAGGTCCAGCCGATATATTGTATTTATCTGAATGTGGAATAAATAACACATTATGTTTATTCGGAGTGGAAATATCCAGCAAACTCCTCTCTTATTTAATTCGCATTAATCCCAATCGCATCCTAATTAGCACAAATAATGAAGTTGAAAATTTTTCCATAGGAAACAAAGCGGCGGAACGAATAAGGAGCAAATTGTTGCAATTTTTTAATGAGGATAAAATTGAAATTGCGCTGCCGCAAAAAAAGGATTTCAACATGATGGATACCAATGAGATAGAAGAGTTTAGAAAGAAGTTTAATATTTGAACTTGACGAAAGAAGAACATTTTAGTTTTATTTGGGTATGAAATTTTTAAAGCCTAACACCCGAGGTGACACGCGCTCGGGACAGAGCGCGGACCAAGCCCCGAGCGTTGGGTCTAGCGCTTGGTTAGGCTCCGAATTTTAACGCTATGAACGCCGGAATGATTTGGCCCCTCGACAAGACCTATACCCACCGCGAATGGCTCGCGGGCGAGATTCTGCACGCCCTCTATGGCGAGGAGCAGGAAATCCCCGAAGATGAGAACCCGCTCGTTTTCATGATAAAGAAACACCCGCGACTTCATGCGCACTGGATTGAGCGCATCGCATATTTCGAGGACAGCGCCCCGCCTAACAAAACAGATCAGACATGACGCGCTCTCTACCAACTCCCGAAGTCTCGCCGGAACCGTGCGCGGCATTGTCTGTAACGCATGGTTGGGCTCCGATAACGACCGCCCCGAAAGACGGCACGCGAATCCTCGCATACAGCGCAGAGAACCGCTGCCAGTATGTAATCACGTGGGATAAAGACTATGGAATCTGGCGGCACGGCGCGGGGTGGATTCCGACGAATAACCGGATGACCCACTGGATGCCGCTACCGCTTCCGCCTTCTCTGCCCAACAAGTAGATATAACAACTTTAAAAGTCATGCGGCTAAATCAAAAAGCCAAAATTAGAATCATCGCCGGTTTAAAACGCTCTTGGCAAGATGGTGGCACTCATAGAGAAAAACAAAAAGCTAATGCTAATAATTGTCCCGATTCCGCGAGAAAGCGCGCTTTATTTGATGCAAGGGGAAAAGAAGAATTTATAATTATTAAAAATAATCGTAAATTTAGCATAATTCGCTCAATTAAAGGTCGCACGGATCAATTTGATATTGAGGAAATTATTAATCTTAATAGAATTTATCTTCAAACTTGCTCTGGGCCGAAATTGTTTGGGGAAATTTCAAAGATTTGTTTTAAAGAAAAATTAGAAAGTTCTTGACGAAGGGAAATCAATTTGGTTTTCTCCTCTTATGAAATGCGTAAAAGTAGTCCCCGCGCCCAATGGTTGGCTCAAGGCAAAATGTCCTAAATGTTGGGATTCCGCTCCGTGTAGCTGTGGTTATTTGAAATAATTATGAAAGATCAAATCTCCCCGCTCCCCAACGAACCCCGCGAGGCATTTTTACTTCGGGTCGCGGCGTTTTATATTAGAAATGAATACGCTGGTGGAACGATATTTTATGACGAGGCTGAATGCGATGGGTTATGTGTCGCTGATGAATGTGAAGCGGCGGCACAAGATATGGTAAATATTCGTTCTACGCATCATTTAGAAAGATTAGAGCGCGCCATTGAAAATTTAGCCCCTGACGAAGATGCTAAAACCCTAATTAAAAAATTAGATTTAGCTGTCGCGCCGAGTTCAGTATTTTGGGGCGAAGATGAAGACGGTTCATTTATTTCTTGGGGCGGAATGAAAGTAGATGATGATAAACCCTTTTGCCATATTAAATTGCATTATTTAAAATAATTTATGAATATTAACACAGAAGAACTTAAAAGAGATACTATCGTTTACAATCGCGATGGCGCACGAGCCAAATTCATTTCAAAAATCGACAATTATTATTTCGTAATCCCCGAAATCGAATATCAAGGTTGGGAAGGAGATATCGAAACTGACTGGGGGAATGCAACGCAATGGCGCGAAATCTTCATTAAGCCTCCTACGGAAATTCTTGACGAAGCCGTTGTCAAGAGAAATAATGAGCTAAAAGTTCTCGATGAAAAAGTTAGTGACGCTTATAAGAAAATTAACGAATCGAATAAGTTAATTACCGAGCAAAAGGATAAATTCGCCCGTTATGAGAGGCTAAAATATCTAGAAGATTTTATCGACGGCAAAATCAATTATTTAGTTCGTTTGCGTAATTGGTATTCTAGCGAAACCTATGAATCAGTAACAATTTGTGAGTTTAAAGACGCAATTAGCCGAAAAGACGACAGCGATTACTATTATAGAGATAAACTTAAATTCGTTACGCTATTTGGCGACACCAAGGGAAATTTAAATTTTTGCCTAAGCGAATATTATATGGAGCGGGATTATAAAGAAACGGTAATTCCCTGTAAGAGTTATAATGAAGCCTTAGAAGTGGCTCAAAAAGCAGTAAACGAAGAAGCCGATAAGATTACTCCAGAAAAGGGAATCAATATTAGTTTTATTAATAGCGCGAGGAAATTAGGTCTTGGGATTCCAATTGAGATGGTTAATTATGAAAATGCGCAGAAAGAAAAGGCGCGGGCGGGAAATATTAGTAGATTACAAGAGCAATTAGAAAAGACTAAAAAAGAACTTGAAATTTTGAGAGCAGGAGGCGAAATCAACGGCGCAGTTCCCGCAAAATATTAATAATCAATAATTTACAAATGTCCGCGAATAATCAAATTTACTTAATGTTCTGGCAGGATTTTTATCACGTTTGGCATGGAGGCGCGGACGATAATTATTATGAGCCTCCCGTTAATACTGAAATTTTTCAAGATGAAGATTCCGCATGGAAATATGCAAGAGAACTAGAAGAGAAAATTGGTTATGTAGAATGTGGGTTTAGGACGCTGGATAAAGATTCTCAAATAGAAGCGTTGTCTAGCGAGATTTATTATTTGAGCAATCGCTTGAACAATTTAATTAAACGTGGCGCGCAATTCAACCAAGAACAAACATGATTAAACTAATGAGGATTTTAGTATTACTAATTATTCTAACAACAGTTTATTGTGCTTTCTCAGCTTGGCTACGCGGAGAATCAATTGAATCGGCGATAATCGGTGGAATAATTGGCTGCGTGATAACCGTTTCTCCCATTTATTACTTAGTATTTAGAAAATAATTTATGAAAATTAAACAAAAATCCATTAAATCTTCAAATTGGGCGCGGCGGACAAAGAGAAGCTGTCCTACGTGCTATAAAGAATGTATTGAACTTGCCCAATTACTTCGCGATAAAGTTTACGAAGGAGTAACATTTTATCATAATGATGACGCGGGAATTTGGCAATGGTCTATTTTGCCTTATGATGTTTTTCTTCCCACGAAATGGAATGGTTTTTGGCTGGACTCGTTTCCCACAAAGCGTCAAGCTGTTGAATGTTGCCGCGAAATGAAATGGAAAATTTTAAAATAATTTATGAATAAATGTTGCAAATTTCGAATCCAAAAATGGCTATTGAACGCCTCACCAGTTTACACCCCTCAAATGAAAAAATATTTTCTATGGTGGGATTTGGTTGATGGTTTTGATACTTGGCGCGGGTTTGTAACTTCGGAGGAGAAAGCGCGGGAAGTAATTGAAAAGCGTAAGCAAAAAGAGCTAGATGGGAAAAATTTCGAAGCGCGATGCAAAGCGGCCCAAGCAACATTTGAAAAAGAAACAATTTGCGTAGAATAACATCATTATGACACCACAAAATATCTCAGAAATTAAAGAACCATATCTTCGTAAACCGATTATTGCGCTAATTATCCCAATTGCATATACGTTAATTGTAATTGAATATTTAATTGTTACTTTTTGCGAATTAGTTTATAATTTATTCCCCGTTAAACTTAAATCCCAATTTGAGGCGATGAATGAAGTAGTAAAATCTTCTTGGAGGGGTCTGTGATGGATAAAAAGCAAAAATTAATTGAGCGTAATAAGAATAACGTTATTGAGAATCAATCTCAATTATTAGATTGGTTGCACAAGTCTCAAAATGGTGAGGCGAGTTGCAGATTTGTCGCACAGTTAGTCGAAGAATACATTGATAGTGAGATTAAAAAGGGTGAAATTACCCCTAATATTAACTCAATGGTGGTTATTCCTAAAAAAGCCCCGATTGATTTGTTAGCATCAATGTGCGTGAGATATAATCATGCATTTAACGCGCCGAACCCGTTTAAAAATGATGAAGAAATTATTGCGGCGCGAAAAGGTTCTGATTTTGGACTAAAATTAGCTGCAAACATGGCCTTGACAGATGCGGAGAAAAATTCTCTATTGGGCACGATGAGGCAATTGCACGAAGAAGTCACGGGAACAGGTTTCTACAAATATAAGAAATTATGACAAAATTAACCAAAGTAATTAAATTAATTAAATTCTTAAAAAAGAATGATTCTAATTTTTATTTAAAACATTGGGAGCTAAAAAAGAACAAGTTATATTACGCAACATGGAACGTGGATTATCATAATGGAGATATTGATGATTATAAGCAAACACTGGTGAAAGAAGATAACGAAGATTTGGGCAATCTATTAGAATCTTTAGAAATTGATTACGAAGATTATATTAGAGAAGAACAAATCGGTAAATTGGTCAAAAGCGGGTTAAAGAAAATTTATGAAACAAAGAACATTTAAATTTCGCGTCTGGAACGGCCAAGAATTTGATAACCCAGATTATCTTGAATGTGGTAATGGCGGCGAATTAATGTTTTTTGCTAAAGTAGAAAATAGAGAAAATTTTGCTATTCAACAATTTACCGGACGCCAAGACAGCAACAAAGTGGACATTTACGAGGGCGATATTGTCAATGTAAATGGAGAAAATCGTGCAATCATTTATCGCGGGAGTGGCTTTTTCGCAGCGGGCACGGATTATCAACTCGATACTATTTGGTTCGCGGGCGGCGGGCCGAAAGTTGTGGGGAATATTTTTGAGCATGGAGGGATGATTGCTGATAGACTGAATCCTTTGAAAAATGATAATTTATGAGCCAAAATAAAATTCGCCGCACGTTATTTAGTTTTAAAAAATTAGAGGGGAAAATTATCTCCATCTACTCTATAAATTCCGCATGGGATGGAAGCAATGAGCTATTAGAACATTATGTTAGAAGGGTAACAAAATGCGGCGTGTGGTTTGACAATGGAGGTGAAGATTCTAGATTTTGGGTAAATATTAAGAATTTAAATAATTGTTATGAATAAAGAAACCGAGCAAATTTTATCCTTCGAAGGATGGGTAGTAGAATGTTATTCGCCATTAGAAATTTGTCACGAAGATGGCTCTTTTGCAACATTAAACGCGGCGAAAATTGTAATTGAACAAATTGTTAATGAATATAAAGTTAAAGAGAGCCAAAACCGTAGATATTATCCATTATGAAAACAAAGAAAAATAAAGATTTAGCGTTAAATACTAGAATCGAAAATGATCAATTAGTAATCACCGTAGGGATTTCCGTCCTCGCATTCGCTTCCAAAGAAAAGAACGGCGGGCCTCTGGATGATAAAAAGTTTAAAATTATTAATGAAAACCATTGGGCGAAAGACGTTCTTCGTGCGTTAAATCACGAATCTGAAACCGGAGAGACTTTGGTTACTAAAATGCTTGATGGGGCTTATGAAGAGGCTATTAATGATGGCGCGGAAGGAGTAGAGTATAAAAAGGTAAAAATAACCCATGAAAAATGTTAAACCCTTCCGGCTAAAAGACCCAATTACCGCGCTTTACTATATTCCATGTAGAGAAGTTAGAATCAAACATGAAAATGGGGATACGTCTCGCACAAAATCTAATTTAAGTAAAAAGGGGAAGGTGTATTTTATTAATCCCCAAAAACATATTGGGAGATTTTTAGACCATACGCAAATTTTCTGGGAAAAATCATGGGGCGGGAGGTTTTATGGGAAAGCAATTGTTCGCCCGTCTCAAGAATGGGTAATTGAATATATTTAAATAATTATGAGTATCCCCGTATATGTTAGAGTCGCCCTTCTTTCCGAGGGGCTATTTATGGAAGATGGTCGCCCGCCGAATCTCTCCGAGGATGAATTTTGTTTTTCAGACAGCAAGGGGGGTTATGATTTTATCGACAATGAATCTCAAATTATTTATTCCCCGCGTTTAGATAAAAATATTAAATTAGAAGAGATTAAGGTAAGCAAAGACGGGTTTTTAGAAGAAGAATTATTGATTTTAAACAGCGTAACGGGAATTAGCCCCGAATGTGATAATCATAAACATTCAGTTAGCAATTGGATGGATGAGGGAGATTATATTGATATGTTGGGAGACGAGGCAAATATGATGGCTTTTTACGAAATTGCAAAAAATAATTATAAATTTGAATTAGAGCAATCTCAAGGGTTTCATAATTATGGGAGCAGATATTGCCAAGGTGGGTGGAGCAAGGATATTGGCCCAATTAAATCTTCTTGGCATGAGAGTAAAATTTTTAATTGTTCATTTATAGGATTATTTTATCCCCATACATCCCAAGGATTTGAAGATTTATATCCTGAATTGGATTATATTGAGTTTTTAGGTGAGGGTCGCGTGGAATTAATTAAAAATGAATAATCAAATAGAATATGATTTGCATTTAGTCTCTATTTGGAGCCAATTAGCTAAAAATACCCTTATTATTCCTCCACAATATATTATTTTCGCCGTTCAAAGAATTCAAAAACACGAATTAGAATTATTAAAATTAAATAATTATGGAACTAGACCCTAATAATTTATCGGATTGGGATGAATGCGAATTTTGGATTTCTCAAAAATTAAATAATGATCAAAAACGTATTATGGGCGCGAAAAATCCATATTGGGAATTTGACCCTCCCCAAAGAGAAAGTTATTTGACTCCTTTAGATTACGTTATTGGAATGAGGAGTTACGCTGATAGAGTGTTAAAATATGAGGGGATTAAAAATCTATGAAATTTGGTAATATCTATATCGGCAATAAAAGAAGCGGGGCCGCGCCGCCGAGAAAAGATACGGAAGTCATTCATGTGGATAGAGTTAATCCTATATTGGGAAATAAATATATTTTAGAAGATTATCGCGACGATATTAAACGCGCCGAAGTTCTCTCAAAATACAAAGCCGATTATGACGCCGATTGGGAGCGTGATGGCCCGATGAAACAAGAAACATTGAAAATTGCGCGGAAAGTTTACAAAGGGAAAAGCGTAAGTTTGCTATGCTGGTGTGCAGGCGCACCCACATTTAGAGCTTGTCACGCAGAGTTCATCAAGTATCGTATTGAAGAAGTGCTAAAACCTTATTTAAACTCATGAAATATTCCATTAAAACAATTAATAACAAATATTGGATAGGTTCCAATGGGGAGTTTATTACTAAAAATAAAAAAGAGCGCGCAATTTATGATAATAAAATTCTAGCCCTTTGGTATATTAATGGCACTAATATTTTCGGCGAATTAAAATTAATCAAAGAAACAAAATGAATAATAAAGAAAAATTAAAGCAATTAAAGGACGAACTACGCGAAAAAACTCTTGAATTAGCCCAATTAAAACAGCGCAAACTGGAAATTCAAAGTAATTGGGTTAACGACAAAATTGCGACTTCTTATCAAGAACGCACTAATTTAGAATTAGAAATTGCAAATGTTTTTACCCGAGTGAGCTACCTTCAATTAGAAATTCGCAAAACGGGCCAATTAAAGGAGGTTAGCCCAATTCAGCGAGTGGAATATCTTTGGTGCGCGGCCAAGGAGATATTGGAAGAGTCGGAGCAAGGTTATTTGATTGAAAAAATTAAAGAACGGGCGGATATTCTTTCCGGTGAACAATTTTGGGTTGGTGAATTACCTCACCCGAAGGGGTAAAATTTCCTGCTTCGCAGACCCACTAATGCGAGTCTCCACAGGCTTGACTTCCCGACATTCCATCGGTAGTGGCTTGCCTGATAGCAAGCCGAATTTCTTAATATTGATTGCCGCGTTTAAGTCGCGATCATGGTTGGTCCCACAAATCGGACATACCCAATTGCGATCAGCAAGGGTTAAATTATGATTAACGTAACCGTCATTGGAACAAGTTTTTGAACTCGCCTCAAATCGGCCAATTTTAATCAAATTAATTCCTTTCCATTCGCATTTGTATTTTAAAACTTCATAGAATTTACCCAAACTTACGTCAGATAAAGCTCTATTGAAGTTTTTATTCTTTTCTTTGACCATTCCTTTAATATTCAAATCTTCAATGCAAATTGCGCTAACTTGGTTATCGTTTACAATTTTTGAAGTTGTTTTATGAATATAATCGTTTCGTTGATTCGTAACTTTCTCGTGTTGTTTTGCTAGTTTAATTCGCGATTTTTCTTTGTTTGCACTTCCATTTTTCTTTCGAGAATGGGTGCGGTTTAGTTTTTTAAGTTTTTTAAGTGATTGTTTTAAATATTTATTGTTTTCAAAAGTAGTTCTATTAGAAAGAGTTAAAAACGTTTTAATTCCGGTGTCTATGCCAATAGTGGTAGATTCATTAATTAGTTTTAATTCGGGAATTTTATCAGGAGTTTCCACTACGATAGAGGCGAAATATTTACCGGATGGAGTTTTAGATATGGTTGTAGTTTTAATTTTCCCTTCGAATTTACGATGAAATTTAATTTTAATTTGATTTTCTTTAATAAATTTGGGAAGATGTAGATAACCCAAGGAAAAATCCGCTCTTACGTGCTGGGAACATTGAAAAGAATGACGATTAGATTTTTTGTTTTTAAATTTTGGAAACCCTTTCTTTTCTTTGAAAAATCTTTGAAAAGCATTATCCAAGTTTCGCGCCGCCATTTGAAGGCTTTGGGAATTTACCTCGTTTAACCAAGAAAACTCTTGACTTTCTTTCATCACTACGACACGATTAATTATATCGAAACAGCTTAACTTCTCTTTCTTTTCATATGCTTTTATCTTTTCTTCCAAACCATAATTATACATCCACCGAGCGCAGCCGAAATGTTTCGCTAAAAGAATTTCTTGATCTTTCGTGGGGTAAAGCCGATATTTGTATGCTTTTAGCATTTTCTACTTACAGATACCCTAAAAACTTTACAGTGTGAAATGATTTTCTGTAAATATTTAAAAATGAGTGATATCACCGCTGTATTTTATGATAATTCGTCGCAAAAATCCTTAGTCGTGGATTGGTTGCCAAAAGAATGCACAGAAGGCGGGCCAGTGAGTATTATTCAACTCGCAAAAGAGGCCGGATTGAAAAAAGTAATCGTAATTTCCAACAATTTCCACTCATTTGTTAGTCTAAATAATAATTTCAAAGCTGAGGGATTGCAACTTATTTTTGGTTTAGAAATATTGATGACCAATAATAGATTCGATAAAACCGAAGAATCATTAGCGAGTAATCATAAAGTAATTGTGCTGATGAAAAATAGCCAAGCCTATTACGATTTAATCAAAATTTATACAGCGTGGAAAACAAATAAAGAAGCAAAATATTATCATTATCGCTTTGATCAAGAAGAGTTAAAGAAACTTTGGACGCCTAATTTAATAATGTGCTGGCCGTTTTTTGATAATCTAGTTGCAGTTAACACCCTAATTAACGGCGCGGCGATTATTCCTAGTTATGGGGAAGAAATTGAACGCGAGATGATTATTTTTCGCGAACAGGATAGCGAGCATATCCATCAAGTGAGCATTGATGAGGCTTTGAATGAATTTAATAAGGATAAGAAGTTTCAGGAAATGAAAGTTAAGACAATTTTGTATAATAAACGAGAGGATGCTAAAGCGTGGATAACTTACGTTTCCATTCTTAACCAAAGTTCATTCGCCAAGCCGAGTAAAGATTATGCGTGTTCGACAAACTTTTCATTCCAAAGTTATAAAGAATTAACCACCAAATAATTATGGACGCATTAACCGAAGCAATTCAAAGAGTCCGCGACGAATTATATTTTTGCTACTCTCTCACTTTTCACACAGAAGAAGGTAATAAATGGGTAGAATTAAAGCGCGGCCCGATAATGGTATGGCAAGAGCGGAATATCTTAGGTCCAATTGAAGAAAAGATTATTTATGCGTTAGAATATTCTAAGGAATTCGAAAGGGGTGTTAAATGATTAAATTGAAAACGGTCATTAAAATAGATGCATATCTATTATATTCATTTGAGTCTAAAAGCGAGCCGACATTAGGCGTAATTCTTTATGGGTATAAAAAGACAGGGAAACACGGTATGCCAATGATGTATGGTCAAGAGAATTTCACGCTTCCCTTAATTGATATGATAGAACACGCGGCGCGAGATAGATTTTATGCTAAAAATACAGGAAAAAGTTATGGTAGTTGGAATAAGTTAATGACGATGATGAAGAAAAATTACGAAAGTGTTTGCGATGAGGTAGGCAAACAATTAAAAGATTAACCATGAACGAACCATTATCATCAGAATCGTTATTCTCTCAAGCCAATTTAAGAAATTTTGAGCAACGAGAAGCGTTAAAAGAAGATTTGAATAAAAGAAATGCGGCAAAAGACGCAGAAAATAATATTTTGGAAAAAATCAACGCCGTTCAAGAAGCTCTAGATATTTTAACCAAAGCGGGTGTTCCGGCTTATATTCATCCATTTTTAGAGTGCTCCCCCGATAAAAAACAAATAAGGAGTTATCATAATTTAGATTCTTTTACGAAATGGGAGAACGATAAGCTAGATAAAGAAAGTTATAGATTGGTTAGCCAAATTAACCATTCCTTTATTGAATTTTGGTTTAATTTTCTCACGTTG
>Ga0265326_10000017_pt1 | contig 152436 bp, 142 predicted proteins | sample 41424metaG_FD_192439 | JGI IMG/M metagenome (GOLD analysis project Ga0265326, IMG submission 192439) | Rhizosphere microbial communities from Carex aquatilis grown in University of Washington, Seatle, WA, United States - 4-14-24 metaG | ecosystem: Host-associated > Plants > Roots >... | reverse complement strand
CACCTGGCGACGACGTTCGATGCGGCGCCCGACGTGCCGATCAGATCGTTCACGCTGCGGTTGGTCGGCGACAGCAAGAACGGGTCGATCGGCGCCGCCGCGAACCTCTGCTCGGCTGCGAGCAGAACGCAGAAGGCGGCGTTGGACTACATCGGCCAGAACGGCAAGGTCAGTCAGGTCGACCAGGCGATCGTGGTGCACGGGTGCCCGAAGCCGAAGGCCAAGAAGGCCAGCCGCAGGCGCTGATCGCAACGCGATCGATGCACCCCGGGTGGGCGCCGTGAAGGGGCGCCCACCCACACGTCGTTTCGTGGGGGACGAGCCGAGGGCCGCTCCGGGAGCGGCCCTCGGTGCATCAATGGTGCGTCACGACTTATATTAGCCTGATTAAGAATCTTTCGGTGCTTCCGCGCTTCGTTACGGTGCCGGTTCCACTGAACACGAGGTTGAGTTCTCCGCACCTGGTGACTTCCCTTTCAGGGGAAAGCGTTTCAGGCTTGAAGCTCCCGCTGGCTTCGATCCTGCCCCTGATTATCGCGTTGATCCTGGACGGTTCCGATAGGCAGTTGACGATGTCTGCTATTTCGAGCTTGAATGCCGGCCTGATGAGTAATATCTTGAGAGATTCTATGTTCGGTAGTCTGCCGGTGAAGCCTTGGTAGCTTATCGCCCATGGGAGCCGTTCGGTTAGCATGGTCATGTGGCCGCCGGTGCATGATGGGGTCCCGATGGCGACCCTGGTCGTGTTGCCTATTAGCCCGCCGGTCACCTTGCTGATCGTGGCGGAATGGAACGAGCCTTCCATTGTGACCGGGCACCTAAAGCCGATGCCGAAGATGGATTCTCTCCATTCGAGGCTGGTCCAAGTGACTCTCCACCCTGATTCGTTGACGCTGAGTCTGTTCGCCGAGGCGCTGCTGACGACGACGCCGAAGATGGCGGTCGCGGTCAGTGCGGCGAGCAGCAGTTTGCCTGTGCGCAGCATTCTGATTCGTCCTTTCCGATTGCGCGCGCCGAAGGGCGGCGCGTGGTCGTCTGGGCTGCGGCTTCGCGTCGCGCGGGGCCCTGGGTGCCGCGCGGGCCGGCGATCGCTGGCGCAGGTGCTCTCCCGGGCCGATTCCGGGTGTCGGCTGTCGTCGCGGCTGGACCCCCTCCCATGGCCGGCCCGGCGGCTCCCCTGTCGCAGGCCGGCGTCTCGCGCGGGACACCGTAGCACACCATAAAAATGTATATTGACGCGATCCGTGGAAGTCGAGTGCTGCGGGTAACAGCCTCGTCACCGGATCTTCCCCGCCCGGTCACAGCAGAACCTGCACTTTGCAGGGATTCTCCGGGCATGACCACGAACGAGATCAGCATCCAGCCGGCCAGCCGGGCCGACCTGCACTGCCACTCCACCGCCAGCCAGCTCTCGAAGCTCGGCGTCCAGCGCGACGTCGGGTTGCCGGAGTGCGCGACTCCGCCGGAGGAGGTCTACGACCTCGCCAAGCGGCGCGGGATGGACTTCGTCACGATCACCGACCACGACACGATCGACGGCTGCCTGCAGCTCGCTGACCGCGCCGACGTCTTCGTCTCCGAGGAGCTGACGGCCTGGTTCCGCGGAGAGCCGCAGGCGGTGCATGTCCTCTGCTTCGGCATCACGCCCGACGACCACGCGTGGCTCCAACAGCACGCGCGCGACGTCGAGCAGTGCGCGGCCTACCTCCACGAGCACGAGATCGCGTGTGCGCTCGCGCACCCCTTCTACGCCGTCGAAGCGCCGCTGACGGCGCGCCACCGCCGCAGCCTCGCCGAGCTGTTCCCCGTCTGGGAGGTGCGCAACGGTGCGCGCGCGCCCGAGCTGAACGCGCCCGCCGCCGTCTACATCGAGACGCACGGCGGCGTCGGCGTCGCCGGCTCCGACGACCACGCCGGGGTCGACATCGGCCGCACCTACAGCGAGACGCCGGCCGCGGCGACGCCGCAGGAGTTCCTCGCGCACCTGCGCGCCGGCCGCGTCACCGCCGAGGGCAAGCAGGGCAGCGCCGCCAAGTGGGCGCACAGCGCGATCGCGCTCGCCGTCCGCGCGCTGGGCAGCGACGGCGCCGCGCCGCCCGACCCGCTGGCCGTCATGCGCCTCTGCGAACGGCTGCTGCGCGAGGGCGACGCGCGCTCCGGCGAGTCGGCCTCGGGCCTCTCGCCCGAGGACGGGCGCCGGCTCGTGCGCGCTTGGCTCGGCGCGGTCGGGCTCGAGCTGAACGCGGCCGACCTGATCGCGCGGCTGCAGGAGGAGGACTTCTCGCACGGCGACCTCGCGCGCCGGGCCCGCCGCGCGCACGAGCGCCGGCTGGCGACCGCCGTCGACCACGCGGTGCGGGCGGCGACCGACGGCGGCGACGCCGGCGGCGCTGCGCTCGAGCTGTTCGCGGCCTGCATCCCCGTCGTCCCGTACGTGCCGGCGCAGGCGTTCCTCGCGCGCGAGAAGGCGAAGCTGGCCGCGCGCGAGTCCGACCCGGTGCGCGTCGCGCTCGTGGCCGACGGCCTCGGCGGGATGCACGGCGTGACGCACACGCTGCGCCAGATCCGCGAGCGCGGGCTGCCCGGCTACGAGGTCGAGATCGTCGGCAGCGACCGCGAGGTCGACCGGCGCCTGGCGGTCGTCGCCGAGGTCGACATCCCCTTCTACTCCGGGCTGCAGGTCGGCGTGCCGAGCCTCGCCGCCGTCGCCGAGACGCTTACCGAGGGCCGCTACGACCTCGTCCACCTCGTCTCGCCCGGCCCGGCGGGGATCGCGGCGGCGCTGATCGCGCGGCTGCTCGGCGTGCCGGTCGTCGGCTCCTACCACACCGAGCTGACCGCCTACGCGCGCCTGCGCACGGCCGACCCGCGCATCGAGACGGCGATGCGCACCGTGATGACGGCCTTCTACGGCCAGTGCGGCAGCGTCCTGTCGCCCAGCGCCGCGGCCGACGCGTCGCTGCGCGAGCTGGGCGTGCCGGTGCAGCGGATCGGCCGCTGGGACCGCGGCGTGGACCTCTCGCGCTTCTCGCCCGAGCTGCGCACGCGCGAGGAGGGCGACGGCGAGCTGGTCGTGCTGTACGCCGGCCGCCTGACGCGCGAGAAGGGGATCGACCTGCTCGCCGACGCGTTCCTGCGCGCGCGTGAGCGCCACCCGCGGCTGCGCCTGCAGCTGGCCGGCGGCGGCCCGGAGGAGGACGCGCTGCGGGCGCGCCTCGGCGGCGCCGCGGAGCTGCTCGGCTGGCTCGACGGCGACGCGCTCGCGCGCGCCTACGCGGACGCCGACGTGTTCCTGTTCGCGAGCGAGACCGACACCTTCGGCCAGGTGATCCTGGAGGCGCAGGCGAGCGGCCTGCCGGTGCTCGCCGTCGACGCCGGCGGCCCGCGCGAGCTGATCGCCCATGGCCGCAGCGGCTGCCTGGCGCCTGCGAGCGCGGAGGCGCTCGGCGACGCGCTCGCCGGCCTCGTGAGCCGCCCCGCGCTGCGCGCGCAGCTCGCCGCGGGCGGGCTCGACGCAGTCAGCGACCGCTCGTGGGAGCGCGCGCTCGGCCAGCTCGCCGGTGGCTACGCGCGGGCGCTGGCGGCGGCGGACGGCTCCGCGGACGCGGCCGCCGACGCCGCGGCGGCGTAGCGCTCACGCGTAGTAGCGCGAGATCACCAGCAGCTGCGCGAACAGGTCGTGCGCGAACGCGAGCACGACGATCGCCGTGCCGACGACGGGCATCCAACGGCGCCCGGCGCCGCGCACGGCGAGCGCGAGCAGCGCGCCGTAGAGCGGCAGCAGCGGCAGCAGGTAGCGCGCCTGCGCGACGTTCTGGTGGAAGCGCACGTGGATGATGTACGACGCGCCCGCGACGAACAGCGCGAAGGTGGCGGTCATCAGCCCGTAGACGAGCAGCTCCAGGCGGCGCCGTGTGAGGGCGTCGCGGCGCGCGGCGAGTGCGCGGGTCAGGAGCGCGACCAACGCGAGCGCCGGCACGAGCGCGACCGTGTAGACCCACTGGCGCCACTCCGTGTCGATCCAGCCGAACAGGCCGACGAAGCCCTGGAACCACGATTCCCAGATGGGCAGCGGGCCGAGCGGCGCCTCCATCCCCGGCAGCGGTATGAAGTAGAACTGCCACGCGTAGCCGAGGCCGCCGAGCAGCGTGGGGTGGATGTCGGCTCTGAGCGCGAACGCGCTCGCCGACGCGCCCACCGCCGGCCGGTTCCAGACAGCGACGTTGAGCGCCATCTCCAGCAGCACGGGCGCCAGCGCGACGGCCAGCGCGAGCGCCGGCAGCCGCAGCGCCCGCGGGCGCAGCCCGCCTTCCTGCCGGACCGCGATCGCGAGCAGTCCGAGGAGGACGCCGGGAACGAGCCCCATCGCGTTGAACTTCGTCAGCAGCCCAGCCGCCATCGCGACGCCGAGCGCGACGGCCAGCGCCGGCGTCAGCCCGCGGCGGAAGGCGCGCGCCAGCAGGAAGAAGATCGCCGCCGAGCACGCGTACAGCAGCGCATCGGAGTTGACGCCGCCGCTGACGAACGCGAACAGCGGCTGGAACGCGACGCCCAGCGCGCCCACGGTCCACGCCCACGGCACGCCGGGCAGCAGCTCGCGCAGGAACAGGAAGACGAACAGCACGGTCAGGCCGGCCAGCAGCGCGGACAGCAGCCGCATCAGCGCGAGCCGGTCGAGCACCGTCCCGCCCGCCGCGAGCCGGTAGGGGATCGTCTGCAGCGCGTAGTAGAGCGGCGGCTCGCCGCCGACCGCCTTCGCCCCGCCGTTGCCGCCGTCGCGTTCGCGCTGGCTGCGCAGGTCGCGCTGCAGGCGCACTTGTTCGAGCGGCGTCCACACGCCGGCGTCGGCGGGCACGAACCGCGTCGCTTCGAAGCGCAGGTCCTGCAGCGCGATCGCTTGCGAGCCCGAGTAGGCGTCTTCTTCGGCAGGCACGGGCGGGCGTCCGTGCTGTGCGAGGTACTCCGTGTAGGCGTAGTGGGACTGCTCGTCGGGGACCTGGAACGGTGGCGTCACGAGCGACCACGCGGTCGCGTTGAGGACGGCGACGAGCGCGCAGACCCACGCGGCTGCGGGCACGCGCGCGAGCGCCGCGCGGGCGCGCCGCGGCGCTGATGCGCGCGCCGGCGCGCGGCGCGTCAGCTCGTGCGCACGAGCAGCCATGCGGCCAGCGAGATCGACAGGAGTGTGAGGAGCGCGGCGAACAGCGCGACGGGCGTCCCCGACCAGGCATGCGTGCGGCCGATGCGAGCGACGACGGTCGGCGCGAACGACGCCCACGATCGCGCACCGGAGCTGACGTAGTCGATGCGGAGCCGGCCGCCGAGTCGCTGGCCGTCGTCGGTCGCGCTCTGCGCCCCTGCGGCCGGTGCGCCGTACAGCATCGCGGCCGCACCGGCACCAGGGGCGTGCAGCCCGACGCACACGTGCACGTCGCGGTCGCGCGCGATCCGCGGGTGCAGCGGCACGGTCGCCGACGCCACGCCCCACGCGTCGGTCGTGCCGGCGGCGACGGGGGCTCCGGTCGCCGTGTCGAGCAGCTCGACCGCCATCGCGGGATGTCCCCGGCCGGTGACGGTCAGCTCGAGCGCGCCGGTGCCGGCCGGCAGCAGCTCGTCGTCCTGGCAGAGCCGATGGGCGCCGCGCAGCGTGTCGACGACTCCCGCGACGACGACGTCGTTCGTGCCCGTCCGGCGGACGCTCGCGTGCGACAGCGCGGCTGCGATCCCGGTCGCGAGCACGAGCGCGCAGACCGCGAGCGTTGCGACCACGGCGCGACGTCCTGCTCGGCGCTCGGCGGCATGCGTGCCGCCACCGTGCTTCGACGCTTCCACCCTCTGCTCCCCCGAGCCGACGATTCCCCCGTTGCCGGTCTATCTACCGACCGGAGCGACGATCATAGTCGACGCCCACCGCCCGGACCGGGCGCACGCGCGGCCTGTCGCGCGGGTCAGCTCGCCGGCAGCGTCAGCCGGTGCGAGCGCGCGATCTGCTCGGCCGTCCGCTCGTCGACGCCGACCTCGCCGGCGAGCGTGCGCCAGCCGGCGACGGCCTCCGCGACCTCGGCGAGGATCGTCTCGGCGCGCCCGCGCTTGAGGCCCGCGAGGCGCGCAACGTCGCGCAGGTCAGCGCGCGTGAAGCCGTCGCGCTTGCCGGCGATCGACATCTGGTGGCTGTCGAGCCACGGGTTGCCCGGCTTCCACGCCCACGTCACGTCGTAGGCCGGCGCCAGCGACCACGCGCCGCTGCGATCCATCAGGAAGGCGATGTTCTTGACGTGGTCGTCCTGGTTGCGCGCCACGACGTTGAAGACCATCCGCCGGAACAGCTGCTCGAGCGCCGGCGTGGGGAGGCCCATCCGCCGCATCAGCATCAGCGCCTGCTCGTAGCTGTAGGTGCCCGGCTCGTTGTAGCTGACGTGCTCGAGCGCTCCGAGCGTCTGCGCGTGCAGTTTGCCGCCGCCGTCGGGCCGGTCGAAGCGGCGCGTCATGAAGTGCCGGCGGCCGTTCTCCTCCAGCAGCCGCGACTCGGTCATCTCGACGCCGGCTGCGCGCGCCATCCGCGAGTAGGCGTACTCGACCGCGCCCCAGCCCTGCGGGTCGGTCAGGCCGTGGTCGCCCGCGCCGGAGACGCCGTCGAACTTCAGCAGCCACTGCCGGAAGCCGGCATCGACGTCGAGCTGGCCCGAGCGGACCCGGCCCGTCGCCTCGTCGTAGGCGATCAGCGCCTTCGGCCGGGCGCCGCCCGCGGAGGTGCCGATCGCGAGGATCGCCTTCATCGCCTGCTCCTCCGGATCCGAGGACAGCTCGGCGACGAAGGCCGCGCGGTCGGCGAGCACCTCGGCGGCGAGCCTGACGAGCGCGCCGACCTGGAGGTCCGCCCCGGGCGCGCCAGGGGGCTCGTGCGCGGGCTGGAACTCGAGCGCGCCCATGCCGCGCGTGCCGACGTAGCAGAGGCGTTCGACGACGTCGAAGCTGTCCGGCGAACGTCCCTGCGAGGCCAGCCAGGCGTCGACCAGCGCTGTGCCCCAGCGGTCGGGCAGGGCGTCGGCGAGCAGTCCGGGCAGGCCGTGGAAGGCGTCGGCCGGCAGGCCGGGGAAGCGGTAGGGCTGCTCGCGCAGCGGCATCTGCACGGGGGAGACCTGGACGCCGCTGCGTGCGAACGCCGGGTCGTACTGGAACGTCGCGACGCCGGCCCCGGCGTCGATCGAGACGGCGGCGACGCGCCGTCCCCACAGCGTCACCGCCGCGATCGTCACGTCGTCTTCCCGGGCTCGTCGCCCCAGCTCCACGGCTCGGCATCGGTCGCCGGCGGCGGAGCACCGCGGCGGCCGCGGGCGCGCCGCCGGGGCGTGCGCCGCTCGCGCTCCAGCTGAGCGATCGGGAGATCGATCGAGGCCGGCACGGCGGCGTCGATCCCTCCGAGCAGATCCAGCGCCCGCAGCAGCTTGACCATCGACGCGAGCTGGACGGACTCGCCGCGCTCGATCCGCTGGAGCGTGGCGCGCCCGATCCCGGCCTCGTCGGCCAGCTCCGCCTGCGTGCGGTTGCGCGCCACGCGGTGCTGCTCGAGCCGGTGCCCGAGCTCGGCGAGGACGGCGTCGTCGGATGTCAGATTCGCAAGCTGCATCAATTCTGATGCGTTATAGTCATTTTTGACGATAACGCATCGCATCTGATGCATAGGCTACACGGACAGTCGCCCACTTTCAAGCATCAGATCTGATGCGTTACGGCCGTTTTCGGCGATAACGCATCAGAACTGATGCAAAGATGGCTGTGAGGGCGGCCACCTCGCCGGGAGGTCGCGCCGGGACAGGCGGCGCTACCGGATCTGCATGCCCGAGATCGCGCGCGAGATGACGAGGCGCTGGATCTCGGACGTGCCCTCGAAGATCGTGTAGATCTTCGCGTCGCGGTGCATCCGCTCGACCGGGAACTCGCGCGTGTAGCCGTTGCCGCCGAGGATCTGGATCGCTCTCTCGGTCGCCCAGACGGCGACCTCGCCCGCCTTCAGCTTCGACATCGAGCCCTCGGCGTTTCTGAACGGCTTCTGGTTGCGGCCCATCCACGAGGCGCGCCACACGAGCAGGCGGGCGGCGTCGATCTCCATCTTCATGTCCGCGAGCGTGAACGCGATCGCCTGGTTCTCGATGATCGCCTTGCCGAACTGTCTGCGCTCCTTGGCGTAGTCGAGCGAGTACTCGTACGCGGCGCGCGCGATCCCGAGCGCCTGGGCGCCGACGGTCGGGCGCGAGGCCTCGAACGTCGCCATCGCGGCCTGGCCGCGCGACTTTCTGCCTTCGCGGGCGCGCGCCATGCGCTCGTCGAGCTTCTCCTTGCCGCCGAGCAGACACGAGCCGGGGATGCGGCAGTCGTCGAGGAAGACGTCGGCCGTGTGCGAGGCGCGCAGGCCGTGCTTCTTGAGCTTCGTGCCCATCTCCAGGCCAGGCGTGTTCGGCGGGATCACAAACGACGCCTGCCCGCGCGAGCCGAGCTCGGGGTCGACCGACGCGACGATCACGTGGACGTTGGCGATGCCGCCGTTCGTCGCCCACGCCTTCTGCCCGTTGAGGACCCAGGTGTCGGTCGCCTCGTCGTACTTCGCGCGCGTGCGCAGGGCGGACACGTCGGAGCCGGCGTCCGGCTCGGAGACGCAGAAGGCGGCGATCTTCGGGTCGTCCTGCGTGCCGAAGCACTGCGGGATCCACTCGCCGATCTGCTCGCCGGTGCCGTTGGCGAAGATGCCGGCGGCGGCGAGGCCGGAGCCCATGATCGCCATGCCGATGCCGGCGTCACCCCAGAACAGCTCCTCGTTGACGATCGGCAGCGAAAGGCCGGTCGGGTCGGAGAAGAACTGCGCGAGCCCCTCGAAGCCGTAGAGGCCGATCTTCGCGGCCTCCTGGATGATCGGCCAGGGCGTCTCCTCGCGCTCGTCCCACTCGGACGCCGCGGGGCGCACCACGTCTCTCGCGAAGCCGTGCACCCAGTCGCGCACGTCCTTCTGGTCCTGGGTCAGCTCGAGCGAGAACGTCGTCTCGCCGGCCTCGGGAAGCTCGACGGTAGATGCCATGGCAGCGGATTCCTCTTCAGAGCAGGGGCTTCTGGAAACGTGACATGCCCCAATGTAGCCATTCTGACTGTGTGAGACGCCGGCAACAGGCAGATAACCGCTATGCACCGCGTTCCGTTGTAGTGTGAGCGCCCACACACCGTCGACGTCATCTGAGGGGAGAGACGCATGAAGAGCGCGCCGTCACTGGGGGCCATGCGGGGACACCGCCGACTCGGGTCGCTGCTGCTCCTGCTCGTGCTCTCGGTCTTCGCATTCGGTGCGTCGACCGCCACAGCCGCGACGCTCTTCGGCGCCGTCTCAACGCAGATCGCCGGCGGAGCGCCCGCGCCGGCGACGGGCGCTCTGGTCACCGTGCTCGATCCGTCGACCGATGCGACCGTCGCCCTGGCGACCACCGGAATCGATGGGGCGTATTCGGCGGTCGTTCCCGACGGGACGTACGACGTGCGCTTCGACCCGCCGTCCGGCGGCGACTTCGCCTCTACCACCGTCAGCGGCATCGCAGTCGCTTCGTCCAAGCGACTCGACGTCGTGCTCGTTCCGGCCGGCCTCGCGCGCCTGTCGGGCACGGTTCGCGACGCGACAGGGACCGCGGTTGCGGGGGCGCTGGTCTACGTGGGTCCGTCTAACGGCGGCAACGTCGGCCAGGCGACCACTGGTGCCGACGGCTCGTACTCGCTCGTCGCGCCGCCTGGGCAGTATCGGTTGTTCGTCTCGGGACCATCGAACCGGCTGGGGTTGCCGGAGACCTGGCGGCTGAGCTCGACCGACTTGGTGGATCTGAATGGCGACCTTTCGCGCGACGTGAACTTGCCGCCGGTTGCGAGAGTGACGGTCCGGCTCGTTGGGGCTGACGATCAGCCGGTTGTGGGCGCGAGGATCGATCTGCCGTTGTACGGGGTTCAGCCGGTGGATCTGGGTGGTTGGGTCGGCGGCGTCGTCTCCGGCAGCGCGGCCGGGGATCTGTTCACAGGTCAGACTGACACGCAAGGTGAGTTCAGCTTCGTCGTGTTCGACGGCTCGTCGTCGGGCTCGCCGGGGACGGTGACGCCGCCCGCCGGCAGCGGGTACGGCGTCGAGACGTTCAGATCGCCGGTCGCCGACGGCGACACCGTCGCCACGGTGCAGTTGCATCCGACCGCACGCTTGTCGGGCGTGCTGCGTGCCGCCGATGGCACGCCGGTGCCAGGGGCCTTGGTGTACGTGGGTCCGTCGAACGGCGGCAACGTCGGTCAGGCGACCACCGGCGCCGATGGCTCGTACTCGCTCACAGCGGCGCCGGGCCAGTATCGGCTGTTCGTGTCGGGACCGGCGGGGCGGCAGGGGTTGCCGGAGACCTGGCGGCTGAGCTCGACCGACTTGGTGGATCTGAACGCGGACACCACGCGCGACGTGACCTTGCCGCCGGTCGCGAGAGTGACGGTCCGGCTCGTTGGGGCTGACGACGAGCCCGTGGCGGGCGCGAGGATCGATCTGCCGTTGTACGGGGTCCAGCCGGTGGACCTGGGCGGTTGGATCGGCGGCGTCGTCTCCGGCAGCGCGGCGGGCGACCAGTTCACCGGCTTCACCGATGCTGAGGGCGAGTACAGCTTCGTCGTGTTCGACGGCTCGTCGTCCGGCTCGCCGGGGACGGTGACGCCGCCCGCCGGCAGCGACTACAGCGTCGAGACGTTCAGATCGCCGGTCGCCGACGGCGACACCGTCGCCACGGTGCAACTGGATCCGACCGCACGCCTGTCGGGCGTGCTGCGCGACGCCGACGGCGTGCCGGTGGCTGGAGCGCTGGTGTACGTGGGTCCGTCGAACGGCGGCAACGTCGGCCAGGCGACGACCGGCGCGGACGGCACGTATTCGCTCACAGCGGCGCCGGGCCAGTATCGCCTCTTCGTGTCGGGACCGGCGGGGCGGCAGGGGTTGCCGGAGACCTGGCGGCTGAGCTCGACCGACTTGGTGGATCTGAACGGGGACATCACGCGTGACGTCGACTTGCCGGCCGTGGCGATGGTTACGGTTCGGGTACTCGGCGCGGACGATCAGCCGGTTGTGGGCGCGAGGATCGATCTGCCGTTGTACGGGGTTCAGCCGGTGGATCTGGGCGGTTGGATCGGCGGCGTCGCCTCCGGCAGCGCGGCGGGCGACCAGTTCAGCGGCCTGACGGACGAAAACGGCGAGTATCGCTTCCGGGTCTTCGACGGCTCGTCGTCGGGGTCGCCGGGGACGGTGACGCCTCCGGCCGGCAGCGGCTACAGAGCAGAGACGTTCAGATCGCCGGTCGCCGACGGCGACACGACTCTCGTCGTTCGCTTCACGCCGCTCGACACGACCGCCCCCACCGTCAGATGCGATCCCCCGCCAACCGGCTGGCACACCGGCGACGTCTCCGTCGCCTGCACCGCGAGCGACGCCGGCTCCGGGCTCGCGGATCCGGCCGACGGGTCCTTCTCCCTGAGCACGAGCGTGGGCGACGGTCACGAGGATGCAGCTGCCCAGACAGGCACGCACCAGGTCTGCGATAGAGCCGGAAATTGTTCGACCGCCGGCCCGGTCGGTCCGATCGAGGTCGACCGCGCCGCACCGGCAATCGCGTACACCCAGGCAAACGACGGCGCGAACGGCTGGTGGGTCCACTCGCCGGCGACGATCCACGTCACCGCGACGGACCTCAACATCGGCAGCACGCTCACGTGCACAGTCGACGGCGTAGCGAGAAGACTCACGATCGTCTCCGGTCCGACGACCCGCGGGGCTGACATCATCGTCAGAGGAGAGGGCCGCCACACCGTGAGCTGCACCGCCGCCGACACGCTCGGCCACTCCGGCACGACGACGGGCGCGGTGCTGATCGACTTGAAGGTGCCGAGAGCTCCGTCCCTCGCCGCCGACCGCGCGCCGGACTACACAGGGGGGAGTGGGAGCTGGTACACGGACACCGTGACGGTGACCGCCACCGGCAACGGCGACCCCGCACTCGCGGACGGCAGCGCCGGCAGCGGCGTGGACCCGAACAGCATCCCCGCTCCTCAGGCGTTCACGACCAGCGGCAGCCACGTCGCAAGCGCGACTGTCGCCGACATCGCGGGCCATCAGTCAGGCACGACAAGACTCACCGTCAAGGTCGACGCAGATCCACCGACCACGACGCTGGTTTGCCCGGCTGCCGATGTCGCTGCCGGCTCGAGATCCAACGCGAGATGGAAGGACGCAGACGGCCAGTCCGGCCTTGCGGGCACCGCGACCGGCACGATCGCGCTCGACACGTCCACGCTCGGCACGCACACGGCGCAGCACATCGCGAGCGACCACGTCGGGCACACGGCCAGGAGCAGCTGCGACTACCACGTCGTCTTCGGCTACAGGCCCGTCGGCGCCACCAGAGCCCCGCCGACGTTCAACGCGGTCGCGAGAGTGCCGTCGCCGACACTTGTGACGTTCACGCTCAGCGGCAACCAGGGGCTCGCGGTCTTCGCGCCCGGTTACCCGCAGGTGCAGCCTGTGAGCTGCGCCGACGGCACGCCGTCCGGGGCCCCGGCCGCCGCTCAGGCCGCTGCGCCGCTCGCCTATGCGGCGGGCACGGATCGCTACACGTACAGCTGGGACAGCAGCGGTGTCGCCACGGGCAGCTGCGTCGCGCTGCAGTTCGGCTTCGTCGACGGCACCGTTCACGAGGCCTGGTACAGACGCTGACTAAGAACCGCTTTCAGGATGAGGTCGAGTCGGCTGGTGCCGGATCGTGGATGCCGGGCGCCGCACGCGATGTGAAGGCGCAGCAATGCTGCGTCGAACATCGCGGGTGGTGAGCCGGCGCCGCGAGACGGTGCCATCCGGCCGGCAGTCATTCTGAAAGAGGTTCTAAGCGCAACGCGCACGTGCCGCGCTCCGAATAGCGCAGCCGATGCGCCCGGAGCGCCGGCACGACGACGCTTCGCTATGGGGGTGTGCGCGACTAAAGCTAAGAGCTATAGTCTGAGGACTATGAGAGGTAGTTCTCTGGAACGGAGCCCGCCATGACCCCCTCGTCCTTCCACGGCACCCGCGTCAGCCGCTTCGGCTTCGTCAACGCCTACCTCGTGCGGGAGGACGACGGCCTGACGGTGATCGACACGATGCTGCCGCGCAGCGCGAAGGCGATCCTGCGCGCGGCCGAGAAGCTCGGCGCGCCGATCGTGCGGATCGCGCTGACGCACGCGCACGGCGACCACGTCGGCTCGCTCGACGAGCTGGCCGCGGCGCTGCCCGGCGTGGAGGTGCTGATCTCCGCGCGCGATGCGCGCCTGCTCGAGAAGGACATGTCGCTCGATCCGGGTGAGCCGCAGTCGAAGCTGCGCGGCGGCTACCCGGGAGCGAAGACGCGACCCACGCGGACGCTGACGCACGGCGACCGCGTCGGCTCACTCGAGGTGATCGCCGCGCCCGGCCACACGCCCGGCCACGTCGCGTTCCTCGACCCGCGGGACGGCACGCTCTACTGCGGCGACGCCTTCTCGACGCTCGGCGGCGTCGCGACGACCGCGAAGGCCAACTGGCGCTTTCCGCTGCCGACGATGGCGACGTGGGACCGCCCGACCGAGCTGCGCAGCGCCCGCGCGCTGTGGGAGCTGAGACCGGCCCGCCTCGCCCCCGGACACGGCAAGGTCATCGAGGAGCCCGGCGCCGCGATGCGCAGCGCCATCACGAAGGCCGTCTGAGGTGGGGCGGAAGGGCCTCGACGCGGAGCGCGTCGTCGCCGAGGCGGTCCGCATCGCCGACGCCGACGGGCTCGCAGCGGTCACGCTCGCGCGCGTGGCCGCTGCGCTCGGCGTGCGCACGCCGTCGCTGTACAACCACGTCGGCAGCCACGAGGCGCTGCTGCGTGCGGTCGCCCTCCAAGGCCTGCACGAGCTGGGGGACGCGCTGCGGCGCGTCGCCGTCGGCCGCGCCCGCGGCGACGCGCTCGTCGCGATCGCCGACGCCTACCGCGCCTACGCCAAGGCCCATCCCGGCCGCTTCGCGGCGGCCGTCGCCGGGCGCTCGATCCGCGACCCCGAGCTGCAGGACGCGGGCGCCGACGTCGTCGCGGTGCTCGTCGCCGTCGTCGGCGGCTGGGGGCTCGCCGACGACGACGCGATCCACGCCGTGCGCGCGATCCGCAGCGCGCTGCACGGCTTCGTCGAGATCGAGGCGGACGGCGGCTTCGACATCGACCTGGACCTCGACGTCTCGTTCGCGCGCCTCGTGCAGACGCTCGCCGCCGGCCTTGACGCGGCGCCGGCGGCTACGCCGGTATGACGACCGCCCGCTCGCGCACGGCCGGCACGGCGGACGCCGGAGGCACGGGAGCCCCGGCGCCGCGCCGTGCCAGCCGCACGAGCCCCCATCCCAGCACGAGCAGCAGCAGCGACGTGATCGACAGCACGACGAGCCCCGCGGCGCCCCACAGCCAGCCCGGCACGTCCTGCTTGCGCTCGCGCTGGAGCACGCGCCGGTCCGGCTCCCAGGCGCGCGTCGCGTGCGCGAGCGGCGGCACGGCGCCGACCGGGATCGCCGCGTCGGCCGGCAGCGCGACGGGGATCGCGGCCAGCTCGCGCCCGCGGTTCATGCGGATCATCGCCTTCCATCTGCCGTACACCGGAATCGGCTGCGTCGTCGCGTAGACGCCGCCGCCGAGCGGGCGCAGGCGGTCGACGACGAGTCTGCCGCGGCCCTGCCAGGCGGTCACCGTCAGCCAGTTCGGGTGCGTCACCGCGCTCGGCGGCTCGAAGCGGATCGTCGCGGCGACGGTGCGATGCGGGCCGGCCTGGAGCGTGCGCAGCGCGATCTGCGCGTGCGCGCCCGTCGGCGCGGTCGTCGGCAGCAGGAACGCGACCGCCGCAGCGACCGTCAGCAGGCTCGCGCCGGCCGCCGCCCACGCGCGCGGGCGCCCGACGAGCGCGGCGTCGAGCCGCAGGCCGCCGGCCGTCAACGTCCCGAGCACGCCGCCCGCGACCGCGACCGGCAGCGCCAGCGCGATCGCCTCGGGCAGGATGCGGCCCGGCCACGGCAGCGGCATCCAGATATGGCTCCAGCCGTACTCGGCGAGCACGCCGAGCGTCGCGATCAGCACCCCCGCCAAAGCGCCGAAGCGGAACGAGCCCGGCTTCACGCCCAGCGCGAGCGCCTCGACCAGCAGTCCCTCGACGACATACGGCGGGAAGTGCGGAACCGTCTCCCCGAAGATCCCCCCGACCAGCAGCGCGAGCGCTGCGCGCAGCACGAGGAAGAAGGCGACGGCCGCGAGCGCGCCGCCGCGCCCGATCAGCGTGCGCGCCAGCACGAGCGCCAGCGAGGCCGCGAAGGCGATCAGCAGCGGGTGGAAGAGCATGCTGAACTGCGGCACGCCGAAGTCGAACTCGCCCTGGAAGATCGACAGGCCGGCGAGCATCCCGCCGCAGGCGCCGATCAGGCGCGCGCGGCGCAGGCGGACGGCGGTGGCGGACTCAGGCCGGAGATCGGTTTCGCCGTCCGGCAGTCGCGAGCGACTGCCTCCCGGCGACGTCACAAGGCGCGCCTCCGCGAACAGCACGAGCACCGCGACGAGCGTCAGCGCGGCGCCGCCGAGCATCATCAGGTGCGTCGGGCCCCACAGCGTCACGTCCTGCCCGAACAGGCGGTGCGAGATGTCGTCCAGCGGGAAGCCGATCAGCGCGAACGACGCGCAGGCGGCCATCAGCAGGCCGCCGACGGGCGCCTCCCAGCCGTCGGCGATCCGCACCGCGGCGGGGCCGGGACGCTCGTCGCCGGGCAGCACGATCGCCAACCAGCCGGCGGCGAAGATCCCGTACAGGCCGACGAGGATGAAGTAGTGCGCGGGGTTCGCGAGCGGGCCGGGGTCACGGCCCTGGTCGATGTGCAGCGAGACGTCCCAGTAGAGGCCGATCGCGGCGAGCAGCAGCGAGACGCCCGAGACGGCGAGCGGCAGCGCCGCCCAGCCGGGCAGTCCGGAGAGGCGGCCGAGCGCACGGCTCGCGCGGCCGAGGACGGCGACGCGGCCGGAGCGGTGCCCGAGCCCGAGCCACAGCAGCACGGCGGTGAAGAGCGTGACGGCCGCGGACATGCCGGCGACCTGGCCGAGTGCGGCGCCGCCGGCGGGCGGGGCGGCCGCGGTGGCGAACGACGTAAGCAAGTGCATGAGTATATGCTACATAGACTCATGACACATGCAAGCCCGACACGTCAGCGCACCGGGCTCCGGTGGCGTGGCCCTGCCCGCGTAGGATGTGCCGCATGAGCGAGCGGCGCGCGGGGGAGCTGACGATCGACGAGCTCGCGCGCGAGACCGGCATGACGGTCCGCAACATCCGCGCGCACCAGTCGCGCGGGCTGCTGCCGCCGCCGGAGGTCCGGGCGCGCACGGGTTATTACGGCCCCGAGCACGCCGTGCGGCTGCGGCTGATCCAGGACCTGCAGGCGGAGGGCTTCAACCTCAAGGCGATCGAGCGCGTCATCAGCACGTCGAACGGCGCGAGCGAGGAGGTGCTCGCGTTCGGCCGCCAGGTGCTGAGCGCATTCGCCGAGGAGGAGCCCGAGCTGACGACCGCCGAGGAGCTGGCGGCGCGCCTGCACACCGCCGACGAGCGCGCGGTCAAGCGCGCCGAGCGGCTCGAACTGATCCGCCCGCTCGGCGACGGCCGCTACGAGGTCCCGAGCCCGACGCTGCTGCGCGCCGGCGAGGAACTGGCGGCGATGGGCGTCCCGCCGATGCACGCGCTCGCCGTCGCCGAGCAGGTCCAGCGCCACACGCGCGCGATCGCCGACTCGTTCGTGCGGCTGTTCGTCGACGACGTCGCCGGCGGCGAGCTCGACCCGGCCAAGCGCACGCCGCAGGAGTGGGCCCAGCTCAGCGAGGCGCTCGCGCGCCTGCGCCCGCTCGCCGGCGAGGCCGTCCGCGCCGCCTTCCAGCAGACGATGACCGCCGCGATCGAGCGGCAGCTGCAGAAGACGCTGAAGGGCTGAGTCAGCTCGCGCTGCGAGCTGACCTAATCGTGATACGCGCTCGCCTCTGGCTGACGACCTACAGGTCGTCACGCAGGAGAAGGTTGAGACGCCTTCGGGTCGCCGCGAGCACCTCCGGCGTTGCGCGGCCGATGCGTCTCACGAGACGGGTGTGCGACACGGCGCGAACCTGCTCGGGCAGTGCGTACGTCACGCGCTCCGTTCCCTCGTGGGGCAGCCGGAGCTCGACGTGGAGCGCGCTGCCCGTACGGGTCGTCGTCAGTGGCGCCACGATCGTCAGGCGCAACGGCAGCCGGTGGAGCCCGTCGTTGCTCAGCACGAGCGCGGGACGCGTCTTCCTGATCTCGCCGCCTTCGGTGGGGTCGAGCCGCACCCACCACACCTCGCCTTGACGCGGGGTGGTCATGCGAGCGGCTCGTCGAGCGGTGCGTCGTCCCAGGCTTGCCACTCGCCGACGTACGCGTCGCGCGTCTTCTCGTCCATGTTCGCCAACGTGGCGAGGCCCTCGTGCAGCAGTCGCCGTTCGCGCTCCCGCTCGGCGAGATGGCCGAGCAGATCGGGCACGGAGATCCCGTCAGCCCGCGCGAGCTCGTTGAGCGCATCGCGCGTGTGAGCGCTCGCGCGGATGGTCACGGTCGACGCCATGACGCAAGTATACAAATGTGTGTCGTGGATGTATACGCTGTGGGCCGGCGAACCGGCCGCAGCTCACCCCACCCGGCTCGCGCGCGGGTCGGGGAGGGGGGTGAGGTTGGCCTCGATCTGCTCGCGCAGGTGCTCGAGCTTCGGCGGGAGGGCGAGGCTGCGGCCGATCGCGTCGGGCGCCTCGTCGGTCGCGAAGCCGGGGCCGCGGGTGGCGATCTCGAACAGCACGCCGCTCGGCTCGCGCGAGTAGACGCTTCTGAAGTAGAAGCGGTCCACGAGCCCGGACGTGTGGCGCCCTGCCGCGCGGTAGCGCTCGTCCCACGCCTCGATGTCCTCGTCCTCGGCGGTCCAGGCGATGTGGTGGACCGTCCCCGCGCCGCCGATCCCGCGCGCCTCGGGCGCGAGGTCGTAGGCGTAGAAGCCGCCGCGGCGGGGACCGCGGGAGACCCACTCCAGGCTCGCGTCGTCGGTCGCGTCGAACCCAAGCACGTCGCGCAGCAGCGCCGTGCTCTGCGCCGGGTCGGCGCTGTAGGCGCGCACGCCGGCGAAGCCGCGCAGCGCGTGCTCGGCCGGGATGTCGGGCGCGTGCGCCGTGAGCGGGTCGTCGCCCGAGTCGTCGGCGATCAGCTCGAAGCCGAGCTCCTCGGGGTCGGAGAAGCGCAGCCGCGTGCCCGCCTCGTCGCGCTCGACCGCGATCCCCTCGCTCGCCAGCCGCGCGGCCCAGAAGTCGAGCGCCGGGCCGCCGCCGACCCGGAACGCGATGCGGTGGATCATCCCCGCGCCGTCGCGGCCCGGCCGCGCGCCCGGGTACTCGAAGAACGTCAGGTCGGCGCCCGGCGACCCTCTGTCGTCGGCGTAGAAGAGGTGGTAGACGGTCGGGTCGTCCTGGTTGACCGTCTTCTTCGCGAGCCGCAGGCCGAGCACGCGGACGTAGAAGTCGACGTTGCGCGCTGCGTCGCCGGTGATGCACGTGATGTGGTGGATGCCGTCGAGCTGCACGTCGCCTCCAGAAGTAGTTGCTTGTACAACTATGTTAGCCCGGGGTGCAACAGCGGGCACGGTCGCACCGTACCCGGCTTGATACCCACTGTCCTGCTCACCGGCGCAACAGGCTACGTCGGCGGCCGCCTGCTCCCGCTGCTGGCCGCCGACGCGTCCGGGCCGCCCGAGCTGCGCTGCCTCGTGCGCGAACCGGCCCGCGCGTCCGGCGCGGTCCGCTCGTACGCGGTGCGCGGCGACGCGCTCAGCGGCGAGGGCCTCGACGCGGCGCTCGATGGCGTCGACGTCGCCTACTACCTGATCCACTCGATGGGCAGAGGCGACGGCGGCGACTTCGCGGAACGCGACCGCCAGGCCGCGCAGACGTTCGGCGCCGCCGCCGCGCGGGCCGGCGTGCGCCGCCTGATCTACCTCGGCGGCCTGTCCGGCGGGAGCGATGACGCGGCGGCGTCCTCGGCGCACCTGCGCAGCCGCGACGAGGTGGCGGAGATCCTCGCGCGGCACGTGCCGCAGTTCGTCCACGTGCGCGCGGCGATGGTGCTCGGCGCCGGCGGGGCGTCGTTCGAGATGCTGCGCGCGCTCGTCAGGCGGCTGCCGGCGATGGTCTGCCCGCGCTGGATCGACACGCGCACCCAGCCGATCGCGCTCGACGACGTCGTGCGGGCGCTGCACGCGCTGCGCGACCGCGACGACGTGAGCGGCGACGTCGAGCTCGGCGGCCCCGACGTCCTCACCTACCGCGAGATGATGGCCCGCACCGCCCGCGCGATGGGCCACCGCCCGCCGCTCATCGTGCGCGTGCCGGTGCTGACGCCGCGCCTCTCCTCCTGGTGGGTGATGCTCGTGACGCCGGTCGACAACGGGCTCGTGCGCCCGCTTGTCGACGGCTTGCGCGAGGAGATGGTCGTGCGCAGCCCGCCGCCGTCCGGGATCAACGACGCGCCGATGAGCTTCGACGCGGCAGTCCGCGCCGCGCTGTCCGAGCGCTGATACGCTCGGCCGGTCGTCGTCCGAGGGGGAAGGGACGCATGATCAAGGCGGCCGTGATCGGCCCCGGCAACATCGGCACCGACCTGCTGATGAAGCTGCAGCGCAGCGCGTCGATCGAGACGGCGCTGATGGCCGGCATCTACGAGGACTCGCCCGGCCTTGTGCGCGCGCGCGAGCTTGGCGTCGAGACGAGCGCGCGCGGCGTCGACGCGGTGCTCGAGCGCGACGACGTCCCGCTCGTGTTCGAGGCGACCGGCGCGAAGGCGCACCTCGCCAACGCGCCGCGGCTGCAGGCCGCCGGCAAGGTCGTCGTCGACCTCACGCCCGCCGCCGTCGGGCCCTACGTCGTCCCCGAGGTCAACCTCGACCAGCACCTCGCCGCACCCAACGTCAACCTCGTCACCTGCGGCGGGCAGGCGACGATCCCGATGATGCACGCGATCGACCGCGTCGCCGACGTCGCCTACGGCGAGATCGTCGCGACGATCGCGAGCGCCTCGGCCGGCCCCGGCACGCGCCAGAACATCGACGAGTTCACCGTCACGACCGCGCGCGGGCTGGAGCTGGTCGGCGGCGCCGACGAGGCGAAGGCGATCATCATCCTCAACCCCGCCGACCCGCCGATCCTGATGCGCGACACCGTCTTCGCGCAGGTGCGCGAGCCCGACGCGGAGGCGATCCGCGCGTCGGTGGAGGCGATGGCCGCGCAGGTGCGGGCGTACGTGCCCGGCTACCGCTTGAAGCTGTGCGACGTGGACGGCGACCTCGTGACCGTGCTGCTGGAGATCGAGGGCGCGGGCGACTACCTGCCCGCTTACGCCGGCAACCTCGACGTGATGACGGCCGCCGCGGCGCGGGTCGGCGAGCAGATCGCTCGGCGGATGCTGGCAGAGCAGTGCGGCTCTGACCTCGCCATGCGAGGCGAGATCCGCAGTGCTCCGGCGGAGGTGCCGCGATGACGCATGTCACGCTCGTGGACTCCTCGCTGCGCGACGGCATGCACTCCGTCCGCCACGCCTTCACGCCGGCGCAGGTAGCCGCCGTCGCGGCCGGCCTGGAGGCGGCCGGGATCGACGCGATCGAGGTCTCCCACGGCGACGGCGTCGGCGGCTCCTCGATCCAGTACGGCCGCTCGGCGCACTCCGACGAGGCGCTGATCGAGGCGGCGGCCGGGGCGGTCGTGAGGGCGCGGATCGCCGCGCTGCTGCTGCCGGGGATCGGCACGCTCGAGCGGCTCAAGCGCGCGCAGGCGCTGGGCGCCACGATCGCGCGCGTCGCGACGCACTGCACCGAGGCCGACATCGCGCAGCAGCACCTCGAATGGGCGGCTGCCAACGAGATGCTCGCGGTCGGCTTCCTGATGATGAGCCACATGCTCGAGCCCGCGCAGCTGGCCGAGCAGGCGAGGCTCATGGCCTCCTACGGCGCGCGCGTCGTCTACGTCGTCGACTCGGCCGGGGCGATGGTGCCGGCGAGCGCGGCGGCTCGCGTGCGCGCGTTGCGCGAGGCGCTGCCGGCAGAGGTGGCGGTCGGCTTCCACGCGCACAACAACCTCGGCTGCGGCGTCGGCAACGCGCTCGCGGCGGTCGAGGCCGGCGCGACCTGGCTCGACGGCTCGCTGCGCGGGCTCGGCGCCGGCGCCGGCAACGCGCAGCTCGAGGTGCTCGCGGCGGCGCTCGAGCGCTCCGGGCACCAGTCGAACGCCGTCCTCTTCCCGCTGATGGACGTCGCCGAGGACGTCGTCGCACCGCTCATGCCCCGCGCCCAGACGATCGACACGACCGCGCTCTCGCTCGGCTATGCCGGCGTCTACTCGTCCTTCCTGCTGCACGCCGAGCGCGCCGGCGCGAAGTTCGGCGTCGAGCCGCGTGCGGTGCTGATGGAGCTGGGCCGCCGTCGCATCGTCGGCGGCCAGGAGGACATGATCATCGACGCCGCCGCCGAGCTGGCGGCCGCGCGCAGCGACCGTTAACCGCGCCCGACCAGCTCGACGATCGCGCCGCCGGCGTAGCGGTCGGCGATCTGCGAACCCGGCGTGAAGCCGGCCTGCCGCAGCGCCGCGAGCTGTTCGGGGAAGGTGTCGTGCGTGGATATGAAGACCTTGTCGCCGCCTGCGCGGCGCAGCGCGGCGACCGTTCGGTCGAGCTGCTGCGCCGTCGCGATCGATTCGATCCCCGCATAGGGCGAGACGTCGATCCGGCTCGTGTCGAACGCGATGCGGTGGCCGAGCGGGACGAGGATCGCGACGGGCTCGCGCGGCCGCGTCGTCTGCGAGACCAGCAGCGCCGCTTCGCGCCACTTGAGCACCGAGATCGGGGCGCGTCTGCTCAGGCGTGCGACCTGAGACCACGGCGTCGGGGTCTGCGCGAGCGAGCAGGCGGCGAGGCCGAAGGCGAACAGGACGAGCAGCTCGGGCAGCGTCGGGCGCCGCCACGCGCGCGCGGCGAGCGCGCGGCCCGCGACGATCGTCAGCAGCACGAGCGAGAGTGCCCACGCGGAGAACATGCCGATCAGCACCTGCGGGTGCGAGCGGCCGACGAAGTAGCCGCTCGCGATCAGCCCGAAGACGCCGCTCCAGGTCAGCAGCGCGGTCAGCACGGCTTCCCGTCCGCCGCGCGCGACGCGCACGGCGGCGACGGCGATCGCGGCCGCGAACGTCACGTACACGACGAGGTATATCCCGACCCTGGGCAGCGGCAGCAGCGCCCAGCCGCCGATCCCGTAGAGCCGCGAGAACTCCAGCGCCAGCCCGGCACGGGGCAGCGAGCCGGAGCGCGCGAGCGTCGCCAGCGCGACGAGCGCGATGGCGCCCAGCAGCCCGCCACCCGCCTGCGCGAGCAGCCGGCCGGCGGCGGCGCGCGAGCGCGGCGGCCGCACGGCCAGCAGCGCGACGACGAGCGCGGCCAGCGCCGCGAGCCCGAACTCCGGGTTGTTGATCGCGGCCAGGCCGCCGGCGAGGAACAGCGGCCACGCGCGCCGTGGGGCGGCGCGGTCGAGGTGGCGGGCCAGCAGCCACGCCAGCACGTACGGGCCGCCGTAGCGGATCGGCCACAGGCCGAACAGGTTGGCGGGGCCGTAGCGGTTGTCGAGCGGCCCGAGCATCGTGAAGAGGCTTGTCGCAAGGAACGGCAGGTAGAGCGCCAGCGCGAGCAGGGATGAGCGGACGATCCGTCGCAGCACGGCGTAGATCGCGAGCAGCCCGACGGCGCTGCCGGTCGCCATGACGGCCGTCAGGACCCCGATCGAGCTGCCGAGCAGCGACATCGCCGCGGCCACGACGTAGGGCCACAGCTGCCCGTACTGGGCGTGGAAGTCTACGAGCGGCGTGCGTCCGTCGAGGATCGCGAACGGCTCGTCGGCCGCTGCCGGCAGGTTGCTGACGACCGCGTAGATCCGGTTGGCGAGCGTTCCGTCGGTCTCGACCGCGGTCAGCAGCCACAGCCCGGTCGCGAGGATCGCGACCGCCAGCACGGCGGCACGGCGGCGCGGCGTCTCGCGTGCGAGGCGGGCAAGCCGCTCGGCCGGGATGCGGCGCAGCAGCGCGAGCGCCGCGAGCGGCAGCGCGATCGCGGCCAGCAGCGTCGGGACGGTGAAGTAGCGCGTGCGTTCCCACAGCGGGCGGTAGGCGCTGAGGACGATGTCGTTCTGGGCGGCGAAGCACGTCACGACGAACGCGACGAGCGCGATCTGCGCGCCGAGCGCGACGCGGCGCGCCACGACGGCACCGAGTCGCGGTGTCCAGCGCGCGCTTGCGAGCACCGCTGCCGCGAGCGCCGCCGGGCCCAGCAGCGCCAGCAGGTAGCGGCCGTGCTCCTCCGGCTCGGGACGCGCGTGCGCCATCGTCCAGAAGACGTCGCCGCCGGGGCCGAGGAACGCGCGGCCCAGCGGCGGTCCCAGCAGGCCGACGAGCACGACCGACAGCAGCGCGCAAGGCAGCACGGCGACCCAGGCCGCCTCCTCGGCTCGCAGCGCGCCGGCGCGCATGCGCGGCCGGCGCTCGACCTCCAAGCTCACGTTCCCCCGATCCCCACAGCTCCAGAAGCCGGTCCATGATAGACCCCGGTGTGGAGCGCGTGCGGCTAGCGGCTGGCGGCCCCGGCGCGCCCGCGGCCTGGCGGGGGGACCGAGCGGGCGCGCTGGCCGTCGGCGGGCGGCAGCAGCAGCGCGAGCGTCGGGCAGGCGGCGGCGGCGCGCTTCGCATGCGCGACCAGCTCCGGCGGGAGCGGGCGGTCGTCGACGATCGGGTAGCCCCAGTCGTCGAGCCGCACGCGCTCGGGCAGCAGCTCGGCGCACAGGCCGTGTGCGGTGCAGGCGATCGGGTCGACGCGCACGCGCAGGTCGCCGCGGCTCATGCGACCGCCTCCAGCGGGCGGCCGTCGAAGCGCGGCAGCGGCAGCGCCGACGGGCGTGCACAGGCGCTGCACGGGCCGTGGCGCAGGTGGTCCTCGAAGTCGGCCTCGAACGTGCGCAGTGCGCTCGCGACGAGCCGCACCGCGCCGTCGGGGTGGCGGCACGCGCCGCGCCCGGCGACGTCGCCGCACCAGCGCCGCACGCGCGCGAGCGGGTCCTCGAAGCGCTTGCCGCGGCGTCCGCCCACGGGTCGCGCGCGACGCGCGCCGGCGCGCGAGGCTGCCGCCAGGTCGCGTGCGGCGCGGCCGTCGGCGACGCTCGCGAGCGCGTCGGCGATCGCGGCGAGCCCGAACACGCACGGTCCGCACTGGCCGGCCGACTGGTCGGCGAGCCACGCAGCGATGCGCGCCGTCTCGGCGACCGGGCAGGCGTCGTCCGGGAGCACGGCGACGACGCCGCAGCCGAGCGAGGCGCCGAGCGGCCGCAGCGAGCCGCCGTCGAGCGTTGCCGAGCGTGCGGCGACGGCGTCGAGCCAGGTGCCGAAGTAGCCGCCGACGAGCACGCCGCGGGCGCGCGCGAGATCGCCGCCGCCGTGCGCGACGAGCGCTGCGAGCGGCGTGCCCAGCGCGATCTCGCGCACGCCCGGCCGCTCGACCGCGCCGCCGAGCGTGACGAGCGCGGTGCCCGGCTCGGCGGCGGTGCCGAGCGCGCGGTACCAGTCGGCGCCGTAGCGCGCGATCAGCGCGACGTGCGCGAGCGTCTCGACGTTCTGGATCAGCGTCGGGCGCCCGTCGACGCCCTTCTCGAACGGCCGCGGCGGCACGGTCGTCGGCACCGCGCGCCCGCCGTTGAGCAGGTGCGTGAGCGCGCTCTCCTCGCCGGAGACGTAGCCGTCGGGGACCGCCACGACGCGCACGTAGACGGCGTCGCGCCCGCTCGCGGCGCGCTCGCCGAGCGCGCGCGCGACGGCCGCCTGCGCGTCGCGGGCGCCGTGCTTGATGCAGAGGATCGCGTCGCCCGCGCGCGTCGCCGCGGCGGCGAGCTGGAGCCCGTCGAGCACGAGGTGCGGGGCCTGCGCGAGCAGCAGCGCGTCCTTCGCGCTCGCCGGCTCGCCCTCGCTGCCGTTCGCGACGACGACCGCGCGGCGGCGGCCGTGGCCGACGACCTCGAGCTTCGTCGCCGTGGGAAACCCTGCGCCGCCGCGGCCGTGCAGCCCGGCGCGCTCGACCTCCCGCACGAGCCAGGCGGCGTCGACGTCGAGCGTCTCCAGGCCGTGGTGGTCGAGGTGCGCGCCGAGCGGCGCGCCGCCGTGCGGGTCGGCGCCGTCGAGCAGGCGGGGGAGGGTGGTCGCCGCGCTCATCGCGTCAGCGCTCCCGTGCGCGGGCCGAATCCGCTGTGCGCGAGCCGCGCGACGACCGCGGCGGCCACGACGGCGCTGCTGCCGAGCGCGATCGCGAGCATCCACGGGCGCGTGGCGTCGGTGCCGGTGCCGACCGCGTGCAGCAGCGCGACCGGCCAGCAGGCGTACGCGGCCCAGTGGACCGCGCGCCACAAGCGCAGGCCGATCCGGCGCCGCAACATGCTCGTGACGATCAGGGCGAGGAACAGGTCGAACGCGATCGCGCCGAGGCTGAGCCACAGCATCTTGTAGCTGTTGGAGAAGGGCACGAACGCCGACACGAGTCCGATCGAGACGAACTTGTCGAAGATCGTCGTGAGCACGTGCACGCCGACGAACGCGAGCGCCAGCAGCGCGAGGTTGCGGTGCAGCGCGTCGACCGCGAAGCGCGGCCACGTGCGGCTGCGCCAGCGCGCGACGTCGGCGATGCCGAGCGCGAAGGCGGCGGTCAGCAGCAGCAGGCTGACCGCCCCCGACGCGCGCGTGAGCGTCCACGTGACGCTCGTGCTGGCAGCCAGCACGGTCACGCGGCGCTCTCCTCGGCGAGCTGTGCCGTTTCGGGTTCCGTATGGGAACCCGGAGAGGCACAGCTCGGAGTGACAGCTCCGTCGCGGTGCGGCCACGCGCCGATCAGCAGCACGCGCCCGCGCGCGGACACGAGCCGCGCCGGCAGCCGGTGGCGCAGCAGCCAGGGGGCGGCGTCGGCGCCGTGCACGATCGTCGCCGTCGAGGCCGTGTTGGCGTCGACGCAGCTCGCGGCGGCGACGCTCGCCGTGCGCCACACGACGGCGGCCGGCCGGCCGGTGCGCGGGTCGATGATGTGGTGCTGCGGTCCGTCGGCGGCCTGCCAGCGGCGCACCGTGGTGCCCGACGTGGCGAGCCCGCCCGAGCGGATCGAGATCGTCTGGCCGAGCGCCTCCTGCGGGCCGGCGTGGTCGTCGGTCACGCGAATCGCCCAGCCGTCCTCCGGCGCCGGGCCGGCGACGGCGACGTCGCCGCCGAGGCTCACGAGCACGCCGCAGCCGGCGGCGTCGTGCGCCGCGCGCGCGGCGCGGTCGGCGGCCAGCGCCTTCGCCGTCGCGCCGAGGTCGAGCGCGACGCCGGCCGGCAGCGTCACCAGCCGCCGCTCGCGGTCGAGCCGCACGGCCGGCCAGGCGGAGCGGCGGCGCGGCGCGGCGCCTGCGCCCGTGTCCGCGGCCGCAGCCGCCGTGATGGCGGGCAGCTCTGCGAAGTCGCGGTCGTAGCCGGCGCGCACCAGTTCGGCGCCGAGCGTCGGGTCGACGGCGCCGCGGCTGACGCGCGCGGCCCGCAGCGCGACGCCGATCGCCTGCGCGAGCAGCGGGCTCACGGTGACCGGCCCGCGGCCGGCGGCGGCGTTGAGCGCGCTCAGCTCGGAGTCGCCGCGGAAGCGGCTGGCGGCGCGGTCGATCGCGGCCAGCTCGCGCATGACCGCCGTGCGCGCGTCGGCGAGCGCCGCGGAGTCGGTCGTGACGACCACGGCGCTCGTGCCGAGCGCGCGCCATCTGGCGGTCGCGCTCACGACGCTCCCGAGGAGGTGCTCGGCGTGGCCGACTGCTGGGCGCTCTGCGGCGCCTGTTGGGGGGCCTGCGGCGAGCCGGAGTAGGTCCCGCCGTCGTCGTAGCCGTAGCTCTGGTCGTCGCTGGAGGAGCTGCCGTCCTGCGAGCTGCCCGACGAGCTGCTCGAGCTGGCGCCCGAGGACGCGCTCGAGCTGTCGCTCGCCGCCGACGCCTTCGTCGGCGGCGACTGCTGGACGACGAAGCCGGCGATCGCCCCGGTCAGGCCGATCGCGCCGGCCGCGAGCCAGCGCGTCGCGCAGCGCACGCGCCGCACGCCGGCGTCGCGCAGCGCAGCCGCCTCGGTCGCCTCGTCGCGGGGGGTGGGGTCGTGCGGGGGGAATGCCATGGGTGCAATGTTGCGGATCGCGCCCAAAGCTGACGTAAGAGTCCTCCCAAAGAACGGTAATGGACCCCTGGGAGATGCCTGGGACCCTGGCGCCGCGCCGCGGGCTGCAGCCGCCTACGCCGCGTCGTCGCGGCAGTCGCTGCAGGCCCCGTGCAGCACGACGTCGTGGTCGTCGACGGCGAAGCTGAGTCTGCTGGAGACGCGCTCGATCGCCTGCTCCAGCGCCGGGTCCTCGAACGGCTCGATCTGGCCGCAGCTGTCGCACACGAGGTGATGGTGGTGGTCGCCGTCGGGGAGGTGGCGCTCGTAGCGCGCGACGCCCTGGCCGACGTCGATCCGCTGCACGAGCCGCAGCTCGGTCAGCAGCTCGAGGATCCGGTACACGCTCGCACGTCCGACGCTGCGCCCCTGTGCGCGCAGGCGGTCGTCGATCTGCTGCGCGCTGAGCGCGCAGTCCTGGCGGTCGAGCAGCTCGACGACGGCGTTGCGGGCGCCGCCGCGGCGGTAGCCCGCCTCGGCCAGCGTCGCGAGCGTGTGCTCGCTCCAGCTCGGCTGTCCGGTGGTCGTCATCGGCTCGATCGTAGCGCCGCGATGCAAATCAGACTCATTCCCATTATGCTCGGCGGCGACCGTGCTCGAGCCGTTCCAGCTCCCCTTCGTGCAGCGCGCGCTCGTCGAGCTGCTGCTGCTCGCCGTGCTGGCCGGCACGCTCGGCTGCTGGATCGTGCTGCGCGGCCTCGCGTTTCCCGCCCACGCGGCCGCCGCGGCGGCCTTCCCCGGGCTCGTGCTGGCCGACGGGCTCGGCTTCGCCGCACCGCTCGGCGGCTTCGGCGCGGCGCTGCTGTTCGCGCTCGCGGTCGGGCGCCTCGCGGCGCGCGAACGCAGCGGCCACGACACCCTCACGGCTCTCGTGCTCGTCGCGGCGCTCGCCGCTGGGATCGTGCTCGCGTCCGACGTCTTCCACTCGGCCGCGTCGGTCGAGTCGCTGCTGTTCGGCAGCCTGCTCGCGATCGGCCCCGGGGACGTGCGGCTGGCCGCCGCGGCCGCGCTCGTCGTGCTCGCCGCGACGTGGGTGCTCGGCGCGCGCTGGCTGGCGGCGGGCTTCGACCCCTCCGCCGCACGCGCACTCGGTGTGCGCTCGCCGCTGCCGGACACGCTGCTGCTCGTGCTCGTCGCACTCGGCGCCGTCGCGGTGCTGAGCGCCGTCGGCGCGCTGCTGGCGACCGCGCTGCTCGTCGTGCCGGCCGCGACGACGCGCCTCTTCAGCGACCGCGTCGTCCCCTGGCAGCTCGCGACCGTCGTGCTCGCCGCCGCCGAGGGGACGTTCGGCGTGTGGCTCGCGGTGAAGCTGAATGCGCCGCCCGGCGCGACGATCGCGGTGATCGCCGGCGCCGTCTTCGCGCTCGTGGCGGCCGGGCGCGCGCTCGCGCCACGCGCGACGGAGGCGACGGCGTGACCGCGCTGCTCGAAGCTGGCGGCCTCGCGGTCGGCTACGGCGGGCCGCCCGTCCTCACCGACGTGAGCTTCCGCCTGGAGCCCGGCGAGCGGATCGCGGTGCTCGGCCCCAACGGCGGCGGCAAGACGACGCTGTTCCGCGCGCTGCTCGGCGAGCTGGGGCCCTCCACCGGGACGCTCAGCGTGAGCGGCCGCTGCGCGAGCGTGCCGCAGACGGAGCGCTCGCGGCTCGACTTCCCCGTCAGCGCGCTCGACGTCGCGCTGATGGGGACGATCCCCGGCCGGCCGTGGTGGCGGCGCCCGAGCCGCGCCGACCGCGCCGCCGCGCGCGCCGCGCTTGCGCGCGTGGACCTCGCCGACCGCGCCGAGCGCACCTACGGCGAGCTGTCGGGCGGCCAGCGCCAGCGCGTGCTGATCGCGCGGGCGCTCGTGCAGGACGCGGGCGTGCTGCTGCTCGACGAGCCGTTCACCGGCCTCGACGCGACGAGCGCCGCGCGGCTGGAGGCGCTGCTGGCCGAGCTGGCGGGGGAGGGGCGCGGCGTGCTGATCGCCACACACGACCTCGAGCAGGCGCGCCGCTGGGACCGCGTGCTGTGCGTCAACGGCCGCCAGGTCGCGTTCGGCGAGCCGGACGAGGTGCTCACGCCGGAGGCGCTCGCCGCCACCTACGGCGGCGCGATCGTGACATTGCCGCCCACCCACCCGGACCCGACCGCGCCCCACCGCGTGATCCTGCCGCCGCATCACCACCACCACGGGCCGGCGCGATGACGCCCGTGCTCGCGACGGTCGCTCACGCGCTCGCCGACCCCTTCTCGCAGAGAATCATGCGGCGCGCGCTCGCGGAGGTGCTGCTGCTCGCCGCCGTCGGCGGCACGCTCGGCTGCTGGGTCGTGCTCGGCGGCCTCTCCTACGGCGCCGAGTCGCTGGCGCACGGGATGTTCCCGGGGCTCGTGCTGGCGGCGCTCGCGGGCGTGCCGCTGCTGCTCGGCGGCGCGGCCGGGATTCTCGTCGCGGCGCTCGCGATCGTGCTAGCGGGCCGCGTGGGACGCGACCGGATCGGCCGCGACGACGCCGTCGCGGTCGCCGTCACGACGCTGTTCGGGCTCGGCGCCCTGCTCGCGCTCTCGCCCGCGACCCCGCTCGGGATCCAGGGGCTGCTGTTCGGCGACGTGCTCGGCACCTCGGCCGCCGACCTGCTCGCCGGCGCCGCGCTCGTCGCGCTCGTGCTGCTCGCGCTGTGGGCTGGGCACTGGCGCCTGCTGGCCGCCGGCTTCGACCGTGGCGGTGCGCGTGCGCTCGGCGTCGCGCCGCTCGCGACCGACGCCGCGCTGCTGACGCTGCTCGCGCTCGCCGTGCTGGTGGCCGTGCAGGGGCTCGGCAACCTGCTCGTCGTCGCCGTGCTGGTCGCGCCCGCGGCGGCGGCGCGGCTGCTGACGCGCCGCTTCGCGCCGATGATGGCGCTCGCCGTCGTGCTCGGCGCGGTGGCGGGGATCGGCGGCCTGTACCTGTCCTACTACGTGCGCGTCGCGGCGGGCGCGTCGATCGCCGGCCTGCTCGTCGCCGCCTACCTGCTCGCGCGGATCGTCGCGGCGGCGTCACAGATCCGTAAGAGCAGCGGCGCGGTCGCGAGCTAGAGTCGAGGCATGCGCTTCCTCTCCCGCAAGTCCGACATGGTGGACGCCGCCCGCGCGCTGCCCGGCCGCGACCACCCGATCCTCCCGCCGACGAAGCACGACGTGCTCGGCACCCCGCTGCAGCCGCCGTTCCCCGACGGCTACGAGACGGCGATCTTCGGCCTCGGCTGCTTCTGGGGCGCGGAGAGACTCTTCTGGCAGGCGCCGGGCGTCTACACGACGGCCGTCGGCTACGCCGGCGGCTTCACGCCCAACCCGACATACGAGGAGGTCTGCTCCGCGCAGACCGGCCACACGGAGGCGGTGCTCGTCGTCTTCGACCCGGCGAGAACGTCCTACGACGCGCTGCTGAAGCTGTTCTGGGAGGGGCACGACCCGACGCAGGGCATGCGCCAGGGCAACGACGTCGGCACGCAGTACCGCTCGGCGATCTACTGGACCAGCGAGGCCCAGCGCGACGCCGCGCTGCGCTCGCGCGAGATGTACCAGGAGACGCTGCGCGAGGCCGGCTACGGCGAGATCACGACCGAGATCGCCGAGCTGCCCGCCGACGGCTTCCACTACGCCGAGGACTACCACCAGCAGTACCTCGCGAAGAACCCGTCCGGCTACTGCGGGCTCGGCGGCACCGGCGTCAGCTGCCCCGTCGGGCTGACGGCCTGACCGCCGCGGGCGCGCAGCGACCGCCACGCGCGCAGCAGCAGGAGCAGCAGCGGCATCGCGGCGCTGCCGGTGGCGCGCAGGACCGCGCGCGTCGCCGGCTGCGCCCACGGAAGCCAGGCGCCGGCTTCCGACAGATGCATTGCGATCATCCCGATGACGAGCACGACGTGGCGCTCGCCGCGCGGCAGGCTGCGCGCGCCGGCGATCGCTCGTGCCGTCACATCGCGCAGCCGCGCGACCGCCGTGGCCTGCGCGGAGTACTGACTGACGAAGTTGAGCTCGCCCGTGCGCAGGTCCGCTTCGTGGTCGGCGAGGCTGTCGAGCAGCGTGCTGAGCGCCTCGATCCAGGGAAAGTACGCGCGCCGCACCAGCTCGGCGCTGTGCGCGGTGGTCGCGGGATCGGCGGCGGCTGCGATCAGCGCGAGCACCGCGAGCGAGGAGCTGCTGGCCGCCGCCAGCTCGAACCAGCTCGCGTCGCCGGTCGCCGCGTCCCTGCGTGCCGCGCCGGCCCATGCGCGCAGCGCCGGCTCCCGCACCCCGGCCGGCGCATGGTTGATGCCCTGCACCTCGTTGCGGCCGGCCTCGCGCACCGCCGCCGCGCGCACGGGCTCGTACGCGGGCAGCGTCGCGCACGCTTCGCGGCAGGCGCCGACCAGTGCGGCGAGGTAGCCGCCGTCGTCACGCGTCGCGTGCAGGCGGTAGTGGTCTGCGATCGGCCCGTCGTGGACGGCGTCTGCGAGCGCGCGGTGCAACTGCGCTCCGTTGCGGATCGCGTCGGCGCTCGGCTGCTCGGCGAGCGTGTCGAGGTAGTCGCAGATCACCTGGTAGGCGACGAGCGCCCGTACGAGATCGGGGTCTCGCCACTTCGGTGCCGTCGTGGCGAACAGCGCGGCGCCGGCGGCGCTGAGCCGCTCGCTGTCGAGCGTCGCGAGCGCCTGCGCACGCAACGCCGGGTCGGGAATCGCGGTGGCCAGTCGTTGCCACGCGTGCAGCTGTGCGCGCACGAGCGGGAGCACGACGATCCAGAAGCGCGCCATCACGCATGCGAGCGCCGCGAGCTCGCGTGCACGCGACCGCGGCGGCACTTCGACGACCGACAGCATGTGACAAGCGTAGGAAGCTCGTCGGTCGTATCGTGACCTCCGCGATACAACATTAAGTCCTTCGATTAATCTTCGAGCGCCAGTGCCGCCGGCGACACGCGCGCGGCCGCAAAGCCCGGCAGTGCCGCGATCGCGACGGCGACGAGCGTGACGCCGGCGAACGTCGAGAGCGCGAGCATCCATGCCGGTGCGTACGCAGTTGGGAAGCCGGTCGAGTCGCTCAACCAGCGGGTCAGCATGAACTGACCGTAGAGCCCGAAGAGCGCGCCGATCGAACAGCCGATCGTCAACACGATCGCGCTCTCGAGCATCAGCGCCCGCCAGACGTCGCCATCGCCGAAGCCGCTCAGCTTGAGCGAGGCCAGCCGCGGACGCCGGTTCCACACGACGCCGCCGAGCGCGGCGGCGAGCGCCAGCGCGGCTGCCACCAGCACGAGGCGGGCGATCTGGGTCAGGCGCGCGAGCCCCTGGCGCGTCGAGGTGCGGAAGCGCTGCTCGCGCTGGGCGGCGGTCTCCACCGTGAGGCCCTGGCCAGGGCCCAGCAGCGCGCGCACGCGCGCGGCGGCGGCTTCGGGCGCAACGCCCGGGCGCAGCAGCACCTGCAGCGCCCCGACGTCGCCGCTGGCCCAGCCGCGGCTGAAGTCGGTCGAGTTCATCAAGACCGCTCCGGCGCTCCAGCCGAGGTTCGTGAGGATCGCGGCGAGCCGCATGTGCAGCGGGTGCGGCGTCGGCAGCGTGACGGCGTCGCCGATGTGCAGTCGCCGTGCGGTGACGAGCGCCTTCGAGAGGCCGACCCAGCCGCTGCCGCGCAGGCGTTCGTTCGCGGCCGTCAGGTCGCCCTGGATCATCTGGCTCGGCAGCAGCGGACGCGCATCGAGCGGCGACGGCGCCACCACCCACACGCGCCGATCGCCGATGTCGAGGAACGCGCCGCGGTAGACATGCACCGCGCGCACGCCGGGCAGTGCGCCGATGCGCCGGGCCGCGGCCGGCGGCCGGAAGGAGATCGTCGCCAGCTCGTTGGCCGGGCCGGACGGCGCGATCCACAAGTCGGCCCGGTGGTTGAACGCGTGCGCGTCCTTGTCGAGGCCGCGCTGGAGGTCGAAGTGCGACCCCTCGACTGCGACGCTGCCGAAGACGGCGAGCGCTCCGATCGCGGCGAGCGCGATCGAGCGCGTCGTCGTCGCCCGCAGCTCGCCCACCGCGACCACGAGCAACGGGCTGCGCAGCCGGCGGCTGCCGAGGTCGATCAGGCGCAGCGCGGAGACCAGCAGCCCGGGGATCAGCAGCAGCATCGCGCCGACCAGCAGGCCGATTCCGACGACCGTCGCCCGCGGGGCGGCGAGCAGCACGCCGCTCGCGGCCGCGACGAGCGCGAGGCCGCCGGCCATCTGCCAGCGGCGGGGGACGAAGGCGCGCTCCGCACGCTCGTCCTCCTCGCGATAGACGTCGTCGAGCGGTCGACGCGACAGCAGGTCGCTCAGCGGCCGCAGCGCGGCGACGAAGGTGGCTGCGAGGCCGCCGGCGATCGCGAGCAGAACGGCGGCCGGCGTGACGATCCGCTGCTCGCCGACGGTGAACGCGTACGACAGATAGCCGGGAGCCGCGCCGAACGCGTTGCGCGAGAGCACGTCGCCCAGCAGCAGCCCGGCGAGCGACGCCGCCGCGCCGAGCACCAGCGCGTCCAGCAGCACGAGGCGCACGACCGTCAGGTCGCCGAGCCCCTCGAGCCGCAGGTCGGCGATGAAGCGGCGGCGCTCGGGCACCGTCAGCAGCATCGCGTTGAACGCGAACAGCAGCCCCACGAGCGCGCTGATGCCCGCGAACAGCGCCGTCGACTGGTCGTTCGGCTGCGCGGCCTGGCTCAGCAGCTCGGCTTCGTGGTCGGCGCTGACGACGTTGAGCCGGTCGTGCGCGAGGCGCTTGAGCTGGGCCCGCACCTGCGCGACCCGGCCGGCGCTCGCCTCCACGAGCACGCGCGAGTAGCGCCCGCGCAGGCCGGCGAGCCGTTGCGCGTAGTCGAGCGGCGCGAGCGCGATCGGACTGCCGACGAGGCCGCCCAGCTCGGCGTCGCCGAGCACGGTCGCGACGGGCGCCGACTGCGGAGCGGAGCCGGTCGCCAGCAGCACCGTTCCCCCGGCGCGCACGCCGAGCGCTGCGGCGAGCGGCGCCGGCAGCGCGACCGCGCCCGTGAGGTGGATATGGGGCGAGACGAGCTCTCTCAGCAGCTGGCCGCCCATCGCCACGAGCCGCGCGTCGCCGCCGATCAGGTCGACGGTGCGAACGGCTCCCCTCGTCCCCGTGGCGTTTGCGCGGACGTCGACGAGCGGCGCGGTGGCGCGGACGCCGGGCACCTGCGCGATGCGGCGCGCGAACGCGGCGTCGAAGCCCTGGGTGTCGCGCGCGACCACCTGCAGCTGGGCGTGGCCGGTGACGCCCTGCACGAGCTGCTCGACCGAGCCCGAGACGCTCGCGTTCGCCACGAGCACGGCGAACATGAGGGCGACGCCGACTGCGATGCCCAGCAGCGCGAGCAGCTCCTGGAACGGGTGCGTCCGGATGCGTTGGACGTAGAGGAAGAGGAGGTTGCGGGTCCTCATCGCACGGTCGGCTCGGCGGCGACGGGCAGGCCGGGCGGCGGTGCGAGGAGCCGGCCGTCGCGCAGGCGGTGGACGCGGTCCGCTATCTCCGCTCCGGCGGGATCGTGCGTGACGAGGAGGACGCCGACGTCTCGTTCCCGGCAGACCTCGGCGAGGAGCGAGAGCACCTCGCAGCTGTGGTGCGAGTCGAGGCTGCCGGTCGGCTCGTCCGCCAGCACCAGCTGCGGGCTGTTCGCCAACGCCCGCGCCAGCGCGACGCGATGGCGCTCGCCGCGCGAGAGCTGCGCCGCGCGATGCTCGGCGCGCGCGCCGAGCCCGAGGCGGTCGAGCAGCGGGATCACGCGCCGGCGGGCCTCGTCGCGGCGCGCTCCCTCGGTCATCAGCTTCAACGCGGCATTGTCGATCGCCGACATCCCGGGGACGAGCCGGGAGGACTGGAAGACGAAGCCGAGCTCGCTGCGGCGGTGGCGCACGGCCGCCCGTCGCGACAGCTCCGCGAGGTCGCGTCCCTCGAGCAGGACGCTGCCCGCGTCCGGCCGCACGAGCCCCGCCGCCAGGTACAGCAGGGTCGACTTGCCCGAGCCGCTGGGGCCGTAGAGCGCGACGAGCTCGCCCGCCGCGACCGCCAGCGACACGTCGTCGACGGCGCGGATCGTCTCGCCGTCGGGTCCGGCGTAGTGCTTGCGGACCGCTCGCAGCTCGAGCACGGCGGGCTACCCGCCGCGACCGGCTCGTCTGCCCGCCTGCGGGAAGTCGATCAGCGTGCCGGGCTGCTCGGAGCGCGGCTTGATCAGGCGACCGCCGTCGAGCGACATGAGACGGTGGGACTGCAGCAGGTTGGGCGCGTCGGGCGCCGTCATCACGATCGCGACGCCCGCCTCGTCGGCGACCGAGCGCAGCACCCCGAGCACCTGCTCGCGCTCGATCATGTTGAGGTTCGCGGTCGGCTCGTCGGCCAGCAGCAGCCGCGGACGGCGGATCAGCGCGTGCGCGAGCGCGACGCGCGTGCGCTCGCCGTCGGTCAGCTCGTGCCAGCGGGCGCCGGCCGCCTGCGGGATGCCGACGCGGTCGAGCATGTCGTGCGCCTCGCCGCGCGCCTGCGCATGGCTGCTCTGCTTGAAGCGCGGCAGCGCGACGTGGTCGAGCACGGACAGCCCGCGCGTGATGCGGCCGGTCTGCCAGACGCAGCCGATGTCGGTCAGCAGCAGTCGCGCGCGTGCGCGCCGCGTGCGCGCCGCGAGATCGCGGCCGTCGAACGCGACGCGGCCGCCGTCCGGCGCCTCGATCCCCGCCGCGACGCGCAGCAGCGTCGTCTTGCCAGAGCGGCTTGCGCCCCAGATCGCGACGAAGTCGCCCGCCTCGACCTCGAGGCCGACCCCGGCCAGCGCCTCCACCTCGCGGTAGCCGCGGGCGTAGCGCTTCGTCACGCCGTCGAGCGAGAGCAGCGTCATGTCAGCTGCGCGATCGCAGCGCCTCCGGGCGCTCCTGCAGCCAGCGCATCGCCTCGCGGATGCTGCGCAGCCAGTGGACCGTCGCCTGCAGGTGGGCGATCTCGGCGTCGCGCACCATCACGCTCGCGACGTCGGACCACGGCTGCGCGGACGCGAGCAGGTCGAGCGCCGTGCCGCCGCGGTGCTGCTCGAGCCGCTCGAGGCACGCCTCCTCCTGCTCGTAGGTCAGCTCGATCAGGCGCGCCAGGTTGCGCGGCTGCGAGAGCGCCAGCTTGAGGTGCAGCTCCTCGCGCAGCGGCGCCATCGAGGTGCCGGTCGCCATCCAGTCCTCGAAGCGCTCGAGGCCCTGCGGCGTCGCCTCGTAGATGACGCGCGGTGCGCCGCGCGCCGTGCGCCGCCGCACCGGCTGATCGGCGCCGTCGCCGAGCGGCTTCACGAGGCCTTCCTGCTCGAGCTTGTCGAGCGCGACGTAGATCGCCCCGGCGTTGAGCTGCCAGGCCGGCCCGACCTGCTCCTCGAAGCGCTGCACGAGGTCGTAGCCGTAGCCGCGTCGCTGCGCCAGCAGCCCCAGGACCGCGTACTTCACCGACATCGCGTCGTTTGCACCACCTTGCCGCCTCTCGACCGGGAGACGGAGTTCGAAGGAGCGTCCCACCCATTGGCTCGCTCCGGGGACGCGAGCGTACCTCAAGCGCGGGAGCGATGCCACCGGTTCCGGTTGGGCGCCACGCCCGGTGCCGCCGATCCCGCTCGCTAGCATCACCCCGATGCAGCTTCGCGCCCCCGCCCTCGCGCTGCCGCTCGGCCTGCTCGCCGCGCTTGCCGTCGGCGCCTGCGGCTCGAGCGGCTCGAAGGACAGCGGCGCGACGCTGACGCCGCCACCGGTGACGACGCAGGCGAGCACGCCGACGACGACCGCGGGCACGACCATGACGACGACGGTGCAGACGACCACCGCGCCGACCACGACCAGCACCACGACGACGCAGACGACGACGCACGCCAGCGGCGGCGCCGCGCCGGCGACGACGCAGGCCACCGGCGGCGCGCCGGGCGGCTGCCCGTCGGCCGTCGGCGGCTTCATCCGCAACGTGCGCGCGACCGACTGCGCCGCCGCCGGCTCGGTCGCGAACGCCTGGTTCGCCGCGGTGCACGGCGGCGCGAGACCGGACAGCCCGATCCAGGCGGCCGGCTACAGCTGCAACGCGACGATGGCCGGCGAGCAGGCGACGGTGAGCTGCACCGCCAGCGGCGGCAGCGTCGCGTTCACGGCGAGTCCGTAAGAGGGATCCCGAACGTCGTCGCCGCGCGCGGCAGCGCGGCGGGGTCGAAGCGCGCGAGCAGCAGCGGCAGACCGACCGGCTCGTCCGGCGCGGCGAGGCCGAGGCTGCGCGCCATCCACGCCAGCACGTCCGCGGCCGCCTCGCCGCGTGCGGCGCGGTCGGCGAGCGTGACGGCGCCGTGGCGCTTGGCGAGCCGGGCGCCGTCGGGGCCGAGCACGAGCGGCACGTGCGCGTAGGCCGGCTCGCGCAGACCCAGCAGGCGGTGCAGCAAGAGCTGTCGCGGGGTCGTCTCGAGCAGGTCGTCGCCGCGCACGACCTCGCCGATCCCCTGGTCGGCGTCGTCGACGACGACCGCCAGGTTGTACGCGGGCGTGTCATCGTTGCGCCACAGCACGAGGTCGTCGACGAGCTCGTCGACCGGGCCGTGCAGCCGGTCGGCGAAGCCGACGCGCTCGCCGCCGGCGTCGAGCCGCAGCGCGGGCGGGCGTCCGCCGCGCTCGCGCTCGGCGCGCTGCGTCGCGGTCAGGCGGCGGCAGGTGCCGGGGTAGGCGCCTGACCCGGTCCCACCCGCCCCGTGCGGCGCCGACGCCGCCTCGCGGATCTCCGCGCGCGTGCACCAGCAGGGATAGACGCGACCGGCCGCGCGCAGCCGCTCCAGCGCGGCTCGATGGTGCTCGCGCCGCTCGGACTGGCGCACGACCGGCCCGTCCCAGCCGAGCCCGAGCGCGGTCAGGTCGGCGAGCTGGACGGCCTCGTGCTCGCGCCGCGAGCGACCCGGATCGAGGTCCTCGACGCGCACGAGGAAGCGCGCGCCGGCGCTGCGCGCGAACAGCCAGGCGAGCAGCGCGGTGCGCAGGTTGCCGAGATGCAGCGGTCCGCTCGGGCTGGGGGCGAAGCGGCCGTCGCGGTTCGGCGGGGTGGCGGTCACGGCTGCGAATGATCGCGAACGGCGCGCCGGCCGCCCTTCGATGGTGCGCAGCGCCCGCCCGCGCCGCAAAAGCAAGCGGTGACGCGCCAGGTCTCGTTGCATCGGTCAAGCGGCGCTTGTCAGGCGCCGATGACGATCGTGCCGCGGACCATCCTTCGTCCCGGCGCGCGTCCCACCGCAACCCGATCGGAGACGCCGGCCATGTCGCACTCGTCCCGTCGTACGCTCGCCCCTGCCCTCGTACTGGCGCTCACGCTGCTCGCGCTCCCCGCCGGCGGAGCGGCCGCCGCGCCACCGCCGCCGCCGCTCGTCCCGTTGCCCTCGCCGCTGTCCGCACAGCCGGGCGCGCTGGACTTCGGCACGGTGCCCGTCTCCTACGGCGAGCAGAGCTCGTCGCCGTGGATCCAGAACTCGGGCCCCGACCCGATCCAGGTCGGCGCCGCGACGGTCGATGGCGATTCGGCCTTCCGCGTCGCCAACGACGGCTGCGACGGGCAGCTGCTCGCGACCGGCCAGGGCTGCGGCGTCAGCGTCGGCTTCCAGCCGGCGGACGGCGTCTCCTATTCCGGGACGCTCCACGTCCCGGTCGCCGGCTTCGCCGACCTCGACGTCCCGCTGAGCGGCGTCGGCGGCGTCCAGCGAGTGACGCTGGACCCGAGCGCGCTGGACTTCGGCGCGCTCTCCGTGGGCGACAGCGCGGTGCGCTCGTTCTCGCTCACCAGCACCGGCACGCTGCCCTTCACGGCGTTCGTGACGATCCCCAGCGGCGGCGACGTCGGCGCCTTCCACGTCGAGTCCGACGGCTGCGTCCTGCAGCAGCTCGTGACCGGCACGCCGTGCCAGGTGGCGGTGCGCTTCGCGCCCACCGCGGCCGGCGCGTTCGCCTCGAGACTGCTGATGATCGGCGGCGACGGCGATCCGGCGATGGTGCCGCTGCAGGGCACGGGCGTCGCTGCGCCCGCGCCGCCGGCCGTCGCGCCGCCGGTCGCGGTGACGCCCCCGCCGGTCGCCGGCGTCGCGTTCGACGCCGCGCCCGGGTTGCCGGCGCCGTACGCCCACGGGCGCGTCGACCTCGGCCTCGCGCACTGCGTCGCCGCGGCGCGCTGCACCGTCGTCGTGCGTGCGCGCGTCTACGCGGTGGCCGCGGCGGGCACGGTGACGTCGAGCCGCGCCGGCGCGGTGTCGAGCGCCCGCACAGACGTCGTGCTGTGGAACCTGCGGGCACGTGGCCTGCGCACGCGGCTCGGCCTGCCCGCGGGCCTGCACGGCCGGCCCGCGCTGCTCGTGGCGACCCTGCGCACGCAGGCGGCCGGCCGGCGGACGGGCCTGCGCACGCTCGTCGTGGAGCTCGTCCCGCGCGCGGCTGCGCGCTGATCAGGAGAGCGCGCCATGGCGGCCCTCGCCCGCTGCGAAGCGGGCGGCGCCGCCGAGCGCCTCGTGCTCGAGCGCGACGAGGCCATGGCGCAGCTCGTTCGCGAGCGCCTCGTCGAGCCCGAGGTCGTGCTGCTCGTAGGCGGACAGGCGGTCGTGGCGCATGCACAGCTGGGGGAACTGCGCCAGCTCCGCAGCGAGCGCCTCGGCCGCCGCGCGCGAGGTCCCCGGCGGCACGACGCGGTTCGCGAGCCCGATCGCGAGCGCCTCCTCGGCGCCGACCGGCCGGCCGGTGAGGATCAGGTCGAGCGCGCGCCCGAGCCCGACGATCCGCGGCAGCCGCACCGTCCCGCCGTCGATCAGCGGCACGCCCCAGCGGCGGCAGAAGACGCCGAGCACGGCGTCCTCCTCGACCACGCGCAGGTCGCACCACAGCGCCAGCTCGAGTCCGCCGGCGACCGCATGCCCCGCGACCGCGGCGATCACGGGCTTGCTCAGCAGCATCCGCGAGGGGCCCATCGGTCCGTCGCCGTCGGGCGCGACGCGGTTGCCGGTCGCGGTCCCCGCCGCCTTCAGGTTCGCCCCCGCGCAGAACGCGCCGCCGGCCCCCCACAGCACGCCGACGCGCGCGTCCTCGTCGGCGTCGAACGCGCGAAACGCGTCCGCGAGTGCCTGCGCGGTGGGGCCGTCGACCGCGTTGCGCGGCTGCGGCTGGTCGAGGATCACCGTCGTGACCGGCCCGTTGCGCTCGACCGCGACTCCCATGGATCGCGAGGCTAGAGCATCCGCGCCGCCCGCTGGCCCGTATCCCTTGGACCATGAGGATCGCGATCGTCGGCGCCGGCGTCTCCGGGCTCGTCGCCGCCCACGCCCTGCAGCGGCGCCACGATGTGACGCTGTTCGAGGCCAACGACTACGCCGGCGGCCACACGCACACGGTGCGCGCGGAGACTGATGGCGGCGCGTGGGACGTCGACACCGGCTTCATCGTCCACAACGACCGCAACTACCCCGAGTTCCAGCGCCTGCTCGCGCAGCTCGGCGTGGCGACGCAGCCGTCGGAGATGTCGTTCGGCGTCTCCGACGCGGCCGGCGACTTCGAGTACAGCGGCGCCTCCCCCAACGGCCTCTACGCGAAGCGCAGCCACCTGCTCACGCCGTGGTTCCAGCGGATGGTCGCCGACCTCGTGCGCTTCAACCGCGAGGCGCGCGCGCTGCTCGACGGCGGCGACGCGCACGCCGGCCCCTCGCTGCGCGACTGGCTCGCCGAGCGGCGCTACTCAGAGGCGTTCGTGGAGCGGCTGATCGTGCCGCAGGCGGCGGCGGTGTGGTCCGCCGACCCGCGCCAGTTGTGGTCGTTCCCGGCGCGCTTCCTGGTCGAGTTCTTCGCCAACCACGGGATGCTCGGCTTCCGCGACCGCCCGCAGTGGCGCACGGTCTCCGGCGGCTCGCGACGCTACGTCGAGGCGATCGTGCACGGCCTCGGCGAGCGGCGCGTGCGGCTGTCGACGCCGATCCGCGCGATCGCGCGCCACGCCGAGCACGTCGAGCTGACGCCGCTGCGCGGCGAGCCGGTCCGCTTCGACCACGTCGTGATCGCGACGCACAGCGACCAGGCGCTGTGGATGCTCGCCGACGCGAGCGAGCGCGAGCGCGAGCTGCTCGGCGCGATCCGCTACCAGCCCAACGACGTCACGCTGCACACCGACCGCGGCCTGCTGCCGCGCCGCCGCCGCGCGTGGGCGAGCTGGAACTACCACCTGGTCGACGGCGAGCCGGGCCGCCCGACGGTCACGTACCTGATGAACCGCCTGCAGCAGCTCGACGCCGACCGCGAGTTGCTCGTCACGCTCAACCGCGACGCCGACGTGCGGCCGGAGCACGTGCTCGCGCGCTTCCGCTACGACCATCCCGTCTTCACGGCGGCGGGGGTCGCGGCGCAGCGGCGCCGGCACGAGCTGGACGCCGTCCCCCGCACCTCCTACTGCGGCGCCTACTGGGGCTGGGGCTTTCACGAGGACGGCGTCGTCAGCGCGCTGCGGGCGTGTGAGCGGCTGTGACCAGCGCGATCTACCAAGGCACGGTCTCCCATCGCCGCCGCACGCCGGTCGGGCACGGCTTCCGCTTCCGGCTGTTCATGCTCTACGTGGATCTCGACGAGCTGCCGCGGGTGCTCGACGGCGTCCCGCCGCTGCTCGCGCGCTTCCGTCGCGAGGACTACCTGGGCGATCCCGCGATCCCGCTCGACACGGCCGTCCGCGACCTCGTACAGGAGCGCCTGGGCGTCCGCCCGGCCGGCCCGGTCCGGATGCTCGCGCACCTGCGCTACCTCGGCCACTGCTTCAACCCGGTCGTCTTCTATTGGTGCTTCGCGCCCGACGGCGAGCGCGTCGAGGCGGTCGTCGCCGAGGTCACGAACACGCCCTGGGGCGAACGGCATGCTTACGTCTCCGCCGGCGGCGGGAATGCTGGGCACGTGCTCGAGAGCCGGCACGAGAAGGCGCTGCACGTGTCGCCGTTCATGCAGATGTCGATCGACTACACGTGGCGGGTCGGCACCCCGGGCGAGCGCTTGGCCGTGACGATCGAGAACCGCGACGCCGACGGCGCGCTCGTGTTCGACGCGCAGCTCGCGCTGCGCCGCCGCGCCCTCACGCGAAGCGCGCTCGTGCGCATGGTCGCGCGCCACCCGGCGATGACGCTGCGCGTGCTCGCCGGCATCTACGGCCAGGCGCTGCGGCTGCGGCTGAAGGGCGCGCGCTGGCATGCCCACCCGACGAGGGCCGCCGCATGAGCGAACGCGAGCGAGCGGCCCGCCGCGCCGTGCACGCGCTGCTCGGGCGCGTGCACGGCGGCACGATCGAGCTCGTCGAGGACGGCGCGGCGCAGACGTTCGGCACGCCCGCCGGCGCGCCGCCGCTGCACGCACGGATCGAGGTCCACGACCCCGCCTTCCACACGGCGCTGCTGCACGGCGGCGCCGGCGCGGGGCGGGCGTACATGGACGGCCTGTGGGACTGCGACGACCTCGTCGCGCTCGTGCGGATCGCGGCGCGCGCGATGCCGGGCCTCGACCGCTGGCGCGAGCGGCTGCTGCCGCTGACGGCGCCTTGGCAGCAGACGGCGTGGCGGCTGCGCGCGAACACGCGCGCCCGCGCGCGCGAGCGGATCGCCGCCCACTACGACCTCGGCAACACGCTCTTCTCGCGCTTCCTCGACGAGACGATGATGTACTCGAGCGCGATCTTCGAGCGCCCCGGGGCGACGCTGCACGAGGCGCAGGTCGCAAAGCTCGACCGCATCTGTCAGCGCCTCCAGCTCGCGCCCGGCGAGCGGCTGCTTGAGATCGGGACCGGCTGGGGCGGGCTCGCGCTGCACGCCGCCGGCCGCTACGGCGCGCACGTCACGACGACGACGATCTCGCGCGAGCAGCACGCCTACGCGAGCGCGGCCGTGCGCGCCGCCGGCCTCGAGGATCGCGTCACCGTGCTGCTGCAGGACTACCGCGACCTGCGCGGCCGCTACGACAAGCTCGTCTCGATCGAGATGATCGAGGCCGTCGGCTGGGAGCACCTCGACACCTACTTCGCGGCCTGCAGCGCGCTGCTGGAGGACGACGGCGCGATGCTGCTGCAGGCGATCGTCCATCCGCACCGCGTGTTCCGCGTCGAGAAGGCGTCGACCGGCTTCATCAACGCGTTCGTCTTCCCCGGCGGGACGCTGCCGTCGCTGCACGCGATCGAGCGCTCGCTGGCCCGCCGCACCGATCTGCGCAGCGTCGCGCTCGACGACATCACGCCCCACTACGCGCGCACGCTGCACTGCTGGCGCACCCGCTTCCAGCGCGCCTGGCCGGAGCTGCGCACGCTCGGCTACGACGAGCGCTTCCGCCGCATGTGGGACCTCTACCTCGCCTACTGCGAGGCCGGCTTCCGCGAGCGCCGCATCTCCGACGTCCAGCTCCTGCTCGCCAAGCCCGCCTACCGCGCCGAGACGATCGCGCCACTGACGGCACCCGTCATGCCCGACGTGTCACCGCTCGGCGCGGATCTCGTCCCAGAAGCGGTCGGACTCGCGCTCGGCGATTGAGGGATCCGGCGCCGGCAGCACTGTCACGTTCGCGTGCTCGTCGACGATGACGGCGGCGTTCCCATGCGCGTGCGCATCGCGGATCTTCTCGTCCGTCACCAGGTCGGAGGCGATGAACGAGGAGAAGTTCGGGAACCGCGACTCGCCGCCGTCGACGACACGGTCGATGTCCTCCTGCATCACGCGGAACGCCGCCTCCCGAGCGGGCGTCCAGTACGAAGCTCTTACTGTCGCCATCGCTCGATGATCCTCTCGTAGCTCGTTCTGATCAAGTGGATGGCGTCGCGCATCGCCTCCCCCGGCGTGCCGAGGTGGAACGTCTCGGCTGGACCCTTGAGGCCGTCGAACGAGTAGCGGTGCCGGTCGTTGCGATCTCCGTGCGAGCAGTCGAACAACACGACGGTCCGCCATTCGCCGTCGGCCTCGGCGAGCAGCGTCACCGCATAGCCGACGACGTCGCGCTCGGTCTCCCAGCGAACCAGGATCCTGCCGCTTGCGCCCAGGTCGTCGTTCCATCCGTATCTGCGTCGCGGCGGCATCGCCGGACCGTAGGCCCGACCCCGCGCGCAGCGCACGCGCGCTTCGTGCCAATGCAGCGCGTAAGCGGCGGCGTTAGGAGCGTCTGAGCAAGTGGCTCGCGTCGTTCCACAGCCACAGAGCGGGAGCGGCGTGCTCGGCGCCGACGATCGAGAGGCTCGCGGGGTCGAGCGCGAGGTGGCGGCCGTGGCCGGGCGCGAGCGTGAGCGCGCGCGACGCGAGCGTGCGCGTGAGGTGGCCGTGGCCGACGAGCAGCACGCGGCCCTCGACGGCACGCGCCCGCGCGAGCACGCGCTCCGCCCGCGCCGCCGCCTGCGCGATCGTCTCGCCGCCGGGACAGCCATCCCGCCACAGGTCCCAGTCCGGCCGCGACCGATGGATCTCCGCCGTCGTCAGGCCCTCATACGAGCCATAGTCGACCTCCATCAGGTCCGCGTCGAACACGAGCGAGTCGCCGAACCCCGCCAGCTCCGCCGTCCGCCGAGCGCGCAGCAAAGGACTCGCCAGCACCAACGCAAACTCGACACCGCCAAGCCGCTCCCCCAACGCAACAGCCTGCCGCTCACCGGCAGCGGTCAGCGGAACATCCGTGCGACCGGTATGCCGCCCCGCCACGCTCCACTCGGTCTGGCCATGCCGAGCAAGCCAAAGCTCATTCAACGACGTCACAGCCGGAGCACGCTACCGCCTGCCGGCAACGTCAGGGCCAACGCCCGGGCAACTCAGGAGACAGACCCGAAGTCCGTCGTATACGTCGCCCCGCCACCACCGACCGGAGCACCGGTCGCGATCCCGATCCCGATGTCGCGGAAGTGGCGGCTGAGGATGTTGGCGCGGTGCGGCGGGCTGTGCATCCACGCGCGCACCATCGCGATCGGCTGGCCGAGCGAGCCGCTGCCCCAGCCGATGTTCTCGCCGAGCCACCAGCTCGCGTCGCGCGGCACGTAGTGCGACGCGAACATGCGGGCGAACGGCGAGCTCCCGTTCAGCGAGTCGTGCGCGAAGTAGCGCCGGCTCACCATGTCGTGCGAGTGCATGCGCGCGACGTGCGAGAGCTTCCCGTTGAGTCGCAGCGGCGGCAGCCCGTGCTGCGCGCGCACGCGGTTCAGCAGGCAGAGCGTCGCGGTGCGCGCCTCTCGCAGCGTGGCGCCGCGCACCGCGACGTGCGCAGCGACGGCAGCGCAGGCACTGGGGCGCGCGGTGGCCTGCGCGACGGGCGCGAGCAGCGCCGCCAGCACGACGAGGAGCGCAATGAGGGAGGTGCGCGTTCGGGGCATTCATCCCGAGCAATCGACCGCGACGCCGCTATCTGCCGTCTTTGTCCAGCCGATTGGACGAATGTCTGAGCCGCAAGCCGCTCGCGACCCGCCGTGCGCGGTCGTGCTCGTCGGCGCGCTCGCACGGGGCCAGCCCTACTAGGATGCCCGGCGACCATGGACCCCGTGACCCTCCGCAATCGTCTGCTCGTCGCCACCGGCATGTGGCGCGAGGTCACCGGCGAGGCGCTGCCGAGACTGCAGCCGGGCCCGCCGGAGCAGCAGGTGCAGCAGTTCGAGCTGCTGCTGGTGGACCGTCTGTGGGACTCCGCTACGGTCGAGAACGCGCGCGAGATCGCCGATCGCACCTGGGATCTCGTGCACGACCGGCCGGAGGGCGACCCCGTCCGCAGACGCGTCGTCGAGTGCCACGAAGCGCTTGCCCGCATCTCGCGTCTCGGCGACTGACGCAGACCCGTCCAGACGGCGCTCGCGTGCCACTGGCGAGCCGCTGTGGCGCCTGGTACGTTCTGCCGCGTAAGGCCGGAGACACACCGGCAGAAAGCAGTGCGACGTACGCGGGCCGTTGCCTCACAGCACCCTCCGCGCATGCAGCACACCAGCAGTGGAGGACAGCAACGTGCCGACTGGAACCGTGAAGTGGTTCAGCGACGAGAAGGGCTTCGGCTTCATCACTCCCGACGAGGGCAGCCGCGACCTCTTCGTCCATCACACCGGCATCAACTCGGATGGATACCGCTCCCTTGCCGAGGGTTCGAAGGTCTCCTACGAGGAGGAGCAGGGCGACAAGGGCCCCAAGGCGGTCAACGTCTCCGCCATCTAGGCGGATCGGTACCGCGGGCCCCGGCTCGCCGTCGCACGTTCGAAGGCCTCCGCGAGGGGGCCTTCCGTGTTTAACCCACCGTGCCTGTAGGATCGAACGCAAGGCACCACGAGGGGGAAGGGTCGGACGTGGGCAAGACGGTCGAGCAGCGCGAGCGCGTCGTCGTGCGCTTCGCGGGCGACTCGGGGGACGGCATGCAGCTCGTCGGTGGGCGCTTCACCGACGCCACAGCGTTGCTCGGAAACGACCTCGCGACGCTGCCCGACTTCCCCGCGGAGATCCGCGCGCCGGCCGGCACGATCCCCGGCGTGTCGGCGTTCCAGATCCACTTCGCCTCGCGCGACATCCTCACCCCCGGCGACACGCCGAACGTACTCGTCGCGATGAACCCGGCGGCGCTGAAGGCGAACCTCGTGACGCTCGAGCGCGGCGCGACGATCATCGCCAACGAGGACGCCTTCACCAAGCGCAACCTCGAGAAGGCCGGCTACCACGCCAACCCGCTGGAGGACGGCACGCTCAGCGACTTCCGCCTGCATCGCGTGCCGATGACGACGCTCACCACGCGCGCGGCCGAGGGGCTCGCAGGCGTCGGCACGCGCGACGCCGGCAGAGCGAAGAACCTGTTCGCGCTCGGCCTGCTGTCATGGCTCTACGGCCGCCCGACCGACGTCACCGAGCGCTGGATCGAGGCGAAGTTCGCCAACAGGCCCGCGTCCCGCGCGGCGAACCTCGCCGCCTTCCGCGCCGGCTGGAGCTTCGGCGAGACGACCGAGCTGCTCGACGTGCAGTACCAAGTCGCGCCGGCGACCGACGTCGCGCCCGGCACCTACCGCCAGGTCAACGGCACGACCGCGACGGCGCTCGGGTTGATCGCCGCCTCGGCGCGCAGCGGCCTGCCACTGCTGCTCGCCAGCTACCCGATCACGCCGGCCTCCGAGCTGCTGCACGAGCTGTCGCGCCACGAAGCCGCGGGCGTGCGCACGATCCAGGCCGAGGACGAGATCGCCGCCGCGGGGATGGCGCTGGGCGCGGCCTTCGGCGGCCATCTCGGCGTCACGGCGACGAGCGGCCCGGGGATGGACCTGAAGGCGGAGACGATCGGCCTCGCGGCGATGCTGGAGCTGCCGCTCGTCGTGATCGACGTGCAGCGCGCCGGCCCCTCGACCGGCATGCCGACGAAGACCGAGCAGTCCGACCTGCTGCAGGCGCTGCACGGCCGCCACGGCGAGTCGCCGCTGCCGGTGCTGGCTGCCGCGACGCCGGGCGACTGCTTCGAGGCGGCCTTCGAGGCGGCGCGGCTGGCGATCGAGTACCGCACGCCGGTGATCCTGCTGAGCGACGGCTTCCTGTCGAACTCGTCGGAGCCGTGGCGGATCCCCGACGTGGCGTCGCTGCCGGCGATCGATCCCGCCTTCGCCCATGCGCCCGTGGGCGGGGAGCCGTTCATGCCCTACGCGCGCGACGCGCGCAGCGTGCGCCCGTGGGCGCCGCCCGGCACGCCCGGCGTCGCGCACCGCATCGGCGGCCTGGAGAAGCAGGACGGCAGCGGCAACATCTCCTACGACCCGGCCAACCACGCGACGATGACGCGGCTGCGCGCCGAGCGGATCGCCCACATCCAGCGCGAGCTGCCGGCCCTGGAGGTCGACGCGGACGACGGCGCCGAGCTGCTCGTGCTCGGCTGGGGATCGTCGTACGGCTCGATCCGCGCGGCGGCGCGGCGCGTGCGCGCCCGCGGTCTGAAGGTCGCGACCGCCCACCTGCGGCATCTGAACCCGCTTCCGCCGAACGTCGGCGCGCTGCTGCGCGCCTACCCGCGCGTGCTCGTGCCGGAGATGAACAGCGGCCAGCTCGCGCAGCTGCTGCGCGCCCACTTCCTGGTGGACGTCCAGTCGCACACGAAGATCACGGGCCAGCCGCTGTTCGCGGCCGAGCTGGAGGCGGCGATCGTGGAGGCGATGGAGTGAGTGGCGGCAACGGCAACGGCGCCGTGGCGCCGCTCGCGAAGGCCGACTTCCAGTCCGACCAGGAGACGCGCTGGTGCCCGGGCTGCGGCGACTACGCGATCCTCTCGGCCGTCCAGGGCTTCATGCCCGAGCTGGGGATCCCGCCCGAGCGGATCGTCTTCATGACCGGCATCGGCTGCGCCGGCCGCTTCGCCTACTACATGGACACATACGGGATGCACGGCATCCACGGCCGCGCGCCCGCGCTCGCGACCGGCCTCGCGACGACGCGCCCCGACCTGTCGATCTGGATCGTCACCGGCGACGGCGACGCGCTCTCGATCGGCGGCAACCACCTGATCCACGCGCTGCGCCGCAACGTGCCGGTGAAGATCCTGCTGTTCAACAACCAGATCTACGGGTTGACGAAGGGCCAGGCGTCGCCGACGAGCGAGCGCGGCAAGATCACCAAGTCGACGCCGTTCGGCTCGCACGACCGGCCGTTCAATCCGCTCGCGCTGGCGCTCGGGGCGGAGGCGACGTTCGTCGCCCGCTCGCTCGACCGCGACCGCGCGCACCTCGCCGAGGTGCTGCGCGCGGCTGCTGCGCACGAGGGCACGGCGTTCGTCGAGATCTACCAGAACTGCCCCGTGTTCAACGACGGCGCGTTCTTCGCGCTGACCGAGAGAGACACGCGCGAGGCGAACCAGATCCGCCTCGTCCACGGCGAGCCGATCCGCTTCGGCGCCGACGGCGCGCGCGGCGTGGCGCGCGGCCCCGACGGCGACCTGCGCCTTGTCGACGTCGCCGACGTGAGCGAGGACGCGCTGCTCGTCCACGATTCGCACCGTGAGGACCCGAGCCTCGCCTTCGCGCTCGCCCGCCTCGCCGACCGCCCGACCGAGCCGACCCCGATCGGCATCTTCCGCGCCGTCGAGCGGCCGCTTCACGGCGCCGCCGCCGCGGCCGCCGGCCCCCGCACGATCGCCGACACGGCCATGCTCGACGCATTGCTCCATTCGGGCGACACGTGGACGGTTGCGTAGCGGCCGTACGATTGCGCCATGCGCATCCTGGTCGTAGAGGACGAGACGGCGATCGCGGACTTCATCCAGCGCGGGCTGCAGGCCGAGGGGCACGCGGTCTCGTGCGCGGCCGACGGGCTGGAGGGCGAGCGGCGGGCGCTGGCCGACGACGTCGACCTCGTCGTGCTCGACGTGATGCTGCCGGGCAAGGACGGCCTCGGCGTGCTGCAGGCGATCCGCCGCGAGAAGCCCGAGCTGCCGGTCGTGATGCTGAGCGCGCGCGCGACGGTCGACGATCGCGTCGCCGGCCTCGACGGCGGTGCGACCGACTACGTCACGAAGCCGTTCAGCTTCGACGAGCTGGCAGCACGCGTGCGCGCGCACCTGCGCACGCCGCGCCAGTCCAACGCGACGACGCTGTCGGCGGCCGGCATCGACCTCGACCTGCTCGGGCGCAAGGTCACGCGCGACGGCGTCGAGCTGCGCCTGTCCGCGCGCGAGTTCGACCTGCTCGCCTACTTCCTGCGCCACCCCGACCAGGCGCTCAGCCGCCAGCAGATCCTCAGCGCGGTGTGGGGTTACGACTTCGACCCGGGCACGAACGTCGTCGAGGTCTACGTGCGCTACCTGCGGCGCAAGCTCGAGCTGCCGGGGCGCCCGGCGCCGATCGACACGCTGCGGTCCGTCGGCTACCGCCTCACGACCCGCCCCTGACCGCAGATGGCGCGACGCGGCGACAGCGGCAGCGGCGCGCGCGTCCCGTGGTTCCGCAGCCTGCGCGCGCGCCTCGCGCTCGCGATCGCGGTGATCCTCGTGGCGGCGCTGGGCACCGCGTTCGTCGCCACCTACCGCGGCACCGGCACGCAGGTGCAGGCGCAGATCGACCAGGACCTGCGCCAGGAGGCGTCGGCGTTCGAGCAGAAGATCCCGCTGCTCAGAGTCACGCGCGCGCGCGTCACGAAGGCCGCCCAGCGCTACATCGAGGATCAGGTCACCTCCACCGTCGCGCCGCGCCTCTACGTCGTGCGCGTGGCCGGCGGCGGGATCGTCTCGAACCTGCCGGAGCTGAACCCCGCGGACAGCCCGGGCGTCGCCGGGCCGCATCGCGAAAGCCCCGAAGCGCGTGCACTGCGAACCGCGCCGCTCGACTTCTCCGACGTCACGGTCGGGGGCGAACAGGTGCGCCTGTATGCGATCCAGGTGCTGCGCGACGAGCGCACCGTCGCGATCATCGCCGTCGGCGAGACGACCGAGGGCGTGACGCGCGCGCAGAGCGGCGTCGCGCGCACCTTCCTGTTCGCCGGGACGGCCACGCTGCTGGCCGCGCTCGTGCTCGGCTTCGCCTTCGCCACGCGCCTCTCGCGCCCGCTGCGGCGGATGGCGACGACCGCCGCCGAGGTGCGCGCGGGCGACCTCTCGAAGCGCATCGACGCGCGCGGGCGCAACGACGAGGTGCGCGTGTTGGCCGACTCGTTCGACCGCATGCTCGACCGGCTGGAGGACGCGTTCGCGCGCCAGCGCGGCTTCGTCGCGGACGCCTCGCACGAGCTGCGCACGCCGCTGACGGTGATCCGCGGCCAGCTCGAGGTGCTCGCGCGCCAGCGCGAGGTCACGCCCGCGGACGTGCGCCACGTCGACGAGGTCGTGCGCACGGAGGTGCTGCGGATGGAGCGCCTCGTCGACGACCTGCTGCTGCTCGCGCGCGCCGACGAGGGCGAGCTGCTGCGACCGGCCTCGCTCGCGCTGCGCCCGTTCGTCACCGAGCTGTTCGACGCGCTCACGCTCACGGCCGAGCGCCGCTTCGAGCTGGGCGACGTGCCGGACGGGGTCCTGCGCGCCGACGAGGATCGCCTCGCGCAGGTCGTGCGCAACCTCGCGCGCAACGCGATCGAGCACACCGGGCCGGACGGGCTCGTGCGTCTGCGCGTGACCGCGCGTCCGCGCGGCTGGATCGAGATCGCGATCGAGGACGACGGGCCGGGGATCCCCCCGGAGCAGCGCGACCGCGTGTTCGACCGCTTCCACCGCGTCGACAGCTCGCGCGCGCGCGGCAAGGGCGGCGCCGGCCTCGGGCTCGCGATCGCACGCGCGATCGTCGAGGCGCACGGCGGCCGCATTCGCGCGGGCATCTCGCCGGAGGGCGGCGCGCGCGTCGCGTTCGAGCTGCCCGGCTTCCGTCCGACGGGCCGGTCGGCCGGCCGCCGCTCGTCGGCCGCGGGAGCGACCTCCTCGTCGCCCGGACGGCGGGCGTAGGCTGGCGCCATGTGGCGCAACTGGGCGGGCGACGAGGGCTGCGCGCCGCGCGCGATCGAGCGGCCGAGGAGCGTCGCAGAGGTCGCCGGCGCGCTCGAGCGGGCGGCCGCGGCTGGCGAGCGCGTGCGCGTGGCCGGCAGCGGGCACTCGTTCACCGACGTCGCCTGCACGGACGGGCGCCTGCTGAGCCTGCAGCGGATGGACCGCGTGCTCGACGTCGACCGCGCGAGCGGCCTGGTCCGCGTCGAGGCCGGGATCGCGATCCACGCGCTCAGCGCGGGGCTCGCCCGGCACGGCTTGGCGTTCGAGAACCTCGGCGACATCGACGTGCAGTCGCTCGCCGGGGCGATCTCGACCGCGACGCACGGCACCGGCGCGCGCCTGCGCAACCTCTCGGCGCAGGTCGAGGCGATCGAGCTGGTGCTGGCCGACGGCTCGCTGCGCACGCTGTCGGCGTCGGATACCGACCAGACGGACTACCTGGCGGCGCGCGTCGGCGTCGGCAGCCTCGGCGTGATCGCGGCGGTGACGCTGCGGGCGGTGCCGGCGTTCACGCTGCGCGGGGTCGACAAGCCCGCGCCGCTCGGCGAGACGCTCGACCGCCTCGAGCAGCTGGGGGAGGAGAACGAGCACTTCGAGCTGTTCGTCTTCCCCCACTGCGGCATGGCGCTGACGCGCACGAACAACCGCGTCGAGCAGCCGCCCAGACCGCGCTCGCGCGCGAGCGCGTACGCGAACGACGTGCTGTTGACGAACCGCGCCTTCCACGCCTTCTGCCTCGCCGGGCGGGCGATGCCGCGCTTCATTCCGGCGTTGAACCGCACCGTCACGCGGCTGGCGGGATCGAGCACGCGCGTCGACCGCAGCGACCGCATCTTCGCCTCGCCGCGCCTCGTCAGATTCACGGAGATGGAGTACGCGCTGCCGCGCGAGCGCACGGCCGAGGCGGTGCGCCGCGTGATGGAGCTGATCCCGGCGCGCGGCTTCCAGGTGCCGTTCCCGATCGAGGTGCGGCTTGTGGCGGAGGACGACGCGCTGCTGAGCCCGGTGCACGGGCGTCCAAGCGGCTACGTCGCGGTCCACATGTTCAAGGGGATGCCGTGGGAGCCCTACTTCCGCGCCGTCGAGGCGATCATGGACGAGTACGGCGGCCGCCCGCACTGGGGCAAGCGCCACTTCCAGACCGCCGAGACGCTGCGGCCGCGCTACCCGCGGTGGGACGACTGGCAGGCGGTGCGCACGCGGCTCGACCCGGATGGTCGCTTCGGAAACACCTACTCCGAAAGGGTTCTCGGGGCTATATCTAACGTTCGAGTCGAGCGTTAGAGTCGTGCGTCGCTGACCGTCAGCGGCGGCGCATCAGGCAGCAGCTCCGCGATCGTGTCACGCAGCATGCCGAAGTCGTCCACGTTCTCTGTCAGGAGCCCGTAGCCGCCGGCGAACGCGCACGCCGCGATCTGGACGTCGAGCGCCCACGCGGCGCGCTGCTGGGCGCGGGAGCCTGCGCGACGGCGGTCGCGTGTCGGCGGATGCGGCATCTCGGCGAGCAGGCGCCCGGCCAACTCCGCTGCGGGCCGGTCGAACGGCACCACGATCGTCAGCGGGTGGTAGAGCAACGCGCGAAACCACCGAAGCTTCGGCCGGGCTCGGTCGCGATCCACCGCCGGAGCGGTGAGGCCGCGGACGAGCTCCTGAACCGTCGGAGCCGGGATGGAGACCGGGGCTCCGACATGACGATGCGCTTCGAGCAAGGCGGCATGGCGCTCGCCGACGTGCATCCGCGATGCGACCGACGTGTCCCATGCGTCAGGCACCGTAGGTCTCCTCGTCGTAGAGCCCGAGCCGGAAGCCGAGGATCGCGCGAGTCGTCTCCTCCGGGGAGAGCGGCTCGACGCCGGGCGGGATCTCTCCGTCAACGAGGCGTTCGATTGCCGCACGGCGCTCCGCGGCGAGTTCTTCAACCGTGCGCTCGTAGCCGTAGCGTTGCGCGCCGTCGTACGCGAGGCGGATGAGCGCGTCGTTCGTGCTCGTGCGGTGCTGCTCGGCGTAGCGGGCGACGGTCTCGGCGAGGTCGTCGGGGACGCGCAGGGTCGTGCGGGCGCCGGCGCGTCTCGGCGCGCGCGGTCTGCGGGCGGATCTGCGGGGTCTCGGGGCCACGAGCAGCGAAGCTATCACGCAGCCGAAGCTAGCGCATCAAATGATGCGTGTCTGTGTCGAAATGCAACTTAACTGCCGCAAATCGGCATCAAAGGAAGCACTTCCCCTCGCCGCGATACGTCGGCACCGTCTCGACGACACGGTCGCCCTCGATCAGGTGCAGCTCGGCGAAGCGCTCGCACAGCTCGCCGGCCTTCGCATGGCGCAGCCACACGCGGTCGCCGATCCGCAGGCCGTCTGCCGCGGTCCCGAGCAGCGGCGTCTGCACCTCGCCGGCGCCCTCGCGGCCGTCGAGTCGCAGGCCGGCGGGGAGGACGGGCCGCGGCAGGCGCGCGCGGTCGCCGGAGCCGGACGCGAGATAGCCGCCGCCGAGGGCGGTCACGACGCCGCGCCCCGGCCGTCGCACGACGGGGAGCGCGAAAAGCGCCGCGGGCAGTGGTCTGAAGCGCGAGTAGGCGTCGAACAGCGTCGGGCCGTAGAGCCCCGATCCGGCGGCGATCTCGGTGACGGCCGGCTCGGCGCCGGTCGACTCGATCGAGCCTGTGCCGCCGCCGTTGACGAATTCGAGCGGCGCGACCGCTTCGACGGCCGCCACGATCGCCGCACGGCGAGCGGCCAGCTCCCGCGCGGAGGCACGCTGCACGGCGCGCAGCGCGAGCCCCAGCAGCGGCTTGCCGGGCGGGCGGTCGCCCAGCCCGGCGATCTGCGCCTCGTAGGCCATCAGCCCGACGAGCCGCAGCGACGGCCGCGCGACGATCTCGCGCGCGAGCGCGGCGACCTGCTCCGGCGTATGCAGCGGCGAGCGCTTGACGCCGACGTGCACCCGCCCCCCGAGCGGCCGCCAGCTCGCGTCGGCGTCGATGCAGACGCGCACGGGGCGCCAGGGCAACCCTTCGGGCGGCGTCGTGTGCGCCACGATCAGGTCGAGCTGCTCGACGTCGTCCACCATCACCGCGATCTCGGCGTCGTCGTCGCGCACCGCCAGCGCGCGCAGCGCTGCGCGATCCGCTGTCGGGTAGGCGACGACGATGTCGCGCAGGCCGTGGTCGGCCAGCCACAGCGCCTCCGGCAGCGTGTACGCAAGGACCCCGCGGAAGCCCGGGTCGAGCGCCAGCGTGCGCCGCAGGACCGTGCGACAGCGGATCGACTTGCTCGCGAGGCGGATCGGCCGGCCTGCGGCGCGCCGCAGCATGTCGCGCGCGTTCGCGCGCAGGGCGTCGAGGTCGACCGCCGCGAACGGCGCGTCGAGGTCCGCGGTGGCGCGGTCGAGACGCGCGAGCTGGTCGGCAGTGCCGGGCATTCCGGCGACCCTACCGGCCCGCTCGCCGGCGCCGGCGAGGGTCGGCACGCAGGGGCTTCGCGGCACGCGGGCGTGCGCCGCGCCGGCGCGCCATTCGCGATCGCGTTCGACATTCCTGCCGCAAACCCGCTAGTCTGCCGCCCTTCGCTTGTACCCAGCCGAGTCCCTGGCACAGCAAAAGCCGGGGAGCGGGGGAACCAAAGAGGCCCGTCGACACGGGACTCAGGGGCGAGTCGTCGCAACCGCGACGTAGCGCTGCTCTTTCTGCGCGAGCCCGTCAGCTAACCCCGCAGGCGCCCGAAAGAGAAGGGGTTTGCACCCGTGTCGTCCAGGTTCGCGCCGGTTGCCCGGCGCTCGCGTTTCGTCATCGTCCTCGCCGTGCTCGTCGCGGCGCTCGCACCCTCGGCGGCGCTCGCCGCGCAGCATCTCGGCGACCGCGCGCTCCACGAGGGCGACCGCGGCCACGACGTGCGCGTGCTGCAGGACTACCTCACGCGCGCCGGCTACGCCACGCCGATCGCCGGCGTCTTCGGCCCGGAGACGCTGGGCAACGTCAAGCGCTTCCAGCACGCCCACCACCTGACGTCCGACGGGGTCGTCGGCTCCGGCACGGTGAGCGCGCTGCGCGCGGTCGCCGCGAAGCGCGCCTCGGCGCAGCAGCCGCAGGGTGGGACGGGCGGCGGCACGGAGCACATGGGCGACCGCACGCTGAAGAAGGGGATGAGAGGCCACGACGTGCGCGTGCTGCAGGACTTCCTCACGCGCGCCGGCTTCCAGACGCCGATCGTCGGCAACTTCGGGCCCGAGACGCTCGCGAACGTCAAGCGCTTCCAGAAGGCGCACGGCCTGAAGGCCGACGGCGTCGTCGGCGCTTCGACGGTGCAGGCCCTGCGCAGCCTCAGCGACAGCGCCGGCAACAGCGGTACGCCGGTCGACGCGCCGGTCGGCCACGCGCGCCTGCTGTCGAACGGCACCGCCGTCGCGCCCGCGGATGCGCCGGCCGCGATCAAGGGCGTGATCGCTGCGGCCAACCGCATCGCGACGAAGCCCTACATCTACGGCGGCGGTCACGGGACGTGGAACGACGCCGGCTACGACTGCTCGGGCTCCGTCAGCTACGCACTCCACGGCGGCGGGCTGATCGACACGCAGCTCGACTCGACCAGCTTCGAGTCGTGGGGCTCGAGCGGCAGCGGGCGCTGGATCACGATCTACGCCAACGGCGGCCACGCGTGGATGACGATCGCCGGCCTGCGCTTCGACACGAGCGGCGCGGACCCGTCGCGCTGGCAGTCGGACATGCGCTCGTCCGGCGGCTACGTCGTGCGCCACCCGACGGGCTTCTGAGCGTCCCGGCCAAAACCGGCGTGCCGGTGCCGGCCACAACCGGCGTGCATGCTCCAGGCCGCCGTTAGCATCGGCCGCATGTCCGCACTCGCCGATTCCTACGCCCTGACCGACGACCAGCTCGCCTTCCGCGACACGATCCGCCAGATGGTGCGCGAGCGCGTCGCGCCCCGTGCTGCGGAGATCGACGAGAAGGCCGAGTATCCGTGGGACCTCCGCCAGCTGTTCGCCGAGCACGACCTGTTCGGCCTGCCGTTCGAGGAGGAGCACGGCGGCACCGGCACCGGCGCGCTGATGCTCTGCATCGCGATCGAGGAGGTCGCGAAGGCGTGCGCCTCCAGCGCGCTCATGCTCGCCGTGCAGGATCTCGGCACGCTCCCGATCAGACTGTTCGGCAGCGAGGAGCTGAAGGCGCGCTTCCTGCCGAAGTGCGCGACCGGCGAGTGGTCCCCGGCGTTCGCGCTGTCCGAGCCGGAGGCCGGCTCGGATCCAGGCGGCATGATCTGCAAGGCCGTGCGCGACGGCGACGAGTGGGTCGTCAGCGGCACGAAGAACTGGATCACGAATCTCGGCATCGCCGACTTCTACGTCGTCTTCGCGGTCACGGATCCGAAGGCCGGCCGCTCGCGCGGCATCAGCGCGTTCGTGGTCGAGAGAGACCGCCCCGGCTTCAGCGTCGGCAAGCTCGAGAGAAAGCTCGGCATCAAGGGCTCCCCGACCGGCCAGCCGATCTTCGACGATGTGCGGATCCCGGCCGCGAACCTGATCGGCGAGGTCGACAAGGGCATGCACGTCGCGCTCGGCACGCTCGACTGGTCGCGCCTCGGCATCGGCGCGCAGGCGCTCGGGATCGCCCAGGGCGCGACCGACTACGCCGCCGCCTACGCGCGCGAGCGCAGACAGTTCGGCCAGCCGATCAACGCCTTCCAGGCGATTCAGTTCAAGCTGGCCGACATGGAGACGGGCTGCGCCGCCGGCCGCGAGCTGCTCTACCAGGCCGCTGCCAAGGCCGACCGCGGCGACAGAGATCAGGGCAAATACTCCGCGATGGCGAAGCTGTTCAACTCCGACAACGCGATGCGCGTGACCGTCGAGGCGATCCAGGTGCTCGGCGGCTACGGCTACGTGAACGAGTACCCGGTCGAGCGGATGCTGCGCGACGCGAAGATCACGCAGATCTACGAGGGCACGAACGAGATCCAGCGCCTCGTGATCGCGCGCACGCTGCGCTGAGGCAGGCTGCCGCCACGGGCCGCTGCGGTCGCCGGGCGCGGGCCGAGCGGCTACGCTCGGACGATGTTCTCGAGACTCCCGACCGGCGCCCAGGTCGCCTGGTCGGCGCTCGCCGCCTTCACGCTCGCGATCCTCGCGATCACCGCGGTGGAAGGCTTCGCGACGACCTACCCGCTGCGGCTGCTGCAGGGGATCGCCGTCGCGCTCGGGAGCGCGCTCGTCGTCGCGTTCGTGCTCGCGCTCGTCACCGGGCGCCTCGCCGACTGGCGCAACCCGCGCTCGGAGCGCGATTTCGACGCGCTCGTGGAGCGCAGCGAGCAGCTCGCGCGCGACGGCATGTCGGGCGAAGGCGACGACGAGCTGGACGACGACGGTGACGACGATTACGGCATCGACCCGTGGAACGAGGAGGACTTCAAGGCGCTGGTGCGCTCCGCGCTCGACGAGCTGCCGCTCGAGTTCCATCGCGCGCTCGAGCACGTCGCCGTCGTCGTGGGGACTGAAGGGCGCAAGTACCACGCGTACGGGATCTACCACGGCCCGACCGTCGCCCACGACGGCTTCGCGCGCATCGTCGTCTTCCAGGACACGATCGTGCGCGATTTCGGCCACGACCTCGACCTGCTGCGCGCCCAGGTCGTCCGCACCGTCCGCCACGAGCTCGCTCACCACCTCGGCTGGGACGAGGACGGCGTGCGGGGGCTGGGGCTCTAACGTCGGTCAGGCCCGGGCGGGCATGAGCGCTACGTCGTAGCGCTCGATCGTCGCGTCGGCAGTGACGAGCGTCAACTGCTCGGCCTGTGCTTGTGCGACGAGCATGCGATCGAACGGGTCGCGATGATGGGCGGGAAGCTCCGCGGCGCGGACGACGTGCGTCAGCGTGACGTCGAGCAGGTCGAAGCCGGCGGCGTTGAGCCGCGGGCCCGCGTCCTGCGGAACGGCCAGCATGCCCTTCGCGCGCTTGATCTCCAGCTCCCACACGCTCGCGGCGCTGACTACCGCGCGGTTGCCGTCGTCGCCGATCGCGGCGGCGACATCAGCCGCGAGCACGGGATTGGCCGCGGCGAACCAGACGATGACGTGGCTGTCGAGCAGCAGCCTCAATCGAGCATCCCGAACTCGCGGGCGATCTCCTCGTCCGCCTCGTCGAAGCGCGACATGTCGACCTGGCCCTTCCATGCGCCGTAGAAGGCAGCGCGTCGAGAGCGCGGTGAGCGCGGCACGAGATCGACGGGAGCGGCTCCCCTGCGTGTGATCGACACCAACTCGCCCCGCTCGACACGATCGAGGAGCTCTGGGAGACGGGTCGCTGCAATCTCGATGTCGACGACTGACATGCGACCACCGTAGATCGTGCGTCGGGAGCCGTCTACAGCACATCCATGGCAATCGGCGTCGGCGCGCCGCCGTTCGTCCTATCCTCCAGGGCAGGCCCCCGTGGAGTGCGACCGCCGGGGAAAACGCAGGCCCGTGGAGTGCGACCGCCGGGCACCTCATCGAAAGGAATCACCTCATGTCTGATGCCGTCATCGTCGACGCCGTCCGGACGCCGATCGGCCGTGCCGTCAAGGGCTCGCTGAAGGACGTCCGCGCCGACGACCTCGCCGCGATCCCCCTCAGAGCGCTCCTGGAGCGCAATCCGCAGCTCGACCCCGCCTCGATCGTCGACGTGATGATGGGCGCGGCCGCCGGAGAGGGCGAGCAGGGCTACAACGTCGCCCGCAACGCGCTGCTGCTCGCCGGCTACCCGGTGTCGGTCCCCGGCACGACCGTCAACCGCTTCTGCGCCTCGTCGCTGCAGACGATCCGCATGGCCTTCCACGCGATCAGAGCGGGCGAGGGCGACACCTACGTCGCCTCCGGCGTCGAGGCCGTCTCGCGCCTCGGCGGGGGCGCGCCGCTGCCGTTCCACCCGCAGCTCGACGGCTCCGAGGGCTCGCTCGTCAACGTCTACATCCCGATGGGCCTGACGGCCGAGAACGTCGCCGAGCGGGAGGGCGTCTCGCGCGAGGCGCAGGACCGCTGGGCCGCGATCTCGCAGCAGCGCGCGGTCGAGGCGCAGGCCTCCGGCCACTTCGACTCCGAGATCGTCCCGGTCGTCGTCGCCGAGCACACGGCGACGAACGAGCAGGGCGACGAGGTCGTCGTGCCCGAGTCGACCGTCACGAAGGACGACGGTCCGCGCCCCGGCACGACAGAGGAGAAGCTGGCGCAGCTGAAGCCGGCGTTCAAGCCGGACGGCACCGTCACGGCCGGCAACGCCTGCCCGCTCAACGACGGCGCCGCCGCGGTGCTCGTGATGTCGGAGGAGAAGGCGCGCGAGCTGGGCATGAAGCCGAAGGCGCGCATCATCGCGTCCGCGGTCGCCTCGATCGAGCCGGAGTACATGGGCCTGGGCCCGATCCCTGCCGTCCGCAACGTGCTCGCGCAGGCTGGCATGACGATGGGCGACGTCGACGTCGTCGAGCTGAACGAGGCGTTCGCCGCGCAGGTCGTCCCGTGCCAGGAGGCGTGGGGCATCGCCGACGAGCAGCTGAACCCGTTCGGCGGCGCGATCGCGCTCGGCCACCCGTTCGGGATGACGGGCGCCCGGATCATGACGACGCTGCTCAACGACCTCGAGACGCTCGACAAGACGATCGGGCTCGAGACGATGTGCGTCGCCGGCGGGATGGGCATGGCAATGCTCGTCGAGCGCCTCTCCTGACCGTCTGAGGAACCCGTCTCGCGGCGCTGGATCGCCCGGCGGTCCCATTCACAGGCAACCAGCCTGCTCATGGGACCGCCGGACGCCCAGCATCCGCGATCCGGGCGCCCTCAGACGGCAGGAGGACGTTTGCGAGGGCGCGCAGTCGACTGAGCGTCTGCGAGAGCGCCGGCCGCCAGGCAGCCGACCCCGGCAGAGAGTTCGGGGCCGGCCACCCGACGTGTGCTGCGCGGGATGGGGGGACCGACCGCGCGCAACTCGTGCGACACGGTGTAGACGCGGCGGGGTGGCCGAGGTTGGAAAGTTGCGTGCGACGAGCGTCGCGTCGCGTCAGCCGCCGTGGCCGTGCGTGCCCGACTGGCCGGGCGGCGTGCCGCCGTGCCCTGGCGCGTCGCCGCTGTGGGCGGGGGAGCCGTCGTTCCCGGCGCCCGGAGGGCCGCTCTGCCGTGGAGGCGTGCCGCCTTGTCCGGGCGGCGTGCCGCCGTGGCCAGGCGCGTCGCCGCTGTGACCCGGCGAAGAGCCGCCCTGGTCTGGCGGGACGCCGGCCTGCGCGGGCGGCGGCTGCGTGCTTCCGGCGCTCGTGCCGGACTGCGCCGGCGGCGTTGCGACGCCGGCCGCGGCGTTGCTGCCGCCGACGGTTGCGCTACCGCCGGGGGCGGCCTGCGACGAGGGGGTGCGAGGGTCGGCCAGCAGGGGTCGCGCGGCCGGCTGCGTGCGCGCCGCTCGCGGCACGCGCACGGCGATCGGCCGCGGATGGGAGACGGATCTTCCGCGGTGCGCATGCGCCGCATGCGGGAGCCGATCGGGCACGGCCGTCCGCGCTGCCGGCCCGGCGTGTGACGCGGTCGTCGCCGGACGCGTCGGCGCCTGTGCGTCGTGGCGCACGGCGAGTGCTCCGCCGCCCGCGACGGCGCCCGCGACTGCGATCGAGACCGCGACCTTCGCCGCCGACGACGCCAGTGCGCCGCCAAGCATCCCGCCCGCTGTGCCCGTCGAGACGGCGCCGTGCGCGCTCCCGAGCCCGCCGAGCACGGTCGCCTTCAGCGCCGCGCCCGGGACCACCGGCAGCGCGAGCGCGAGCAGCTTGCGCTGGCGCGTGACCTCCGCCTTGAACGCGCGGCAGCCGTCGCACGTGCGCAGGTGGCGCCGCAGCGGCCCGCGCCGCAGCGCCCCGCCGCTCGCGCTCGCCAGCTCGACGCGGATCGCCTCGCACGGCGTCGCGCGCGCCTCGCGGCTCGCCGCCAGGGAGGTGCGCGCCTGGAAGACGAGCGCCTTGACCTTCTCGCGCGGGCAGCCGAGCACGGCCGCGGCGCCCGCGTGGTCGAGCGCGCCCAACTCGGTGAGCAGCAGCGCCGTGCGCTGGTCCTCCGGCAGGTGGCCGAGGTCGGCGAGCAGCTCGCGCACGGCCTCGCGCCGCTCGACGGTGACGAGCAGCCCGTCGACCGCCGGCTCGGCGTGCTCGAGCGGGACGTGCGCGCGCCGCATTCGCAGCAGCGAGACACAGCGGTTGCGGGCGATCGCGAACAGCCATGGGCGCAGGTCGAGCGGCCGGGCGCCGACGGCAAGCTGCCGGAAGGCTGCCAGGAACGTGTGCTGGAGTACGTCCTCGGCCTCCTCGCGCGAGCCGAGCATGTGGCGGCAGAAGCCGAGGATCGCGGCGTGGTGGCGGTCGTAGAGCGCTTCGAACGCTGCATCGTCCCCGGCGCCCGCGAGCGCGACGAGCCGCGCGTCGCCGGCCAGGCTCAGCAGGCGTGCAGACGGGCGGGCGCTCCCCGCTCGCGCCACCGCGACGGATCCATCCTCCATGCGGGCATTATCCGCGCTCGGGGATGTGAACGAGCGTTCAGGCGGGCGCGCCGAGCGACAGCGCGAAGAGCTTCTGCGGGTCCATGTACCAGCCGTCGAGCGCGAGGCCGGCGGCAGCGAAGTCCTCGGCGACGCGCTCGGGCGTGAACTTCGCGCTGATCTCGGTGCGGATCTCCTCGCCGGCGTCCAGCTCGACGTGCAGGCCGAGCGCTTCGACGCGCACGTCGCAGGCGCGGCGTGCGCGCAGCCGCATCTCGATCCACTCGTTGCGGCGGTCGAAGAAGGCGACATGGTCGAACTCGGCGAGCGGGAAGTCGGCGTCCAGCTCGCGATTCAGGACGCGCAGGACGTTGCGGTTGAACTCGGCCGTCACGCCGGCGTCGTCGTCGTAGGCGGCCTCGATCACGCGCGGGTCCTTGACGAGGTCGGTGCCGAGCAGCAGGCGGTCGTCGGGGCCGAGCAGCGCGGCGATCTCGCGCAGCAGGCGGCGGCGGCTGCCGGGCGGGAAGTTGCCGATCGTGCCGCCGAGCAGCGCGACGATGCGCGGCTCGCCGGGCGTCGGGGGCGGGATGCGGTCGAGGTGGCGCTCGAAGTCGCCGATCACGCCGTGGACGCGCAGCCCCGGGTACTCCTCGACGAGCGCTTCCGCGCTCGCGCGCACGACCGACTCGGCGACGTCGAACGGCACGTAGCGGCGCAGCTGGCCGGCGGCCGCCATCGCGTCGAGCAGCACGCGCGTCTTCGCGGCCGTGCCGGAGCCCAGCTCGACCAGCTCCGCGGCGCCGGTGTCGGCGACGATCGCCTCGGCGTTCGCCTGCAGGATCGCCCGCTCGGCGCGCGTCGGGTAGTACTCGGGCAGCTCGGTGATGCGGTCGAACAGCTCGCAGCCGTGCGCGTCGTAGAAGTGCTTCGGCGGCAGCTCCTTGAACGGCCGCGTGAGGCCGTCGAGCACGTCCTCGGCGAGGCCGCGCTCGTGCGCCTCGTCGAGGTGGTCGTCGATCGTGACGTCGGGTTGGAAGGTCGAGGACATTGGGGTTCGATCACGCGTCCTTCGCTATGCGCAGGCCGGCGAAGATCTGCCGGCGCTGCGGGTGGTCCCAGTTGCGGAAGGTCGGCGTGGCGACGCGCGCACGCGTCGCCCACGAGCCGCCGCGCAGCACGCGGTAGTCGCCGCCGAAGAAGACCTCGGAGTACTCGCGGTAGGGATATGCCGCAAAGCCGGGGTAGCCGTCGAAGCCGCCGGCGGTCCACTCCCACGTGTCGCCGATCATGCCGAGGCAGCCGCTGGGGGAGGCGCCGGCGGGGTGCGCGCCGGCGGGAAGCGTGCCGAACGCGCGCTGGTCGACGTTCGCATGCGAGGCGATCGCGTCGTGGGCGGGCTCCTCGCCCCACGGCTGGGGCCGGGCCGTCCCGGTCTCGTAGTCCCAGGTCGCCGCCTTCTCCCACTCGGCCTCGGTGGGGAGGCGAGCGCCGTGCGCGCGGGCGAAGGCGTCGGCCTCGAACCAGGAGACATGGACGACCGGCTTGCTCGGGTCGAGCGGCTCGCAGCGGTCCATGCGCCACTCGCGCCCGTCGGCCGTCCACCCGGCGGGGCGCTCGATGTCGTACTCCTCCTTCCACGCCCACGCCTCGCGCGTCCACCATTCCGGGCGGGCGTAGCCGCCGCCGGCGACGAACTCGAGGAACGCACCGTTCGTGACGGCCGTGCGGCCGATGCGGAAGGCGGGCAGCTCGAGCCCGTGGCGGGGCCGCTCGTTGTCGTAGGCGAAGCCGTCGGCGGGCGCGCCGATCGTGCATGGCCCGGCGGGGACCTCGACCAGCTCGAGGCCGGTGGCGCTGGCAAGTGCGCCGCCGGTGGCCGCGTCCGGCGCGGTGGGCGCCGGCAGGTGCGCCAGCTCCATCGTCTGCAGCATCGTCTCGGTGTGCTGCTGCTCGTGGCGCAGCACCAGCTCGTGCAGCAGCGGGTCGACGGGCAGCTCGGCCGCGCGCTCGCGCACGGCCGCGAGGTAGGCGAGCGCGTCGGCGCGGCGCAGGTAGGGCAGGTCGCCGCGATCGGCGCGCGGCGTCTCGAACGCGTCGTAGACCTCCGCGAGGTCGGGCCGCAGCAGCGGCAGTCCGGCGCCGCGGTGGGCGAGCCACAGGTCCTCGAACGCGGCGATGTGGCCGAGATCCCACACGAGCGGGCTCATGAGCGGCGAGTGGACGCGCTCGAGCGTCTCGTCGTCGAGGTGCGCGACGAGCGCCAGCGTGCGTGCGCGTGTGTCGCTCAGCGCTTCGAGCACGTCCCCTGTCGCGCCCGGCGGCGCTGCCGTCTCGCTCGGCATCCCCGTCAGTCTGTCACGTCGCGCCGCCCGTGAAACCACCTGCGGGCGGAAACGTCACGAGTTCGTAAGGAGCGCCTAGGCTCCCGCGGCCGCGCGGTCGGCGATCAGCTCGACCGTTGCGCCGTCGCCGAGCAGGCTCGCCGGGACGTGCCGGCTGGGGCCCGTGCGCATCCCCGCGACCGCCGCCGCCTTGCCCGCGCCCGCCGTCAGCACGACGATCGCGCGCGCGGCGCGCAGCACGGGCAGCGTCAGCGTCACGCGGTCGGGCGGCGGCTTTCTGCCGCGCACTGCGACGCACAGCCGCTCGCGCTCCTCCAGCACAGGGTCGTCGGGGAACAGCGACGCAGTGTGGCCGTCCTCGCCGAGGCCGAGCAGCGCGAGGTCGAGGATCGGCGGGGCGCCCGGGAGCGCGGCGCGCAGCTCGCGCTCGTAGGCGGCTGCTGCCGCCGGCGGATCGCCGTCGCCCGCGCCGGGCAGCGCGTGGACGAGCGGCGGCGCCGTCCCCGCCGGCAGGCGCGCGAGCAGCGTCCGCGCGACCAGCGCGTGGTTGCTGTCGGCGTCGTCGAGTGGCACGCAGCGCTCGTCGCCGAACCACAGGTGCACGTCGCGCCAGTCGGCCACGATCTGCGCCAGCAGCTCGTACGTGCGCGCCGGCGTGCTGCCGCCGGCGAGCGCGAGGTGCGCGGCGCCGCGCGCAGCGCGGGCGGCGTCGATCGCCTCGGCGACCCGCTCTGCGCAGGTGCGCGCGGCGGCCTCCGCGTCGTCGACGACGGTCAGCTCGATCATGCGTCCCGCTCCCCGAGCCCGTCGAGCAGGGCGGCGAGCGCGGGCTCATAGCCCGGCGTCGGAGTGTCGAACATCCCGAGCGCGGCGGCGAACGCGCGCGCCGGGTTCGGCGAGGCGACCGGCGCGCGCAGCGCGATCCGCTCCGCGCCGGCGTGCAGCGCGAGCGCGTGGATGCCGGTCAGGTCGGGCACCTCCGGCGGCCGGAGCGCGAGCGTGACCGTGCCGGCGTCGGCGCGGCGCGCGCGGCCGCTCCAGCCGCCGGGCTCCAGCGCGAGCTGCTCGATCGTCCAGCCGGCGCGCGCGGCGATCCAGCCGGCCAGCAGCAGGGCGCTCGCCTGCTGGGGCGCGCAGGAGCGCAGCTCGACGCGATCCGCGCGCGCGAGCAGCGCGCGCGCCGCCGGATCGTCGAAGCGCGCGGCCACGTGGCGGCGCCAGCGCCGCAGGCGCAGCCAGGCGACGTCGCGCACCCGGCTGACGTCGAGCGCGGCGGCGCGCCTGAACGCGGCCGGCAGCGCCGCGCCACTGGCGGCGGCGGAGTCGACGACGATCGCGTCGGCGAGCGTCGCGAGCGGGTCCTGCGCGCGGCTCGCGCGCGTGCCCGGCAGCCACAGCACGGTCGGCAGGCCGGCGACGCGCAGCGGGCGCACGAGCGAGTCGGCGTGCGCGAGCCGCTCGGCCCCGGCGACGAGCAGCGCCATGTCGTGACAGTGCCCGGCGCAGCCCGCGCCCGTCCCGATCGTGCAGTCGATCGCGACGGTCGCGTCGAGTCGCGGGGCGGCGCCCTCGCGCACGACGATCGTGCGCGACGGATGGCGGTCGGCGAGGCCTGCGAGCTGGGCGGCGAGCGTGTCGGCGTCCACGTCGCCGCCGGGCGCGACGAGCAGGTTGAGCGTGCGCGTCGCGGCGTGGCCGTGCTCGTGGCGCGCGTGCTCGCGGTTGAGCGCCATCAGCCGCTCGGCGACCTCGTTCGCGCCGACGTCCTCGCCGTGCCACTCGCTGCGCTCGGCGGCGAGCGCGCTCACAGTGACCGCCACGCGCGTCCGTCGGCGGCGAGCAGCGCGTCGGCGGCGGCCGGTCCGGCGCTGCCGGCCGCGTACGGCTGCGGCTCGCCGACCCCCGGCTCCGCCGGCGGTGCCCCCTCGTTCGCCCACGCGGCGAGCACCGGGTCGACGACCTGCCACGCGGCCTCGACCTCGTCGGCGCGCGTGAACAGCGTCGCGTCGCCGAGCAGCGCGTCGTGCAGCAGCCGCTCGTACGCCTCCGGCGACTCGCGCAGGAACGACGTGCCGTACTGGAAGTCCATCTGCACCGGGCGCACGGCCAGCGCGGTGCCCGGCGTCTTGGCGGCGATCTGCAGCGTCGCGCCCTCGTTCGGCTGCACGGAGATGACCAGCTCGTTCGGCGGCGGCGGCGCGTCGAGGCTGCGGAACGGCTGGTGCGGCACCGGTCTGAAGACGATCGCGATCTCCGTCGCGCGCAGTGGCAGGCGCTTGCCGGTGCGCAGGTAGAAGGGCACGCCGGCCCAGCGCCAGTTGTCGATCTCGACGCGCAGCGCGGCGTACGTGTCGGTGCGCGAGCCGGCCGGGACGTCCTCCTCGTCGCGGTAGCCGGACACCTGCTCCCCCGCGATCCAACCGGCCGTGTACTGCCCGCGCACGGCGTCGCTCGCCGGGTCGAGCGGGCGCACGGCGTGCAGCGCCTTCGCCTTCTCGTCGCGCACGAGGTCGGCGTCGAAGCTCGCCGGCGGCTCCATCGCGACGAGGCTCAGGAGCTGGAGCGCGTGGTTCTGGATCACGTCGCGCAGCGCGCCGGCGCGGTCGTAGTAGCCGGCGCGGTGGCCGATCCCGAGGTCCTCGGCGACGGTGATCTGCACGTGGTCGATCGCGGTGCGGTTCCACAGCGGCTCGAAGATGCCGTTGCCGAAGCGCAGCACCAGCAGGTTCTGGACCGTCTCCTTGCCGAGGTAGTGGTCGATGCGGAAGACCTGGCGCTCCTCGAACGACTCGTCGATCGCCGCGTTCAGCTCGCGCGCGGTCGCGAGGTCGTGCCCGAACGGCTTCTCGATCAACAGGCGCGTCGGCGGGTCGGCGCCGCGGCCGAGGCCCGCCTCGCACAGGCTGCGCGCCGTGTCGGCGAAGAAGGCGGGGGAGATCGCGAGGTAGAAGAGCCGCTGCGAGGGCTCGCCATCCTCGCGGTCGCCCTCGTCGAGGCGCGATGCGAGCGACGCGTACAGCGCCGGGTCGCCGTACGTGCCGGTGACGACGCCGATGCGCGGCTCGAGCGCCTCCCACAGGCGGTCGTCGAGCGGGCGGCGCGCGTGCGCGTCGATCGCGTCGCGCGCGTGAGCGCGGAACGACGCCTCGTCGTGGTTGCGCACGACCGCGAGCAGGCGAAAGCGCTCGGGCAGGCGCCCGTCGGCCAGCAGGTCGTAGATCGCCGGCAGCAGCTTGCGCGCGGCGAGGTCGCCGGTGGCGCCGAACAGCACGAGCGTCGACGGCGGCGGCAGCCGCTCGTCGACGTCCTGCGCGAACGGATTCGCGGGGGCGGTGACGGGTGCCTGTGCCGTGCTCACGCGAGCGCCGCGGCCAGCGCGGCGATCCCGGCGGCGGCGTCCCCGCCGCTCAGCTCGATCCGCAGGAACGGCAGCTCGTGCGAGCCCAGCGCCTGCCCGTCGCCGATCGCCTGCGCGCGCACGAGCGCGGCGAAGTCGTACTGCTGGCCCGGGATCTCGACCTTCGTGCTGCTGCTGTCCACGAGCTGTACGAACACGCCGATCGGCGCGCCGCCCTTGTGCAGCTGCCCGGTCGAGTGGAGGAAGCGCGGCCCGTACCCGACCGTCGTGGCCGAGTGCGTGCGGTGGCGAAGCACCCTGCGCAGCTCGGTCAGCGCCGCGTCGACGGCCGGATCGGGCGCGAGGTAGGCCATCGTCGCCACGTAGGAGCCGGCGCCGGCGTGCGCGTTCAGCAGATCGCTCAGCGCGGTGGCCGCCTCCTCGCCGCTCACCGAGCCGGCGTCGGCGGGCGGGAAGGACCCGTTGCGCACGTACGCCTCGATCGTCGCGACCGTCAGGTCCTTCGCCGCCTGCACGTTCGGCTGGTCGAACGAGTCGATCTCGAGCACCACGCCGGCGACGGCGATCGCCATCTCCGCGTGGAACATCACGGCGCCGAGGTCGATCTTCTGCTCGAACGGGATCACGATCACGGGATGACCGGCGTCGGCGAGCGCTTCGAGCCGGCTGGCGCGCTCGGCGTCGCCCTCGCCTCTGCCGTGCTGCAGGTGCAGGAAGACGCGGTCCTCGCCATACTCGCCGGGGTCGCCGAGCGGCTCGTCGGCGATCGGGACGATCCCCTTGCCGTGCTTGCCGGTGCTCTCGGCGACGAGCTGCTCGATCCACAGCCCGGTCGAGTCCAGCGGCGCGTCGATCACGAGCGTGAGCTTGTCGCGGCCGGAGGTCGCCAGCTCGCCGAGCGCGAGCCCGAGCCACAGCGCCGGCGCGTCGCCGGGCGCCAGCGACGGGTCGGCCGCGCGCGCGGCGATCTCGGCCCGCTCCAGCAGCCCGCGCACGTCGGCGCCGATCAGCGCCGCCGGCACGACGCCGAACGCGCTCAGTGCCGAGTAGCGCCCACCGATGTCGGGGGCGCCGTGGAAGACGCGGCGGAAGCCCTGCTCCTGCGCGAGCGCCTCGAGCTTCGTGCCCGGGTCCGTCACCGCGGCCCACTGCCGGCCGTCGGAGACCAGCGCGTGGAAGTGCGCGTGCATCGAGCGCGGCTCCAGCGTCCCGCCGGACTTCGACGAGACGAGGAACAGCGTTCTGTCGAGCGGCAGCTTCGCCTGCAGCCCGGCGACGGCGTCGGGATGCGTCGAGTCGAGCACGTGCAGTTGCAAGTAGCCGTCGGCGGTGCCGAACGTCTGCCGGAACACCTCCGGCGCGAGCGACGAGCCGCCCATCCCGAGCAGCGCGCAGTCGGTGAAGCCCTCGGCGCGCAGCTCCTCCACGAACGCGAGCACGTCGTCGAGGTGCTCCAGCGACTGCTCGGCGATCGTCAGCCAGCCGAGCCGCTCGGACGGCTTGTCGTCGCCCGGGCCCCACAGCGAGTCGTCCTTGGACCACACGCGCCGCAGCACGTTCTGCTCGCAGCCCCACGCGGCGCGCGCGCCGATCGCGCGCGCCTGCCCGTCTGTGAGATGCGCCTCGATGCTCGACGGCTCGCCCGCGAGCACGGCGGCGCGTCGCTGCTCGATCCCGGCCAGCAGCGTGTCCATCGCGTTCGCGAACGCGATGATGCCCGCCTCCAGCAGCTCGTCCGTGACCTCGTCCATCGAGACGCCGGCGGCCTCGACCGCGGCGATCGCCGCGTGCGCCGCGGGGGCGGCGTCGGGCAGGTGCGGATCGATCGCGGCGCCGTGGTCCTGGTAGGCGAGCAGCGTCGCGAGCGGCATCGTGTTGACCGTCTCGGGCCCGGCCAGCTCGGCGACGTACTTGACGTCGGAGTAGGCGGGGTCCTTCGTGCCGGTGGAGGCCCACAGCAGCCGCTGCGGGCGGGCGCCCTGCGCCGCCAGCGCGGCGAAGCGCTCGCCGCCGACCAGCGTCTGCCAGCGCTCGTAGGCGAGCTGCGCGTTCGCGACAGCCGCCTGCCCGCACAGCTCCTCTCTGCCGAGCGCCTTGAGGCGCTTGTCGACGGCGGTGTCGACGCGCGAGACGAAGAACGAGGCGACGGACGCGACGTGGTCGACCGGCTTGCCGGCGGCCGCCCGGTCCTCCAGCCCCGCCAGCCACGCCTCGGCGATCGACGCCCACGCATCGAGCGAGAACAGCAGCGTCACGTTGACGTTGATCCCGTCTGCGATCGCGGCGCGGATCGCGCCGACGCCCTCGGGCGTGCCGGGGATCTTGATCATCACGTTCGGCCGATCGACGCGCGCCCAGTAGTCGCGCGCCATCGCGAGCGTGCCGTCGGTGTCGCGCGCGAGCCCGGGCGCGACCTCCAGCGAGACGTAGCCGTCGACCCCGCCGGTGCGCTCCCACACGGGCCGCAGCACGTCGGCGGCGCCCTGCACGTCGGCGATCGCGAGGTCCTCGTAGATCGCCTGCACGTCCGCGCCGTTCGTCGTCAGCTCGGCGAGCCGCGCGTCGTAGTCGGGGCTGCCGAGGATCGCCTGCTCGAAGATCGACGGGTTCGAGGTGACGCCGACGACACCGTCCTCGCGCACGAGCCGCTCGAGATCCCCGCCGGTCAGCATCGAGCGGCGGATCGAGTCGAGCCAGGCGCTGGTGCCGAGCTCGGCCAGCCGGCCGATCGGCGTGGTCGCGGGGACGGTGCTCATGGGTGGCGGTCTCCTGTCACGGGGGTCTCGGTGATCGGCTGCTGCGGGGGAAGTGCGTCGAGGCCGTCGCGCTCGAGCGCCGCGACCTGGCCGAGGCGGCGGACGTGGCGCTCCTCGCCGCTGAAGCGCGCGTCCGCGAACGTGCGCACCAGCTCGCCCGCCATCGCGGGGCCGATCACGCGCGCTCCGAGGCACAGCACGTTGAGATCATCGTGCTCGACGCACTGGTGCGCGGTGTAAGAGTCGTGAACGGTCGCCGCGCGGATGCCGGGCAGCTTCGCGGCCGCCGCCGAGACGCCGGCGCCCGAGCCGCAGACGATCACGCCGCGCTCCGCGTCGCCGGCCGCGAGCGCGCGCGCGACGGCGACGACGGCGTACGGGTAGTCGTCCCAGGCGCCGGCGTCGAGCAGCTCGTGGCCGCCGTCCGCGAGCGCCGCCTCGACGGCGCCTCGCAACGGCACGCCGGCATGGTCGAAGCCGCAGGCGATCCTCATCTGCACGCAGGCTACATGCCCTGTCGTACGTGGCGGAAACGCGCCAGGTCAGTCGCGCGCGAGCGCGTAGCGCAGGTACAGCGAGCCGGCGCGCTCGAGCGCCCACACCAGCTCCAGCGCGGCCGGGTCGGCGAGCGGCGGGCCGTTGCTGATGGTCGGTCCCGAGCCGCCGCCCGCGAGCTGCGGCGCGAGCGTCAGGAACAGCTCGTCGACCAGGTCCTCGTGCAGCAGCGCGCCCATCAGCGTCGGGCCGCCCTCGCACAGCAGCGAGCGCACGCCGTGGTCGGCGCGCAGGCGGCGCAGCGCGTTCGTGAGCGTCAGCTCGGCCGGGTCGAGCCGCACGAGCGTGACGCGCGCGGCGCATGACGGCTCCGGCGCCTGCGTCGTCGTGAAGACGACGACGTGCGCCTCCGGCTCGGCGAACAGCGGGATCTCGAGCGGCAGCTCGCCGCTGCGGCTGACGGTCGCCACCAGCGGCTCCGGCGCGAGTCCGATCGCCTCGCGCGCGGCGCGCAGCTCGGGCCGTCTGACGGCGCGCCCGTACTGCTCGATCGCGAGCGTGCGCGTGCCGATCAGCAGCGCGTCGACCTGCGTGCGCAGGCGCCGGAAGACCTCCATGTCGCCGTCGTCGCCGATTGCGCCCGAGCGCCCGTCGACCGTCGCGCGCCCGTCGGCGGTCGTCGCGAAGTTCGTCACGACCCACGGCCGCTCGTCGTGCGCGCGCGCCGCGAGGCCCAGGCTCCCCAGCAGCTCTGCGCTGTCGACCGTCGCGGGGTCGGGGTGCAGGCGGCGGAAGTCCATCGCCGACGACCCTACCCGGCCGCCTGCGCTGGTAGCGTCCGCGCCCGCATGTCGGAGCCCAACCGCCCAGACCGCAACCTCGCGCTCGAGCTCGTGCGCGTCACCGAGGCCGCCGCGCTCGCCGCCGCGCGCCTCGTCGGGCGCGGCGACAAGGAGGCGGCCGACCAGGCCGCCGTCGACGCGATGCGCTTCGTGCTCGACTCGGTGGCGATGGACGGCCTCGTCGTGATCGGCGAGGGCGAGAAGGACGAGGCGCCGATGCTCTACAACGGCGAGCAGATCGGCAACGGCGAGCCGCCGCGTGTCGACATCGCCGTCGACCCGCTCGAGGGCACGCGCCTGACCGCGCTCGGGATGCCGAGCGCGCTCGCGGTGATCGCGCTCGCCGAGCGCGGCTCGATGTTCGACCCGGGCCCGTGCGTCTACATGGAGAAGATCGCCGGCGGCGAGGAGATCGCCGACCTGCTGTCGCTCGACCGGCCGCTGCCCGAGACGCTCGGGCTGATCGCCGAGCGCAAGGGCATGGGCATCGGCGACGTGACGGTCGTGATGCTCGACCGCCCGCGCCACGAGGAGGCGATGAAGCAGGTGCGCGAGGCCGGCGCCCGCATCCGCCTGATCCTCGACGGCGACGTCTCGGCGGCGCTGCTCGCGGTCAGCGACCGCTCGCCGGTCGACCTGCTGTGGGGCATTGGCGGGACGCCCGAGGGCGTCATCTCCGCTGCGGCGCTGAAGTGCATGGGCGGCCAGCTGCTCGGCCGCCTGTGGCCGCGCAACGACGACGAGCGCAGAGCGGCGCTCGACGCCGGCTACGACCTCGACAGAGTGCTCACGAGCGACGACCTCTGCAGAGGCGACGACGTCTTCTTCTCCGCCACCGGCGTGACCGACGGCGACGTGCTGCAAGGCGTCCGCTACCGCGGCTCCGGCGCGACGACCGAATCGCTCGTGATGCGCTCGCGCTCCGGCACGGTGCGCCGCGTCCACGCCCGCCACGACCGGGCGAAGCTGCGCGCGGTCACCGGCGGCCGCTACGGCTGAGCCGCGGCGAAGCGCGACATCGCCTCACCGGTGTGAAATAGGCTGCCCAATGTTCTGGTGCGTTGGGTGCTTCGATCTTCGTCGTCTCGTCGGCCGTTCGCGGTGGCACTCGTCGTTCTGGCTGGCGCCGGCGGCGTCGGCTTGTACGCCGCTCCGGCGGCGTGGGGGGCGAGCCGGCAGAGCCAGAACGTTGCGCTGATCCCGTCGGACTCCGATCCGAACGCGGGCACCCTGCAGACCTCGGGGACCGTCGACGGCGCGGACGCCGACTCCTTCGACGGCTTCGACTTCTCGTTCCTCGACGAGGGCTCGATCGATTCCCAGACGCTTGCGCAGTACGACACGGTCGTCCTCAACGAGGTCAACACGAGCGACCTCTCCGACGCGCAGGAGCAGGCGCTGGCGGGCTTCGTGACCGGCGGCGGGAAGCTGATCATCCACGACGCGGACGCGACCGTCGGCAACGACTACTCCTGGCTGCCGGTGCCGGCCGCGGCCGGTCAGTCGTGTCAGAACTGCGGCAACACGGACGGCACGGCTTCGGTCGTGGAGAACACCAGCCTCGTCTCGGACGACCCGAGCTCGCCGTCGTACGTCGACCTGAGCGAGCTGCCGGACAACACCGACGCCGTCGGAGACGCGAACGTCCTGCTCACGAACGATCCCCGCTGGAACTGGACGATGGAGGCGACGAACAGCCAGAACGTGCATGGCGCCGTCGGCGCCTACGCCTCCGACGGCGGCTTGGTCATCTACAACGGCTACGACACGGACAGCGCCGACACGCCCGAGCCGTCCGGCACCAACTGGCTCCAGAAGATGTGGTACCAGGAGCTCGCGCAGCAGTGGAACCCGGACGGGCTGCCGCACGACACTCCGGCGGGGTCGGGCGGCGGGCCGCAGGTGCACTGCGGTCGCGAGTCCGTCGCGATCGGCGTCGTCCAGGTCTGCGCTGACCAGATCTCGGGATCCGGCGCAGACATGGCCGCGAGCGGCAACGTGGTGCTCGACGCGGGCGTGTCGGTCGGCGACGGGCCGATCGCCATCGACCAGGACGCCAACCAGATCTCGACCGACGGCTCCGTGCCGATCACGCTGCTGCGGCGCGGCGGCAACCTGTCGCTCGGCCGCGCGAGCCTGACGATCGACGCCACCGCGACCACCGACCCGGTCTCCGGTACGACGGGCCTCGCCAAGGTCACCCTCGAGGACGTCGACCTGGGGACGCTCGGCAGCTTGCGCGTCGGTGGGCTGCCGTTCTCGATGCCGCTCCCGGCCGGGGTCACGATGTACCTCGACAACGAGCTCGACGGCGGCCTGGTCGGAGCTGCGTCGCTGCAGCTTCCGCTGCTCGGCGACGTGCATCCGTCCGGCGCGCTCAGCCTCGGCTTCTTCGCCAGCTCGCCGAATCCCGTCGTCGCGCTCGGCGGCGCCGCCCATCTCGGATCGATCGATTTCGGCAAGGGCTGGCAGTTCAGCGGGCTCGACCTCACCTACCGCGAGCCGACCGATACCTGGACGGCTTCGGGCGGCCTCGAGGTCCCGCTCGGCTCGCTGCAGGCATCGGGCGCGCTCGTGCACGGGCAACTCGACGCGCTTAACGTCCTGATCGGCGGCCAGAACGTCCCGCTCGGCGACTCGGGCTTCTTCTTCAGCCAGTTCGGCGGCGGCGTCAGCGGTCTCGTGCGCGGACCGCTGAGGATCAGCGCCGAGACGGGCGGCTACTGGGGCGTGCCGAAGCTCCCGGTCGAGCCGTTCTACCTGAACGACGTCACGTTCACGCTCGACTTCGGCGGATCGGCAAGCCTGCACGGGGCGGTTGCCTTCCTGCTGAAGGACCACAGCCCCGTGCAGGGGACGATCGACCTCAAGCTCGGGCTCAAGCCGTTCGCCGCCAGCGGCAAGGTCGCGGTCGACGCCTCGCTGCCGACGATCTCGCTGAAGGCCGACGAGAGCGCTGCGTTCACGGCGAAGCACTTCACGCTGCAGGGCAAGGGCAAGCTCAGCATCCAGCTGCTGCGCGGCACCGGTGACGCCGTCGCGTCAGACAAGGGACTCGGTGCGAGCGGGCGCCTGTGCCCCGTCGGCCTCTCGTGGGCATGCGCGTCGATGGGCTTCGCAGGCACCTGGAAGCGGCTGGAGCAGCTCGCGAAAGGCGACCTGGGCGCACTCGACATCATCGGCGGCGATCCGCAGTCGCTGGTGACGGTGGCGGCGGCGCGGCGACGCACGCAGCTCGTGCGGGTCGCGCCGGGGCGCACGTTCCTGTTCCTCGACGTGACCGGCGCGCATGGGCCGCCGAAGCTCGAGCTGCGCGCGCCCGACGGCGCGTTGTACCGCACGTCGCGACCGAGGCCGTCGCTGCTCGTCGGCATGCAGCCGCGGTACCGCCTGACCGCGGTCACGATCGTGCGTCCTCAGGCGGGCACTTGGCGCGTCACGGTGCTCGGAAGCCCCGGCGTGCTGCGACTGCAGTCGCGAACGCTCCATCCGGTGCGGCTGATCGGCGCGACGCTGCACGCTCCGGCGAGCTCCGCTCGGCATCCGTTGAGAGGCACGCGAACGCGGCTCGCGATCCGCTGGACCTCGTCCGGCTTGCCGCGCGACGTGCGCGTGAGCGTTGTCGACCGCACGGCGCACGGTGGGCGGCGTGTGCTGGCGAGCGGAAAGCCCCCGGCCGGGCACCTGACGCTGCGCCTCGGCGCGCTGGCGACCGGGAGCAACGCGCTCGCGCTCGTCGCGACGGCACGTGGCGTGCCCTTCCAGCAGGTCGCCCTGCACGCGGTCGTGTGGCGCGCGGCGAAGAAGCCGGCGAGAAAGCGTAAACGCTGAGCACCTCTGCGAGCGGCTGACGACGCTCGAGGTTCCTAGGATCTGTCGCTCGCGGGCGGCAGCGGCGGATCCGGCACGTCGTCGACGGTCAGTCCGTCGGCGAAGCGCCCGACGCGCGACTCGGCCAGGTCCAGCCGCGCGAGCGAGCGCAGGAAGCCGTACGTCACGAGCACGTGGATGCGCGACTGCGTGATGCGGTACACCGGCCGGCTGAAGCCGCGCGCGATCGACGGGTAGAAGTTCGCCACCTCGACCTCGACGCGGATGCGCCCGCGTCCGTCGCCCGGCGACGGCAGGCGCTGCACGTCGATCTGCAGGTAGCCGTCGCCGTTGTGGCCGCGCCGCTGCACCAGCAGCCCGTCCTCGATCCGCCAGCGGACGGTGCCGCGCTGGGCGTCCATCGCGTACTCCGGCGCCTTGAAGCGCAGCAGCCGCAGCGGCCTGCGCAGCAGCACGACGGTGCGCTGCCCGTCGCCGTAGTCGACGCGGATCAGCCCGAGCGTGACGCGCGTCAGGAAGCGCCAGTAGGTGCGCGCGAGCCGCTCGAGCTGCATCGGGCTCCACAGCGTCTCCAGCGCGGCGGTGGGCAGCGTCAGCTCGCCGGTCTGGACGGAGCGGACGGCGCCCTCGGCCCCGATCGTCGTGTCGTCGTCGAGCTTCGCGATGCGCCCGGGCGCCCGCTCGGCGCGCTGGCGGCGGCGCGCCGCCACGACGGCCGCCGCGAGGGCGAGCAGCGCGAGGAGGGGGGCGAGCACGTCTGGATTGTGCCCGTTCGCGCGGCTTGCAGCCGCGCCCGGCTCAGGAGCCGTCGCCGAGTGCGCGCCCGTCGACCCACTTCGTCAGCCCGTGCACGACGACGACCTGTTCCGGTTCGATCGTGGCGCCCGGTATGCCGCGGCGGTAGCCCGCGCGCGTGAGCACCTCGAAGCCGCGTTCGGCGAGCGGCTGCATCAGCCGCGGGGCGACGAGGTTGGGGACCAGCACGAGCCGTCCGCCCGCCGCGCGCAGTCCCGCGAGCGTCTCGTCGAGCTGCCCGACCGTCACGATCGATTCGCCGACGTACGGCACGACGTTCCTGAACCCATAGCCGTCGGCGATCGCGTGGCCGGTGCTCCACAGCAGCGCGATCGGCTCGCCGGGCCGGACGACCTGGCGTCCCGCGCCTGCGGGCTCCGCACCGACGAATTCGCGGAAGGCGGGGTCGCGCGGCGCGGTCAGCAGCGTCCCGATTTCCATGTACTGCTGGATCGCCGGGTTCGACGGCCGCTGTTCGATCGTCTCGGCCTGGTGCCACGGCAGCACGCTCGCCGGCGGGTCGAGCGCGAAGCTCGCGACGAGGCCGAAGCCGAACAGGACCGCGACGGCCCCGAGGCTCGGCAGGCGCTCGGAGCGCAGCGCGAGCTGCTGGACCACCACGACAGTCAGCAGCGCGAGCGCGAAGCTCCACGGCGGGAACAGCGTCGGGACCCCTCTCGGGACCGACTCCCCGACGTAGTAGGCGCCTGAGCCGAGGCCGTAGATCGCGCTCCAGGCGAGCATCCCCGTGAGCACGCGATTCGGCTCCCTGCGCAGCGCGCGCACGGTCGCGACGCCCAGCGCGCCGGCGTACGTGAGGAAGACGACGAGCGGCAGGCCGATCAGGTGCGGGATCGGATCGAGGCCGAAGCCGCCCGTCCCGAAGATGCGCGCGTACGCGATCGCGCGGCCGGGATCCGGCAGCGCGCCGGCGCGGATCAGCGTCACCACGGCGAGCAGCGCGTAGGCGCCCGCGAGCCCCACTGCCGCGCCCGCCGCGATCCGCAGCAGCCGCCGCGCGTCGAGTGGTGCTGATGTCCATGCGAGCGCGGCCACGGCGCCGGCGAGCGCGGCGACGCCGAACTCGACGTTGTTGATCGCCACGAGCCCGGCGACGAGGAACAGCGGCCAGCCGCTGCGCCCGCCGCGGTCGAGCCGGCGCGCGAGCAGCCACGCGACGACGAACGGGCCGACGTTGCGCAGCGGCATCTCCTGGAAGATCGCCTGTGGGTTGTGGACGTCGCGCACGGCGGCGAAGAAGCAGAACGCCATGATCGGCACGCTCAGCCCGAAGGCGGCGAGCGCTCGGCGCGTCACGCGCAGCAGCGCGCCGTAGACGGCGAGCACCGTGGCGATGCTGAGCGCCCACATCGCGAACGTGTACGCGAGCACGGTCTTGCCGAACAGCAGCAGCCAGGGCGCGAGCAGGAACGGCGAGACCGACCCGTAGGCGGCGGTGAAGTCGACGAGCGGCGTGCGGCCGTTGAGGACCGCGAACGTCTCGTCGAGCATGAAGCCGCTGTTGTACGGGTCGCCGGCCCACCATATGGACTGGTCGCTGTTGAGGAACGCGGAGAACCACGCGCCCGTCAGCAGCGCGAGCGCGACGGGCAGCGCCACGCGCAGCCAGCGCGGCTCCGGGCGCAGCCGCGCCGGCCAGCCGCGGCGGGCGGCGACCGCCAGCGCCGCTGCGATCGCCGCGCCCGCCGGCAGCTGCCACCAGGCGAAGAAGGCGAGCTCCCAGCCGCGTTCGCGCTGCTTGACGAGGCACGCCGCCACGAGCGCCGCGCCGAGCGCCTGCACGATCGTGGCCGCTACGCGCGCGTTGCGCGCGGGCAGGCGCGGCGGACGCCGCCAGGTCAGCACGATCCCCGCGACCAGCAGCACGGGGGCGAGCAGCGCCAGCACGTAGCGCGTGCCCTCGAGCGGCTCGGGGTGGCGCACGACGTTCGGCAGGAACGCGAACGGCAGCCGCGCCGGATACAGCACGTGGCTGAGCGGCGGCCCGAGCAGCAGCACGACCGCGGCGGCGATCGCCACGCACGGCAGCGCGGTCAGCCATGCGAGCGAGGCGAGCGCAGCGGGCGCGGGCGAGCCGGCGGCGGCGGACGGACGGACGTCCTCGCGCACGCTCATCGCAGCGCTCCCGGATGGAGGTGGCGCATGTCGACCCACTTGATGACGGCGCCTTCGCCGGGCCACGGCAGCGCGAGCGGTCTCGTCCTCCCGGGGACGTAGGGGCGCAGGCCGAGCGGCGTCAGAAGCTCGAAGCCGTTGCGGGCCAGCACCGGCAGGATGCTGGGATCGACCGGATCCGGCAGGACGACCGTGTTGCCGCCGGCGGCGCGCAGGGCCGCGATCGTCGCCTCCACGCGCTGGACGGTCTGCAGCGATCCTATGCCGGTGTAGGGGGAGACGTTGACGACGCCGTAGGCGTCGGCGATGCGGTGGCCGGTCGTGAGGAGGATGGCGACGGGGGCACCGCGCTTGTAGACGAAGCGGCCGGGCCCGTCGGCGAGCGTGGCGACGAATCGCCGCACGCGCGGGTCGCGGGAGGGCGCGAGCGGTTTCGGATCAGGCTCTGTTTCGGTGGGTTCGAACGGCGCGTCGAGCCGTTGGATCTGCCCCCACGGCGTCGGCGTCTGCGCGAGCGAGCAGGCGGCGACGCCGAAGCCGCAGAGGACGACGAGCGCGCCGAGCGCGGTGCGCCGCAGGCGCGTCGCGCTCAGCTCGCCGACGGCGACCACGGACAGCAGCGCGAGCGCGAGCGCCCACACGGAGAACTGGTACTCGAGCGCCACCGGATGCGAGCGCCCGACCCAGTAGAAGCCCGCCCCGAGCCCGAACACGCCGGCCCACGCGAGCATGCCCGTCAGCACGCGGTTGGAGGCGCCGCGCAGCGAGCGCACCGTCGCGACCAGGATCGCCGCGACGTACGTGAAGTACACGAGCAGGTGCACGCCGAGCACGCCGGGGATCGGCATCAGCGCGAAGCCGCCGATCGCGTACGTGCGCGCGTAGTCGACGAGCCGCGCCGGCTGTGGCAGCGAGCCGGCGCGCACGAGTGTGAGCAGCGACACGAGCGCGAACGCGGTCGCGAGCCCGGCCGCGACGAGGCCGGCGAGGCGCAGCAGCGCGGAGCGCGCGGGGCGCGCCGGCGCCGCCCACAGCAGCGCGGCGACGCTGGCGCCGAGCGCGGCGACGCCGAAGTCGCCGTTGTTCAGCAGCGCCAGCCCGGCGACGGTGAACAGCAGCCACGCGCCGACGGCCCCGTCGCGGCCGCGCTCGATCCGCCGCGCGGTCAGCCACGCGAGGAAGAACGGCGCCGCGTAGCGCAGCGGGAAGTTCGCGTAGTAGCTGCCCACCGACGAGCGGTTCTGGAGCGTGCCGTCGATCTGGAACAGGCTCGTCGCGAGGAACGGCAGGTAGAGCAGCAGCGCAGCGGTCGCGCTGCCGGTGACGCGCCGGAAGACGCCGTAGACGGCGAGCAGTGCGAGCGCCGTGAGCGTGCACAGCACGACGGTGAACGTCAGCACCGTCTTGCCGAGCACGGCCATTGGCACGGCTATGACGAACGGCCACAGCGAGCCGTATTGGGCGGTGAAGTTCACGAGCGGGGTGCGTCCGTTCAGCACCGCGAACGTCTCGTCGAGCGTGAAGCCGAGGTGGTAGCGGACGTCTTCCGGCGCGTTGCCGATCTCGAGGTCGGTGTGGACGGCGTGCAGCATCCAGATCGCGGTTGCGAGCACGGCGAGGCCACCGACGGCGAGACGGCGCGTGCGCGAGTCGGCCAGCAGCACGGCGGCGGCCCGTCGGCGGAAGCGCGCCGAGCGCAGGGCCGTGGCGGTCGCGCCCGCGAGGAGCATCGCGACCGCGAGCGTCGCCGGCGAGAAGTAGTGCAGCGTGAACGGCGATTGGCCGGGCCCCAGGTAGATCGAGCCGAAGCGGTCGCGGTACTGCGCGACGATCGACGCCACGACGACGCCGCCGAGGGCCGCCTGCGGCGCGACGACGAGCGGCGTGACCCAGCGCTCCGGCACGCGTGCGAGCCAGCGCGGAGCCGCGGCGGTCGCCAGCGTGCCCAGCAGCGGCGCGCAGATCGCGATCAGGTAGCGCGCGTGCTCGGTCGGCTCCGGGTGGGGGGCGCCGGTATCGGCGAGGAACGTGTACGGGTTGTGCGCGGGGGAGAGCAGCCGCCCGAGCGGCGGGCCGAGCAGCAGGATCGCGAGAACGGCGACCACCGCGCACGGGATCGCGCAGAGCCACGCCGCGGTGGCGGCGTCCTGCGCGCCGCGCGCATCCGCGCGAGCGCTCCCCCGAAGCGAGGCGACCGCCGCCTCGGAGGCGGCGCTTGCCATCGCCCGACTCTAATCCGGTGAGACAGGAAAGGAAAGCGGCAAGCGGCGTGGGCCTCAGAGGCGCTCGACCGGCACCAGCTCGCCCGCCGCTGCGACGCCCTCGCCGCCGGCGACGAACGCGAGTGCGTCTGCGCCGAGCAGCGACGCGGTCACGTGCGAGCCCTGGGTGCCCGTCGGCGTCGCGCGCAGCGTGCCGTCGGCGGCGTCGAGCCGCACGCGCAGCGCCTGCGTGCGTGCGCGGCGCGGCACGTCCTCGGTCAGTGCCGCCCGCTCGCGCGGCGGCAGCGGCGGCGCGCCCTGCAGGGCGCGCAGCGCCGGCCGTGCGAACAGCGCGAACGTCACGAAGCTCGAGACGGGGTTGCCGGGCAGCCCGAGGACGAGCTGGCCGCCGCGGGCGCCGAACCATGTCGGCTTGCCCGGCTGCAGGTCGACCCGCCAGAAGCGCTGCACGACGCCGAGCGCCTCCAGCGCGGGCTTGACGTGGTCGTGCGGTCCGACCGAGACGCCGCCCGAGACGATCGTGACGTCCGCCTCGGCGAGCGCCGCCGCGAGCGCCGCCTCGGTCTCCCCGTGCGTGTCGCGGACCGTCTCGACGGCGACCACCTCGCCGCCCTCCTGCGCGGCCAGGGCGGCGAGCATCGGCCCGTTCGAGTTGTGGATCTCGCCCGGCCCGAGCGGACTGCCGGGCGGTCGCAGCTCGTCGCCGGTGCAGAGGATCGCGACGCGCGGGCGGCGCGCGCACGACAGCGCGCCCGCACCGGCCCCGGCGGCGACGCTCAGCTCGCCCGCCCCGAGGACCGTTCCGGCGCGCAGCGCGACCGCGCCGGCGCGCAGGTCCTCGCCGGCGCGCCGCACGTGCTGGCCGGGGGCGACGGGCGCCGACAGCGTCACCTGCCCCTCCGCCTCGCGCACCCGCTCGAGCGGTGCGACCGCGTCGGCGCCGGCTGGGAGGGCGGCGCCGGTCGAGATGCGGATCGCCTCGCCGGCGGCCAGCGGTCTGGACGCTGGACGGCCTGCGCGCGACTCGTCCACGATCCACAGCGGGCCGCTGGACGCGTCGCTGCGCACGGCGAACCCGTCCATGGCCGAATTGTCGAAGGCGGGGACGTCGGCGCCGGCGCGCACGTCCTCCGCGAGCACGTGACCGGCCGCATCCTCAAGCGCCACGGGCTCCGCCGGCAGCGGCACGCAGCTGGACGCCACCGCGGCGCGGGCCTCCTCGATCGACAGCAGGGGGGACGGCACGTGTCCATTCTGTCCATCCGCGGGTGCACGCGTCGGGAGCCGCTGGTATAGACACCGGGATGACAAATCAGGGGACCCCTCGCCCGGCCCGGCCCGGGCCCGTGCAGCGCGCCGAGGCCGAGCTGCTCGCCGGCCGCGCGCAGGCGCTCGCGAAGGGCTGGCTGCTGACGCTGCTCGAGCGCGCGCCGCTCGACGCCGTCGCGGCGATCCCCGCGGCCGACCTCGCCTCCGAGGGGCCCGCGGTCTGTGCCGCTTTCGCCCGCGCGCTCGCCGACGACGCCCAGCTCGACCGGCTGCGCCCCGACGGCGACCTCGCCCCGCTCGCCCAGCGCATCCCCGCACTCGCGGGCGCCACCGACGCGGCCACCACGCTGCACGCCGTCGACGCCCTCCGCGCCTGCCTCTGGGCCGCCGCCCTCGACGCCCGCGGCACCCGCACCGACGACCTCGCCCCACTCGCCGAGCGCCTCGCCGAGATCGCCCTCGTCGCTGGAGCAACCGCGCTCGCCGGAGTGCCCGCCGCGCAAGCAGCTCCCGAGCCGTTGGAGCCTCCGGCGACGGGCATCGAAGGACAAGCAGCGGCCGCGCCCCCAGAGGAGCCCGCCGCCCCAGTTGAGCCCACGGCCGGAAACGCCGATCGGGCGGGTGGCGCGGGTGAGGACGATTTCGCGACCCCGCTCGCGAAATCGCCTCGACCCGTGACAGGACCCGCCCGCCACGCGGCCGGACCTGCAGACGTCGAGCCCACGCCCACCGGAGGCTCGGTGACCGCGCTGCCGCAGCGTCCAGCCGAGCTGGGCACCGAGATGGACGACGGCGACCTGTGGATCGCGACGCTCGAGCGCCACGTCGACCGCGCCCAGCGCGAAGGCGGCGGGCTCGCGCTGCTGCGCGTCGAGCTGGTCGACGGCGAGCGGCTCGCCGCGAGCGCCGCGGCCGAGCCGCCCGCGGAGGACCGTGGCGTTCCGTACGGCCGCCTCGCGCAGGCGATTCGCCGTGCGATCCGCCGCCAGGATCTCGTCGCCTCCGATCGCCAGGGCCGCGCGTGGGTGATCGCGCCGGCCGTCGGCCGCGCCGGCGCGATCGCGCTCGCGGAGCGGATCGGCGCAGGCGTCGAGCACGGCGAGCATTGGCGCGGCGCGCCGCTGGCGGCGACGATCGGCTTCGCCGTCTACGGCGAGGACGGCCGCGACGCCCCGACGCTGATCGACCGCGCCGAAGAGGCGATGCTCGCCGCCTCGGCGGCCGGCGTGCGGATCGGCGAGGCGAGCGCGTCGCCGGAGGGCGAGGGCGGCACGCCCGGCCCGCGCCTCGTGCGCTGAGCGCCGGCGATCAGTGCGAGACGCCGCCGGCGCGCGTTCTCGGCGCCGGCGTCAGCGGCAGCGCGCCGACGCGGATCAGTCCGTCGTCGCCGCCGAGCGCGAGGAACGTCTCGCGCGTCAGATCCCACGTGCGGCCCTTCACGTAGGGGCCGCGGTCGATCACCGGCACGACCACGGTGCGGCCCCTGTAGTAGAGCGCGACTCTCGTGCCGCACGGCAGCGTGCGGTGCGCGACGCCGAGCGTCCACGGCCGCAGCGGGATGCCGCATGCCGTCTTTTCGTTGCGCGAGGTCGGCCCGTACCACGACGCGATGTCCGCGTGGTAGACCGTCAGCCCGAGCAGCGGGGCCGTCGGGTCGAGCGCCGGATCGCTCGTCGCCGTCCCGGCCGCCGCGGTGCCCGTGACGGCGCGGAGCTGCAGCGAGCCGACGTGGTCCGGGCGCCACAGCGCGGTGAAGCTGCCGTCGGCGGCGACCGCGGCGCTCGCGATCGGGACCCAGCCGGCGACGGGGTCGCGGCGCTCGATCGTCACGGTGCCCGCGCCGGGCGCGGTCGTGCCGGTGATCCGCATCAGCCCGTGCAGCAGTGCCGTCGCGCGCACGGCGACCGCGATCCCGTCCCCGCTTGCGCGCACGAGCGGGTTGCCGAGTCTGACGACGAGCGGCGTGCCGTCGGGCAGCGTCAGCACGCCCGGTGCGGCGCCGCCCGGGTTGCTCTTCGCGAGCGCGGGCGCGACGGAAGCACCCAGTGCGAGCAGGGCGACGAGCGTCACGGCGATCTTCCGCTGAACGGTCATGTGTGGTGAGTGCCGGGGCCTACGAGGTGAGCTGACGGGCTCGCGGCGCTCTGTGAGCGGCGCTACGGCCGAGATCGGCCGATTCGCCCCCGCGAGCCTGGCGGCTCGCATCGGGTCCCCCGCCGGCCGCACGCATGGCGCGCAGCCGTTCGGCAAGGCGGCCAGGAGTATACGGAACATCGCACGTTGCGAGGTGAATCCCGCCGCAACTTGAAACCCTGTCGTCCGTTCTGCGTAGTACACATGCGAAGCACGACGCGCGCGCGAAGGTCCTCCCCTGACGCGGCCGGTGCTCCGTCTTTGACTTCAAAAAGTGAAGTGGCTAGGCTCATGCCTATGCTTGGATGGCAGTGGTGCGCCCCCGCGCGCACTCCCTCCTCCACCATGAACGCGCTGCGGAGAACCCACCCCCGCCCGGCGCACGCGAGAAACGGAACCAGATGTCAGTAGCGGAACTTCAGGAACTCGAGGAGATCAGAGGCCTCGTCACGCGCGGGACGCAGCTCGGCGTTTTGACGTACGCCGAGATCTCGACCGCCGTCAGCGAGCTGGATCTCGACGAGAGCGACGTAGAGGAGCTGCACGGCTTCCTCGAGAGATCAGAGATCGAGCTGGTCGAGGAGATCGATCCCGCCACCGCGGCCAGCAACCAGGTCGAGCGCGCCCCCGACAGACGCGGCCGGCGCAGAGCGAGAACCGCCCTGGACCTCAAGCCGGACATGACGACCGACTCCCTTCAGCTGTTCCTGAAGGACATCGGCAAGGTGCGCCTGCTCACCGCCCAGGAGGAGGTCGACCTCGCCAAGCGCATCGAGCGCGGCGACCTCGACGCCAAGCAGAAGATGGTCGAGTCGAACCTGCGCCTCGTCGTCTCGATCGCGAAGAACTACCGCAACCAGGGCCTGCCGTTCCTCGACCTGATCCAGGAGGGGACGCTCGGGCTCGTGCGCGCGGCGGAGAAGTTCGACTACCGCAAGGGCTTCAAGTTCTCGACCTACGCGACCTGGTGGATCCGCCAGGCGATCGCCCGCGCGCTCGCCGACAAGGCGCGCACGATCCGCATCCCGGTGCACGTCGTCGAGAAGCTCAACAAGATCGGCCGCGCCGAGCGCAAGCTCGTCACCGAGCTGGGCCGCGAGCCCACCGCTGACGAGATTGCCGAGGTGACGGGGATCGACCCGGAGGAGGTCGACTCGATCAAGCGCTCCGCGCAGGCTCCGGTCTCGCTGGAGAAGCCGGTCGGCGACGAAGAGGAGTCGGAGTTTGGCCAGTTCATCGCCGACGAGCGCGCCGAGTCGCCGTACGAGCGCGCCGCCGAGATCCTCACGAAGGAGGCCCTGCGCGAGGCGCTGGAGAACCTCTCATACCGCGAGCGCCGCGTGCTCGAGCTGCGCTACGGCCTCGGCGGCGAGCACCCCCGCACGCTCGACGAGGTCGGCCGCACGTTCAACGTCACGCGCGAGCGCATCCGCCAGATCGAGAACCAGAGCCTCAAGAAGCTGCAGCAGCTCGCCGAGGCGCAGAAGCTGCGCGACGTCGCTTAGGCGGCGTCGAGTCCCGCTGCCGCCCGCAGGCCGGGCGGCAGCATCGGCGCGGGGACCTCTTGGAATCTCGGCAGCAGCCGGCGCGCCAGCTCGTCGCACGGGCGGCCGGCGAGCAGCGGGGCGAGGTCGCCGATCGCGTCGAGCGAGCGGATCGAGGGGGCGATCTGGAGGTCGGCGGCGTTCGGCGCGTCCGGGTCGCCGATGACGCCGTCGGCGATCAGCGCGTCGACGCGGTCGAGCGTGTCGTGCAGGTTCGCCATCTGCGTCTTGGCGGCGTCCTCGTCGGCGTTGACGCGGGCGGCCGTCCAGCGCGCGATCGGCATGTTCAGCGCGCCGAGCAGCGACGGCAGCGGCAGGCCCAGCTCCTTGGCGACGCGGGCGCGTGCGCCGTTGTCGTGGGCGAAGACGTAGCGCATGATTCTGCGCGGCACCATCTGCAGCTCGGCCTCGCCCCAGCGCTCAGCCTCCTCGACCGCGCGGCGCTTGGCCGGGTCGGCCGGGTAGAGCGACGGCTCGGGAATCGCCGCCTCGAGCGCCTGCGTGATCTCGAGCGAGCCCTCGATCTTGCGGCCGTCCAGCTTGATCGCCGGCACGGTGCCGCGCTTGAAGCCGAAGCCGCGCAGCAGGAGCGGATGCAGCCCGGGCAGCAGCTCCACCCACTTCGTCTCGACGCCCTTGAAGGCGAGCGTCAGGCGCGCCGTCTGCGACGCGTTCGAGATCGAGAAGCCGTAGAGACGTGCCTGCACGCTGGCCACGCTACTCAAGCCCCGCCGCGGACGCGCCGATGGACACACCGTGTTCGAGATCGACGCCGCGCTGCGCCAGCTCGTCGAGGCGGGCGGCTCCGACCTGCACCTGAAGGTCGGTGCGCCCCCGCTCGTGCGCGTCAACGGCGCGCTCGGGCCGCTGCCCGGCGAGGCGCCGCTGAGCCCGCAGGACACCGAGCGCGTCGTCGGCCAGATCGTCTCCAACGAGGAGCACCGCGCCGAGTTCGAGCGCGACGGCGAGGCCGACTTCGCCTACGCGATCGAGGGGCTCGCGCGCTTCCGCGTCAACGCCTTTCGCCAGCGAGGGACCGTCTCGCTCGTGATGCGCGCGATCCCGACGAAGATCAAGACGGTCGAGCAGCTCGGGCTGCCGCCCGTCGTCTCCGAGCTGGCCGAGGAGTCGCGCGGGATCATCCTGCTGACCGGCACCACCGGCTCGGGCAAGTCGACGACGCTTGCGGCGATCATCGACCACATCAACAGAACGCGCGCCGAGCACATCGTCACGATCGAGGATCCGATCGAGTTCCTGCACCAGGACAAGCAGTCGATCCTCAACCAGCGCGAGATCGGCTCCGACACCGCCTCCTTCAAGCGCGCGCTGCGGCGCGTGCTGCGCCAGGACCCCGACGTGATCCTGATCGGCGAGATGCGCGACGAGGAGACCGTCCACACCGCGCTGTCGGCGGCCGAGACCGGCCACCTCGTGCTCTCGACGCTGCACACGATCGACGCGCCGGAGACGGTGAACCGCATCGTCGACTTCTTCCCGCCGCACCAGCAGCAGCAGGCGCGCGCGATGGTCGCCGGCACGCTCAAGGGGATCATCTCCCAGCGGCTCGTGCCGACGCCCGACCGCCGCGGCCGCGTCGCCGTCTGCGAGATCCTGCGGATGACCGGCCGCGCGAAGGACATGATCGTCGATCCCGAGCAGACCGGCCGCCTGCGAGAGGTGATCGCGGAGGGCGAGTTCTACGGGATGCAGACGTTCGACCAAGCGTTGCTGCACCACGTGCAGGCCGGGCGCGTCTCGATGGACGACGCGATGCGCGTCGCCACCAGCCCGCACGACTTCAAGCTGCTCGTCGCGGCGGAGGGGCGGATCGCCACGTCGATGGACGACGTCGACGGCGGGGAGCCGCGCGAGGAGCGGCCCCGGCGCGAGCCGGTCGTGGCGACGGCAGCCGTGCGGTCGCCCGAGCCGGTCGCGGCGCCGCCCTCGGAAGGCCCGGCGCCGTCGGTTGCCCCACCCGGTTTCGGTTGATCCTTCACTTCAGTTTGGAAAGTCTTGCGCTACCATAGGGAGTGCATGGCTACGTCGAACGACTCCTGCCCCGTCTGCCGCACCGCCGACATCGTCTGCGGCAAGTGGACGCTGCTGATCATCCGCGACCTCGCCGACGGCCGCTCGCGCTTCTGCGAGCTGGAGCGCTCGCTCGCCGGCATCAGCCCGCGGACGCTCTCGCTGCGCCTGCGCGCGCTCGAGGAGGAGGGGATCGTCGAGCGGCGCACGTACGCCGAGGTGCCGCCCCGCGTCGAGTACGCGCTGACCGAGAAGGGCCGCGCGCTCGTGCCGATCATCGAAGACATGCGCACCTACGGCCGCCGCTGGCTCGGGGCTGACGGCAGCTGTGCTCCGGCCGCCGAGACGGCGCCGCCGGTCATCGCCGTCGCCTGAGCGGCACGCTGCAAGGCGCCCTGCGCGAGCAGGATCGCTCGCTCCCGCCGCGAAACCGCCGAGCATGCGCAATCGCATGCTGCACGGCCTGCTCGAGGCCTTCACCGAGGACGCCGGTCTGCAGCTCGCGCACGAGACGGCGAACGGCGCCGAGATCCCGTTCGAGGTCGTCGAGGAGCCCGGCGCTCGCTCGCCGCTCTACTGCTACCGCCCGCAGACGGCGGGCTTCATCCGCTCGCGCATGGGCGTGCTCGACCGCCTGCCGAGCTACCTGCCGGCGGCGCGGGCGCTCGCAGCGATCGACGGCGTCGACGCCTACCTGCGGCGCCGCGGCGAGCCGCGCATCCCACCCGGCGGGCGCGAGCGCGCCGACGCGGTGCTGCGCTCGTTCCTGTCGGCGGTCTACGCCGAGACGAGCGCGTTCGGCTACCAGCCGGAGGCGTTCGCCGCCGCCTACGCGGAGCTGGAGACGACGCTCTACGAGGGCCGCCAGGTCGCGACCGTGATCGCGCCGCTGCTCGGGATCGCGCTGGAGTCCGACGAGGTCGCGCTCGGCGACGGGCTGTCGCTCGCGCGTGGCGAGTCGCTGCCCGACGTCCCACCCGAGGCTGTCTGGTCGACCCCCGGCGAAGTCGAGCACGGCGCCGTGCTGGCGGTGCTGACGGTCGAGGGCGACCGCATCGCCGGGCCGCCGGTGACGACCGCGCGCACGCGCTTCCGCCGCCTGCTGAGCACGCTGCGGCTGTTCGACGCGGGGCCGTTCGCGCTCGGCCCGCTCGCGTGGGCGCGCGTCGACGGCGGCTCCTGGCACGTCGCCCCGCTCGCGACCGGACCCGCCCGCGCGCGCGGCCGCACGCTGCTGAGCGAAGCGCAGGAGGACGAGCTGCGCGCCTTCTGCAACCTCGTCGCGCGCCGCACGCCGCGCGCCGGAGAGGTCGCATGGGCGCTCGGGCGCTACGAGCTGGCGCGCGAGCGCGCGACGCCGTTCGACGCCCTGACCGACGACCTGCTCGCGCTGCGCGCACTGCTGGAGCCGGAGGGGCCGGAGAGCGGCCGCCTCGCGCAGCGGCTCGCGGCGCTGTGCGCGCTGCCGGCCGAGCGCGCCGCGCTGGCCGAGCGCGTCGCGCGCGCGGTGACGCTCGAGCGCACGATCGTCGCCGGCCTCGCGCAGACCGCGTCCGGTGCGGACCTGCTGGTCGACGAGCTGGCCGGCCACCTGCGCGCGCTGCTGCGCGACGTGCTGTGCGGCCACCTCGACTCCGACCTGCGCACGCTCGCCGACGAGCTGCTGGCGGAGTCGGCCTCCGCGCCCGTCACCGTCGGCTGACGCTCAGGCGTCCGGCTCCGCCGGACGCGCGCGGTAGAGCGCGACGCTCCCGTCGACGCCCTTGATGCGGCGTGGCGGCAGCGAGGACCAGCGCCAGCGCTCGTCCCCGTCGATCGCGTCGCGCGTCGCCTGCGTGGCGACGACGCTGCCCGGGCGGGCGACCGACGTGACGCGGCTGGCGAGGTTCACCGGGCTGCCGTACCAGTCGCCGGCGCGGTGCAGCGCCGCGCCGGTCGCGAGGCCGGCGCGCAGGCGCGGGAACTCCTCACCCTCCGCCTCGGCGCGCCGCACCAGCTCGATCGCGACGTCGAGCAGCGCGCCCGCGTCGGGCGAGACGAGCATCGCCGCGTCGCCGATCGTCTTGACGAGCCGCACGGGCGCGTGGACCGCCTCGGTCGCCAGCTCCAGCAGGCGCCGGGCGATCGCGCCCAGCTCCTCGGCCGGGATCTGCTCGCCGAGCTTCGTGAAGCCGACGAGGTCGGCGAAGGCGATGGTGACCTCCGTCGCCCCGAGGATGCGCCCGTGCGCGATCTCGGCCCGGCCGATCGCGTCGTTGCGCAGCTGGTCTTGCAGGTGCATGTCGAAGATCCGCTGCATCGTCTGGCCGAGCTGCGGACCGAGGTGCTCGTTGATGGCCGCGAAGCGCGCGCTCAGCTCGTGCTCGCCGACGTCGGGGCCCAGCAGCGCGTCGCGCACGAGCAGGCGCACGGCGGCGGCCACGCGCGACAGGTTCTCGCCGAGCACGCGCGCCATCTCCACGAGACCGTCCTCGGGCAGGCCCGCGGCCTCGAACGCCTTCAGCTGCCGCAGCGCCTCGACGTCTCGATCGGTCAGCACGCGCTCGTCGAGGTCTGGGCGCGGGAGCCCGAGCGCCTGGCGGAAGCGCAGGCCCTCCTCGGCGTCGATCCCCGTCAGCTCGGCGACCTCGCGCGCCGTGTAGCGCGCGGTGCCGAGGGTGCGCTCGACGCGCAGGAACACGAGCCGGTCCTCCGCGACCGCGGCCTTCAGCTCATCGAGCCCGACGCCGTCGGCGAGCAGCTCCTCCAGCAGCGCGACCCGCTCCGCGCGCGCCCGCTCGTCATCGAGCCCGTCCAGCAGTCCCTCGGCCGCGAAGTCCATCCGCGCCCAGGGTACGGGGCGCGGCGGGCGTCAGACGCCGGTCTCGGCCGTCACGCGGCCGGAGTCGATCGCCTCGAGCAGCGCGCGGTGGTCGAGGTCGTTCTGCTCGGCGTAGGCCTCGGCGTAGGTGGCGAGCGCGCGGTCGAAGGTGTCCTTGGCGCCGAGGTAGGCGCCGATCGCGACGGCGTCGCCGGAGCGGGCGTGGGCGCGCGCGAGCGTCCAGGCGCACAGGCGCGCGTAGATCGCCAGTGCGCTCGGCTCGATCACGTCGAGGTCGGCCGAGGTCTTCCAGTCCCACAGCTGGCGCACGTAGAAGTCACGCTCCACGCCGTCGATCCCGGTCGTGCGGACCCAGCCGAGCATGATGTCGCTCGCCGCCTGCATCAGCTTCTGGCCGACGACGACGCGCTCGCCGTGGTTCCCGAACTCGCTCGCGCCGGCGAACGGCTCCAGCACCGAGGCCTGCGCCTCCTTGCACTGCAGGAACAGCGGATCGTCGTCGTCGCGGCCGAGCATCAGCACGATCCAGGCGCGCGTCCCGACGCTGCCGACGCCGACGACCTTGCGGGCCAGGTCGGCGTAGCGGTAGCGGTCGAGCAGCATGCGGCGGTCGGGCGGAAGCGTTTCGCGGTAGTCGGCGATCAGCCCCTGCATCGCGGCGTGGAACTGCTGCGCCGCGGCCTGCGGCAGCAGCTGCTCGACCGGGACGACGAGCGGCGGGTCGTTGACGATCCGCGGCCCGTCGTCGCCCTGCTCGACGAGCTTCGAGAAGGCGCGCAGGTGGTCCTTGCGGTACGCCTTGGCGATCGTGCGGTCGAAGCGCTTGAGCTGCGCCTTCGTCGCCTGCGCGCGCAGCAGCTGCTCGAGCTGGCTCGCGTCGATGCGCGCGTACCACGTCTCCAGCGGCGTGCGGCCGGCGAACTCGCGCATCGCCTCGCGGTACTGGGCCACTGCGCCGCGCAGCATCTGCTCGCGCTCGCGCGTCTCGACCCCGCGGCTGCGGGCGGCGATCGCGACGCTCGCGACGAGCCGCTTGAGATCCCACTCCCACGGCCCCGGCAGCGTCTCGTCGAAGTCGTTGAGGTCGAAGACGAGGTCGCGCTCGGGCGAGGCGAAGCCGCCGAAGTTGGCGACGTGCGCGTCCCCGCACAGCTCGGCGCGCAGGCCGGACGCCGGGCTGTCGGCGAGGTCGCCGGCCATCACCGCCGCCGCGCCGCGGAAGAACGCGAAGGCCGAGGCGGCCATGCGGCCGTAGCGGATCGGCACCAGCTCGGGCACGCGGCTGACGGCCTGCTCCTCCAGCACGGCGATCGGGTCGCGGCGCTCGCTCGGGACGATCCAGTCCGCGTGGCTCGTGCGCGGCGCCGTCTCGCGCGCGGCCTTGCCGCTGGCGCTGCGATCGGCGGGAGTGGGGGGTGCGACCGTGGGCGTCGACCGAGCATCGCAGGGCGCGGCCGTCTGTGCAACGGCGGCGCGCCTACTTGGCGCCGGGCCCGCCCCTGTGCGCGAACAGCTCCGCGCCCAGCCGCACGAGCCCGCCGACGTCGTGCACGTCGCCGTCGAGCAGTGGGACCTGCAGCAGCGGCACGCCGGCGCCGAGCCGCTCGCGGAGCTGCGCGACGTTGGCGGCGTCGCGGCGCGCGAGCGCGTGCTCGTCGGCGAAGGCGGCGGCGACTCTGTCGGCGAGCGCGGGGGACAGGCCGGCCTCGGCCTCCAGCAGTGCGGGCAGATCTTCGAGCGCGCCGTCGGTTCCCGGCTCGTCGGCGTGGACGCGGTTGACGATCGCGCCGCCGAGCGCCATGCCCGCCGCTCTGAGCCGCCGCCGGAAGTAGATCGCCTCCTCGATCGGCTCGCGCTCGGGCGAGGTGACGAGCAGGAACGTCGTGCCGTCGGCGCGCAGCAGCTCCTCGACCTGCGCGGCACGCTCGCGGAAGCCGCCCAGCAGCCCGCCGAGCAAGCGGAAGAAGTCCGACAGGTCGCTCAGCAGCTCGGCGCCCGTGACGCGCTTCAGCAGCCCGAGCACGAGGCCGGTCCCGCGGCCGATCAGCCGCAGGCCGGCGCCGCCGCCGCGCAGCAGCGCCTGCAGCGCGCGGCCCTCGAAGAACGCCGCCAGGCGGTCGGGGGCGTCGAGGAAGTCGAGCGCGTTGCGCGAGGGCGGCGTGTCGAGCACGAGCAGGTCCCAGTAGCCCTCGCGCGCCAAGTCGTAGAGCTTTGCCACCGCCGTGAACTCCTGCGAGCCGGCGATCGCGTCCGACAGCTCGCGGTAGACGCGGTTGGCGAGGATCTGCTCGCGCGTGGCGTCGTCGGGCGCGAGCTTCTCGATCAGCTCGTCGAACGTGCGCTTGGGGTCGAGCGTCATCGCCCACAGCTCGCCGTCGCCGAGCGGTAGACCCGCGTCGGCGAAGCTCCCCGGCTCGATGCGGTGCGGCTCGTTGCCGAGCTCGTCGAGGCCGAGCGCGGTCGCCAGGCGCTGCGCCGGGTCGATCGTCACGACGGCGACCTTCAGCCCGCGCGCCGCCATCCCGGCCGCGATCGCGGCCGACGTCGTCGTCTTGCCGACGCCACCGGAGCCGCCGACCACGCACACGCGCGTGCCGGCGAGCAGCGCCGCGACGCCATCCTCCTTCACAGCAGCTCCTCCAGACGGTCGGCGAGCGTGCCGAGCGCGGCGGGGTCGAGCCGCTCGACGAACAGGTAGGGCAGCTCGAGCGGCGCCGTGTCGAGTCCCTCGGCCAGCCGCGCGACCTGCTCCCGCTGTCCGCACGCGCGCGCGTGCTCGGACAGCGCGGCGCGCAGCGCGGCGCGCGCGACCGGCGCCTGGGTCCGCGCGAGCGCGTCGGCCGCGGTTCTCGCCTGGCGCGGGCCGATCCGCTCGGGCAGGCAGGCGTTGACGACGACGGCCCCCAGCTCCAACCCGAGCGTGTCGCGCAGTCTGCGCCGCAGCGCGAGCGTCTCGGTCACTGGCATCTCCTCCGGCAGCGCGACGGCCACGACGGCCGTCTGCGCCGGGTCGCGCAGCGTCGCGTCGATCGTGCGGCCCTGGTTGGCGATCGGGCCGACGCGTGCGATCTCGGCGAAGGTGCTCGGCGCCCGCAGCGCGCCGAGCGCGTGGCCGGTCGCCGGCGCGTCGACGATCGCGAGGTCGTAGGGCCGTCCGCCGCGGACGCGGCGTCTGTCCTGCGCCAGCTCCCACGCCTTTCCGATCGTCAGCAGCTCGCGCATCCCCGGCGTTGCGTGCGCGAACGCGTGGAAGGCGCGCGAGGCGGCTAGCAGGTCGCCGACGCGGCCGGCGCGCTCGTGCAGGTACTCCTCCATCGCGCGCTCCATGTCGATCGAGATCGCGTGCAGGCCGTCGCCGCCGAGCCGCACCTCCTCGCCGGACGGCGGCGAGACGCCGAAGGTCTCGGCCGCGCGTGCCTGCCCGCTCAGCTCCGCCACGACCGTGCGCAGCCCGCGCCGCGCTGCCGCGATCCCGAGCGCGATCGCGACCGTCGACTTGCCGACGCCGCCCTTGCCGGTGACGAACACGAGGCGCTTGTCGGCGAGACCGGGCACGGAGGCAGGAATCTAGCCGTCCAGCAATGGAGGAATCCCCGCCAGCAATGCGAATAGAGGCGCGTAATGGTTTCCCGACCGCATCGGAGAGAGCTGTGAGCTCCACGGCCAAGGTCATCGCGTTCGCCAACCAGAAGGGCGGCGTCGCGAAGACCACCACCACGCTGAATCTCGCTGTGGCCTTTGCGGAAGAGGGCCATCGCGTGCTGTGCTGTGACATGGATCCGCAGGGCAACCTGACCATGTCGCAGGGGATCGACCCCGACACCGTCGAGACCTCGATGTACGACGTGCTGGTGCATCACACGTCGATCCGCGAGGCGATCCGCAAGCGCGAGATCGACGTCGCCTGCTCCTCGATCGACCTCGCTGGCGCCGAGATCGCGATGGCCGCCCAGATCGGCCGCGAGCGCTCGCTGCAGAAGGCGTTCAGAGCGATCGAGGACGACTACGACTTCATCTTCATCGACACGCCGCCGAGCCTCGGACTGCTCACGATCAACGCGCTGACGGCGGCGCACAAGGTGATCGTCCCCGTGCAATGCGAGTATCTGTCGATGCGGGGCCTCATCCAGCTCCAGAACACCCTCTCGATGATCCGCGAGAACCTCAACCCCAACGTCGAGATCGAAGGCATCCTGCCGACGCTCTTCGACACGCGGACGCTGCACGCCAAGGAGGCGATCGAGATCCTCGAGGAGAACTTCGGGGACAGGGTGTTCGCGTCGCGGATCAAGAAGACGGTCCGCTTCGCCGAGGCTCCCGTGAAGGGCATGTCGGTGCTGAAGTACGACCCGGACGGCATGGCTGCCCACTCGTATCGGGCGCTCGCGAAGGAGGTCCTCGGCAATGGCAAGCGGTAAGCGCGCAAGCATGAGGGAGGGTCCGCTCGCGGCCCTCTTCCGCAGAACCGAGGACGACTCGGTCGACGCGACGACGGAGGCCGCGGCGGACGCCGCCGCAGCCGAGCAGGCGGCTGCCCCGCAGACGCCCGCGACCGAGGCGCCCGCCTCGGCGCCGCACCCCTCGCTGCTCGCCTCGACCGCTCCCGTCGAGGAGCCGGAGATCGCACCCCCCTCGCCGCAGGAGCGCCTGCGCGCCGCCTTCTCCTCCGACCTCCCGGAGAACATGCTCGAAGCGCCGCGTTCGCGTCCGCGCGAGGTCTACGCGCGCGACGACTACGAGATCGCCCGCCGTCCCGGCCAGCACGGCCCGGTGCTGCGCGTGGTCGGCGTCGGCGGTGGCGGCGTCAACGCCGTCAACCGCATGATCGAGGCGGAGGTCGCGGGCGTCGAGTTCATCGCCGTCAACACCGACCAGCAGTCGCTGCAGCAGTCGAGCGCGCACCTGACCGTGTCGATCGGCGAGTCGCTGACGCGCGGCCTGGGCTCCGGCTCGGACCCGTCGCTCGGTCGCCGCGCGGCGATGGAGGAGTACGACCGCATCAAGTCGCTGCTCAAGGGCTCCGACATGATCTTCATCACGGCCGGCGCCGGCGGCGGCACCGGCACGGGCGCGGCGCCCGTCGTCGCGCGGATCGCGCGCGAGGTCGGCGCCTTGACCGTCGGGATCGTCACGAAGCCGTTCGGCTTCGAGGGCTCGCGCCGGCGCTCGCAGGCCGACGACGGCGTGCAGGCGCTCGCCGACGAGGTCGACACGCTGATCGTGGTCCCGAACGACCGCCTGCTGTCGGTGCTCGACAGGGGCACGTCGATGGTCGACGCCTTCCGCGTCGCCGACGACGTGCTGCGCCAGGGCGTGCAGGGCATCTCGGACCTCGTGACGCTGCCGGGCCTGATCAACCTCGACTTCGCGGACGTGCGCACGATCATGTCCGACGCTGGCAGCGCGCTGCTCGGCATCGGCATGGGGATCGGCGAGCGCCGCGCGATCGACGCGGCCGAGCAGGCTGTCGCCTCGCCACTGCTGGAGACCTCGATGGAGGGCGCGCGCTCGATCCTGCTGTCGATCACCGGCGGCGCGAACCTGTCGCTGTGGGAGGTCAACGAGGCTGCGAAGGCGGTCTCCGAGGCGGCCCACCCGGACGCGAACATCATCTTCGGCGCGATGGTCGACGAGAAGCTCGACGACCAGGTGTGGGTGACGGTCGTCGCGACCGGCTACGGCGAGCAGCGCGCTCGTCGTGCGGCGCGCGACGAGATGGGCGCCGCCGGGCTTCGCACCGAGCTGCGCGAGCCGGCTGGCGAGCCGCGTATCTCGCGCGTGAGCGAGCCGATGCGCTCCGGCGCTTCGCGCTCGCGCGAGCTCGACGTGCCCGAGTTCCTGCCGCGCGGCTGACGATCTCGCTCGCGGCCTCTCTGCCGCACGTGGCATGCTCCCGGCCGTGATGGCGTTCACGGCCGGGTCGCAGGCCCCTGCGGGCGGGAGCGCGCGCCGATGACGGCTGCGCGCGGCGTCGTGGCGGCCGGCCATCCGCTCAGCGCGGCGGCCGGCGCAGAGGTGCTGCGCGCGGGCGGCAACGCCGTCGACGCGGCGCTCGGGGCGATGCTCGCCGCGTTCGCCGCCGAGCCGCTGCTGACGGGCCTCGGAGCGGGCGGCTACATGCTGGTCGTGCCGGGCGATTCGTCGCTGTGGGGCAAGCCGGGGGAGCCGGTCCTGCTCGACTTCTTCGTCGAGGTGCCGGGGCGCGGCGCCGACCAGGCGCAGCGGGCCGAGCTGGTGCCGGTCGACGTCAACTTCGGCGACGCGGTGCAGCTGTTCAACGTCGGCGCGGCGTCCGTCGGGACCTACGGAATGCCGCACGGGGTCTGCACGGCCGCCGACCGCTTCGGGCGCATGCCGCTGAGAGAGCTGGCGGCGCCCGCGGCCGCGCTCGCGCGCGCTGGCGTGCCGCTCAACCCGCAGCAGGCGTACGTCGTCGAGATCCTCGGCGGGATCGTCACGCTGACGCCGGAGGTCGCTGCCGTCTACGCGCCGGACGGGCGCGTCCTCAGGGAGGGTGAGCCGGTCTGCCAGCCCGATCTCGCCGACGCGCTCGAGCGGCTCGCGGCGGAGGGTCCGCGCCCGTTCTACGAGGGCGACATCGCGGCAGCGGTGGCAGCGCTGATGGCCGAGCAGGGCGGACTCGTGACGCGTGCCGACCTGGCCGCCTACGAGACGGTCGTGCGCGCGCCGGTCCGCGCGCGCTACCGCGGGCGCGAAGTGCTGACGAACCCGCCCCCGTCGGCCGGCGGGACGTTGCTCGCGCTCGCGCTCGGGCTGCTGGATCGTGACGCCGGCCCGCCGTCGCTGGAGGCGCTCGTCGCGGCGATGGAGGCGACGCAGCGCGAGCGCGGCGCGGAGTTCCTCGACGGGCTCGCCGAGCCCGGCTTCGCGGAGCGCTTCCTCGCGAACCGGCTCGGCTCGACGACGCACGTGAGCGTGATCGACGCCGCCGGCGGGGCGTGCAGCGTGACGTGCTCCAACGGCGAGGGGGCGGGGATCGTCGTGCCGGGCACGGGGATCCACCTCAACAACATGCTCGGCGAGCACGACCTCAACCCGCTCGGCTTCCACATGTTCCCGACGGGCCGGCGGATGCCGAGCATGATGGCCCCGACCGCGGTGCTGCGGGACGGGACGCCGGAGCTGGTGCTCGGCAGCGCCGGCTCGAACCGCATCCGCTCGGCGATCCTGCAGACGATCGTCGCTGCGCTCGACCACGGCATGCGCGCGGGGGACGCGGTGCACGCGCCGCGGGTCCATTACGAGGACGGCGTCGTCTACGCCGAGCCGGGGATCGACGTCGCCGGGCTGGAGGCGGCCGGCCGCGCCGTCGCGCCGTTCCGCGCGCTGAACCTGTTCTTCGGCGGCGTGCAGGCGGTCGAGCGCGATGCGGCGACGGGCGCGCTGTCGGGCGGCGGCGATCCGCGGCGCGGCGGGGCGGCGGTGGTGGCGTGAGGCGGCTCGCGCCGATGCTCGCGGGGCTGGGGCTGCTCGTGCCGCTCGCCGGCTGCGGCGCCACGTCCCCCGACATCTTCCTGCTGACGCGCGGCGGGTCGCTGCCGGGGGCGAGACTGACGCTGCTCGTCAACGACGGCGGCACGGTGCGCTGCAACGGCGGCGCGGCCCGCCCGCTGTCGGACCCGCAGCTGCTCGCCGCGCGCAGAATCGGCGAGGACCTGTCCGACGACGCGAAGAAGGACCTGACGCTGCCGGCGCCGGCCGGCTCTTTGCTGCGCTTCCGCGTCCGCACGCAGGACGGCACGGTGACGTTCAGCGACGTCGACGCCGCCCGCAGACCCGAGCTCGGCCGCACGATCGAGTTCGCGCGCACGGTCGCCCAAGATGTGTGTGGGCTTGTGCGGTAGTTAACTGGTAGTTCGCTGCGCAGAGTCTTTACGAATTACCAGACGTAGTGTGTAGACCAGTGGGTTGCGCCCACGTAGCGTTCTCGATGACGGAGGGTGCAGCGGCGCGGTCGCCGCAGCCGGTTGACACCCGTGCTCCGGGAGCGATCCTTCCGGTGGGTTCGACTCCCACACCCTCCGCCATACCGCTTGGCCGGGCGACGTAAAGCAGGCAGCACCACTGCCGAGGAGCCTTGTCACCTCCGTGCTCAGTCGCCCGGCCGAGGCGTGCTAAGATCGCGACACCGGGTGTCAACTGGCTGCAAGACCACGTCGTTCCCCGACCCGCCGCAAGGCGGGTCGGGTCGTTAAGCGACTGGCCGGCGCCCGGCCGCGGCCTGCCTACTGAAACCGCACCTTGCCGTTCGAGCGCGCTCGCGCCTGGGCGTGGGAGACGAAGTCCATGCGCTTCATCGCGGCGCGGAAGAGGCGGGTGACGAGGCGCAGGCGGGCGTTCTCGGAGCGCATGTCGAGCAGGCCCTGCTTCGCTTCGGGGCCGAAGTCGACGGTCGCCGCCATCTCGTAGGCGCTCATGCGCGCGAGCTCCAGCGGCTCGGGGCGGTTGTCGGTCGCGCGCTCGACCAGCTCGGCGTACGTCTCGCGCGCGAGCGCGGCGAGCGAGCCGTCGACCGCTTCCTCGCGGTCGGCGAGGAACTCGACGACGCCGGCCGGATACGGCAGGTGCTCCTCGCGCTCGAGCAGCTGGAACGGACGCGTCCCGCGCGTGAGGACGTTCAGCCGCCCCTCCTCGTCGCGGTCGACGACCTCGGTGATCTCGCACGCGCAGCCGACGTCGCGCAGCCCGTCGTCGGCCATCCAGACGATGCCGAACTCGCTCTCGTCTTCGAGGCAGCGCGCGACCATCGTCTTGTAGCGCTCCTCGAAGACGTGCAGCGGCACGACCTCGCCGGGCAGCGCGACGAGCCCGAGCGGGAAGAGCGGGAAGTCGCGTACGGGGTCGCCCGGCATGCGGCAAGTCTATGCGCGGCTCGCGGCGCCGGCTCGCGCGCCGACGCAACCGTCCGCGCCGCGTCAACGTATCCGCCTGCGATGGCCTCCACCGCGATCGTCTGGCTGCGGCGCGACCTGCGCCTGCACGACCACCCGCCGCTCGTTGCCGCGCTCGCCGCGCACGAGCGCGTCGCGCCGGTGTTCGTGCTCGACCCGGCACTGCTGAACGGCCGCTTCGCGTCCGCGTCGCGTACCGCCTTCCTGCTGGATTGCCTGCGCGAGCTGGACGCGGCCCTACGCGAGCGTGGCGGCGGGCTCGTGATCCGCCACGGCGCGCCCGAGCGTGAGCTGCCGGCGCTCGCGCGGGAGGTCGGGGCGCGGGCAGTCCACTGGGCGAGCGACGCGACCCCGTACGCGCTCGCGCGCGACCGCCGTGTGCGGGAGGCGCTCGCGCAGGCCGGCGTGGAGGCGGTGCCGGGTCCATGCAACTTCGTCGCCGACGTCGGCCGTCCGCGCACGAGATCCGGCAGACCGTTTGTGGTCTTCACGCCCTTCCATCGCACATGGGAGGCGCTCGAGCGGCGGCCGATCCACCGTGCGCCGGCCAAGCTGCCGCCGCTCCCGCGCGGGCTCGATCGCGGCACGATCCCGTCGCTGCGCGACCTCGGGATCGCGACAGCGGACGGTGCGCTGGCGAAGCCCGCGGCCGCCCCCGGTGAAGACGCCGCGCGCGCAGCGCTCGAGCGCTGGCTTGCGAGCGACCTTGCGGCATACGACGAGCGGTACGACCGCCTCGCCGGCGGCACCTCGCGCCTCTCGCCGCACCTGCGCTTCGGCACGCTCTCGCCGCGCGAGGTCGAGGAGCGCGCCCGCCGTCACGGCGGCGCCGGCGCGGCGGCCTTCACGCGCCAGCTCGCCTGGCGCGACTTCTACGCGCACGTCCTGCTCCACCACCCCGGCAATCGCCTGCGCGAGCACCAGGAGCGCATGCGCGCGCTCGAATGGGACGAGGATCCCGCACTGCTCGCCGCCTGGCAGGAGGGCCGCACCGGCTATCCACTCGTGGACGCCGGCATGCGCGAGCTGCGTGCGAGCGGCTGGATGCACAACCGCGCGCGGCTCGTCGTCGGCTCGTTCCTGACGAAGGACCTGCAGCTCGACTGGCGTGCGGGGGAGGCGTGGTTCATGCGCTGGCTGCTCGACGGCGACGTCGCGCAGAACAACGGCAACTGGCAGTGGATCGCGTCCGTCGGCGTCGACCCGGCACCTGCCTTCCGCCGCCTCCTGAATCCCACGCTGCAGCAGCGACGGCACGACCCGGAGGGCGAGTACGTGCGCCGCTGGGTCCCCGAGCTGCGCCGCGTGCCCGACGCGCTGCTGGCCGAGCCGTGGCGGATGTCCCCCGAGCAGCAGGCGCACGCGGGCTGCGCGATCGGCCGCGACTACCCCGCGCCCGTCATCGACCATGCACAGGAGCGGCGCCGCGCGCTCGAGCGCTACCGCGCGGCCGGCTCTGCGGGTGCCGCGCCCGGCTGATCGACCGCGCCCGGTACCGCTGCCGCCACGCGCGCGAGCTGCGCCACCGCGCGTGCGAGCGCCGGCTCGCTCGCGCTGCCGAAGCCGAGCACGAGGCCCGGTGGGCCGGGCGTCACGCGAAACCACGACAGCCCGTGCAGCCGCATGCCGTGCTCCGCGGCCGTCGCGAGGAATGCCGCCTCGTCGACCGCCTCCGGCAGCAGCGCCACGACGTGCAGTCCCGCGGCGATCCCGTCGCCGATCCGCCAGCCGGGCAGCTCACGCGCGAGCGCGGCGATCAGCGCGTCGCGGCGCGCGCGGTAGCGCGGGCGCATCCGCCGCAGGTGGCGGTCCAGCTCACCGCGCTCGAGGAAGTCGGCGAGCGCGAGCTGGTCGAGCACGGAGGTGCCGAGGTCGTCGAGCGCCTTCTCCGTCGCGACAGCGGCGGCGAGTGCCTGCGGCAGCGCGAGCCAGCCGAGCCGCAGCCCCGGCGCGAGCAGCTTGCTCGCGCAGCCGGCGTAGATCACGCGCTCGGGCGCGAGCCCCTGCAGCGCGCCGACCGGCTCGCGGTCGTAGCGGTGCTCGGCGTCGTAGTCGTCCTCGACCACGTACGCGTCGCGCGCCTCCGCCCACGCGATCAGCGCAGCGCGCCGCGCCGGTGCGAGCACGCCGCCGAGCGGCATCTGGTGGGCGGGCGTCGCGAGCAGCGCGTCGGCGGCGAGCGCGGGGAGCGCGTCGGTCCGCAGCCCGTGCGCGTCGACCGGCACCGGCACGACCTCCAGCCCGCAGTGCGCGACGACGGCGCGGTGGACCATGAAGCCGGGGTCCTCGACGGCGATCCGCCGCGCCCCGCGGGCGCGCAGCGCGCGGCAGGCGAGCGCGACGCCCTGCGTCAGCCCGCTCGTGACGAGCAGCCGCCCGCCGTCGGCGGCGACGCCGCGCGCGCGGCCGAGGTAGCGCGCGAGCGCCGTGCGCAGCTCCGGTGTGCCCGACGGGTCGGCGTAGCCGAGCTGCTCGTCGGGGACGTCGCGCAGGACGCTGCGCAGCGAGCGCAGCCAGGCGGCGCGCGGGAAGCTCGCGAGGTCGGGCGTGCCGGGGTGGAAGTCCTCCGGCACCGCGCGCGGGTACGGCGCCGGCGGGGGCGGAGGCGCGGGGCGCGCCGTGGCGGCGACGACGGTGCCGGCGCCGCGTCGGGTCGCGAGGTAGCCCTCCGCGCTGAGCTGGGCGTAGGCCTCGACGACGACCCCGCGCGAGACGCCCAGCTCGGCCGCGAGCGAGCGCGTCGGCGGCAGGCGCGCGCCCGCCTCCAGCCGCCCGCCGCGGATCGCCTCGCGCAGCTGGCGCTCGAGCTGTGCCTGGAGCGGCTCGCGACCGGCTTCGCGGGAGACGGTCAGCAGCAGTTCCATTGCGATTGGTCCGGTTCACGGGCCTCCGATTGGCCCTGGAGGATGGTCCGCATCAGGGCTACCGTAGCTGCTGGACACGGCAAACGGGAGCGTTCACATGACCGAGATCACTGTCGTCGGAGGCGGCGTCGCCGGGCTGGTCGCCGCGATCGCCTGCGCGGAGGCCGGCGCCGAGGTGCGCCTGCTGGAGGCGCACGAGTCGCTCGGCGGGCGCGGGCGCAGCACGGATGGCCCGTACGTCGCGAACTTCGGGCCGCACGTGCTGTACGCGAACGGGACGCTGTGGCGCTTCATGCGCGAGCGAGAGCTGCTGCCGCCGGTGGCGAGCCCGCCGCTCATGGGCGCCTTCTTCCGCGCCGGAGGCAGACGGCGGCGCACGCCGCCGCTCGCGTTCATCCGCGCGGTTGCGAGCCTGTGGCGCACGCACGAGGCGCCCGACGACGTCTCCTTCCGCGCCTGGGTGGCCGAGCGCTGCGGCGAGCGCGCCGCGGAGCTGTTGTCGCGCTCGTGCGGCGTCTTCGCCTTCCACCACGACCCCGGCGAGCTGGCCGCCGGCTTCGTGTGGGCGCGCTTCCGCCAGGCGTTCCTCGACCTGCCGCTGAAGGCGCGCTACGTGCGCGGCGGCTGGACGCCGATGATCGCCGCGCTGGAGCGGGGCGCGCGCGACGCCGGCGTGCGGATCGAGACCGGCGTGCGCGTGCGTGAGCTGCCGGACCGCGGCCCGGCGATCGTCGCGACCGAGCTGCCCGACGCCCGCACGCTGCTGGCTGACGACACGCTGCACTGGCCCAGCGGCCGCACCGTCGCGCTCGACCTCGGGCTGCGCAAGCGGCGCGGGGATCCGTTCGTGGTGTGGGACCTCGACGAGGCCGGCTGGATCGAGACCTACACCGTGCCGGACAAGACGCTCGCGCCCGCCGGCCACGCACTCGTACAGGCGCAGATGCCGCTGCGGCCGGGCGAGTCGACCGACGACGGCGAGCGCCGGCTGGAGGCGCTGCTCGATTGCGGCTTCCGCGGCTGGCGCGAGCGCGTCGCGTTCCGCCGCCGCCAGCTGCTCGACGGCCGCTCCGGCGCGCTCGACCTGCCCGGCACGAGCTGGCGCGACCGCCCCGCGGTCGATCGCGGTGACGGTGTCTTCCTGTGCGGCGACAGCGTCGCCGCGCCGGGGCTGCTGTCGGACCCGGGCGTGACGAGCGCGCTGGAGGCGGCGCGACTCGCACTCGCGCGGGGGCGCACAAATCCACACACGGGTGTCGTCGCGCCCGGTATGCAGCCCTGAGCGAGACGCTCGCGCACACGCACGTCGTCCGTCGGTGGCGATATTCGTCTGGCATGGGCGAATACCGCCTCGACCTGCTTGGCTGGTACCAGTTCGAGCGACTGTGCCAGACGCTCCTGAGCGTCACGTTCGGACTGGACGTCGAGACCTGGGGCGGCCAGCGCGACTGGGGTCGTGACGCGTGGGCCGAGGGCCCGCTGCGCTTTCCAAGCCCGCAGCGAGAGCGCAAGGGCCCCTATCTCTTCCAATGCAAGTTCGTCGAGGATGCCGCGGCGATCGGGCCGCGGCGGGCGACGACGCGCGTCAAGGCGCTCCTGCGTCATGAGGCCAAGCGGATCGAGGATCGGCTCGCCGCCGGATGGCGTTCGCCGCGTCACTACGTCGTGATGACCAACGCGCGTCTGACGGGACCGGGGAAGGACGACTGCGTGGCGATCGTCTCGCGTGTGCTTCCAGGCACCCGCGTGCACCTGGTTGACGAGCGCCAGCTCGAGCCAATGATCACCGCTGCGCCGGGTGTCCGCCTGTCGTTCCCGCAGATCCTCAGCCTTCGTGACCTGAGCGGCGTGCTGGAGCGGGTCGTCAACCGCGACCTGCGTAATCGCGCCGATGCGCTGCTGGCCGACGCGGCGGACCTCGCCACCGTGTTCATGCCGACGCGCGCCTACCATCGAGCGGTCGACCTGCTCAACCAGCATGGCTTCGTCGTCCTCACCGGGCCGCCCGAGACGGGCAAGACGTCGATCGCCAGGATCATCGCGCTGGCTCGGGCCGCCGACGGCTGGGACGTGATCGACTGCCGCACGCCAGAGGACCTGGAGCGCATGTTCGAGCGCGAGCGGCCGCAGGTGTTCGTCGCCGACGACGCGTTCGGCAGTACGGAGTACCGGCCCGATCTCGCCGAGGAGTGGGCCGCTCGCCTGCCGAGCATCCTGCGGCGGGTCGACAGATGCCACTGGTTGGCGTGGACTTCGCGTTCCGCGCCGCTTCGCGCCGGCCTGACGCGTTTGCACCTTCAGGGCGCCGCCGAGCGCTTTCCGGACCCGTCCAAGGTGCTCGTCGACGCGGCTCGCCTCACGCGTGACGAGAAGGCGCTCATGCTCTACCGCCACTGCAAGGCCTCGGAGCTCGACGCGGGAGCTCGCGAGATCATCCGCGACCACGCCGATCTGATCGTCGACGACCGCTACTTCACACCCCTGCGCATGAGCCGCTTCGTCCGCTCCCGCCTTCAGGCACTCGCCGACGTGCACGCCGGCAGGGCGCAGGTCCAGGCTGCCGTGGTCGAAGAGCTCGCGCAGGCGACCGGCGCCATGGCGCGTTCGTTCGCCGCGCTCAGCGAGGAGCAGAAGGCGCTGCTGATCGCGATGCTCGACACCGACAGCCGCGGCTTCGTGCCCCTTGACGAGGTCGAGCAGGCGTTCGTCCAACACCACGGGAACGGTGCCGAGTCGTTCGAGCGACTCGTGCAGGGGCTCGAAGAGCACTTCCTGGACGTGCGATGAACGGCGACACGAAGCGAATCGATTGGACGCACCCGAGCTGGCGCGACGTCGTGATCGAACACCTCGCGGAGCATCCGCAGGCGCGGCTCCAGTTTCTCGAGCGGTGCGGATCGGATGGCATGGAGCTGGCGGTCTCGACATCGGGCGGCGCCGACGGCGACCGTCGCCATCCGCTGCTCTGCAGCCACGACGACTGGGCGGCCCTGACGGAGCGGGCCCGTCTGCTCGTACGCTCGTGCCACCCCGACGAGCACCGCCGGCTGCTGTCCGCCTTGCGGGTCCTGGTGGAGGAGGTCGCGCCCGAGGCGCCGAGCGAGCAGGCCGCGCTCGCCTCGGCGGTGCTGGATGCGACGGTCGAGCGGTGGGACGACGAGGGGGAGGTCGTCGACGCGCGCACGCTCGAGGTGTTCTACGCGACCACCGAGCTGGTCGCGCCGCTGTGCCGGGGACCGCAGCTCGCCCGCATGCTGGCGAGCCATGCGGCGCTCTTGCGTTCGCTCTCCACGGTCGATCCCGAGGAGGTCGAGCAGCAGGAGGCGCTGCACACGTTGCTTGTCGCCGAGCGCAACGAGCCGCGCGCCCTGCGACAGCTCCGCTATCCGCAGTGCCTCGGTGGCTTTCCCGAAGTGCTCGCCACGGCGATCGAGCGGCTGCGGACTCGCGTGGGGAAGCTCGCCGACGACGATTGCTTGCTCGTGCAGGGCATCTCCTCGCGCGCGTTGACGCAGTTGCGCTGGGAGCTGGATGCATGGGAGAGTCTGCTCGACGGTTTGCCGGGGGAGCTGGGGATCGACTTCGACGAGGTGGCCGCGATCGCGGAGGCGATTCGCGAGGTTCTCGGCGAGGTTCACGTCGTCCTCGACGAGCGCATGCACCTCGCTCAGGATGGTGGGCCCGTCGAGATCCGGGAGGCGGACGCGGAAGGTGACTCGGGGTCGACGCTCAGCCTGCGCAAGCTCTTTGCCGACCTGTGAGCCTCAGCCGGCCGGCTTTGAGCCCGCAACCAGCAGGTTGTAGAAGACCGCCGCCGGCAGCCGGCCCTCGAGCAGGCGCTGGTCGAGCTGCTGGAGCGTGAGATAGCCGCGGTAGGCGTACTGGCGCCAGCCCCAGGGGACGTCCTCGGGGACCGCGGTCGCCTCCAGCACGCGGTTCGTCCAGCCGAACCAGTTGGCGACCAGCTCCTCGCCGCGCACGGTCACGTCCTCGAAGCCGGCGCTGCGGGCGGCGTCGGCGAGGTCGCCGGGGGCGAAGGCGTGGATGTCGACGAAGCGCTCCAGAGCGTGGTCCTCGGCATGTGGATCGTGGCCGTTGGACCCGTTCCCGTTCTTGACGGACCCCGCGGCCCGCGCCCCGATCGCCCGCCGCCACAGCGGCGCGACTGCCGCCGCGCCGCGCTTGGGCACGCGCGCGATGCGGTCGCCGTAGCGCGACGGCTCGCCGGCGAAGACGACCGTGCCGCCGGGCTTGAGCACGCGGTGGAACTCGGCGAACGCCTGTGCCAGATCCGGGATGTGGTGCAGGATCGCGTGGCCGAGCACGAGGTCGAACGAGGCGTCCTCGAACGGGAGTCTCTCGGCGTCGGTCGCGACCGTCTCGACCGCCAGCCCGAGCCGCTCGGCGTTGCCGCGCAGCGTCTCCAGCATGCCCGGCGAGATGTCGGTGCAGGTGGCCTCGCGGATCACGCCGGCCTGCAGCAGGTTCAGCGAGAAGTAGCCCGTGCCGGAGCCGATCTCCAGCGAGCGGCCGAAGCCGGCCGCGAGCGCATCGCGCCCCAGCACCTTGCGCAGCTTCATCAGCACCTGCTCTTGGCCGGGCTCGCCGAAGTCGATGCCCCACTTGGCGTCGTAGCTGTCGGCGGCGACGTCGTGGTAGCGCGTGTTGACGTCGCGGATGTCGTTGTCGGTGCGTGGAGCCTCCATGCGGCGCGGCACTCTACTGTGTCGGCCCGTAATGAGCACCGCATACGTTCAGTCGAATCAGCCGGCCGGCGTTCCCCCGCTCGCGCTGACCGGCGAGCGCACGCTGCCGGACGTGCCGGAGGAGAACTACTGGTACCAGCGTCACCTCGTCGTCTATGAATGGATCGGCGCGCGTACCGTCGGCAAGCGCGTCGTCGATATGGCCTGCGGCGAGGGCTACGGCTCCGAGGTGCTGTCGCGCTCCGCCGCCTCCGTCGTCGGCGTCGATGCCAACCCGGAGGCGCACGAGCACGCGCGGCTGCGCTACGTGCGCCAGAACCTGCGCTACGAGCGCGACCTCGTCGAGACGTTCTCCGAGCCGTGCGACGCGGTCGTCTTCCTGCAGACGATCGAGCACGTGCAGAACCCGGGGGAGATCCTCGAGCACTTCAAGTCGATGCTCGCGCCCGGCGGGATCGTCTACGTCTCGACGCCGAACCTGCTGACGCTCGCGCCGCCCGGGGCCGAGAAGTCCGAGAACCCGTGGCACGTGAAGGAGTACCGCGCCGAGGAGTTTCGCCGTTTGTGCTGCGAGCACTTCGAGCAGGTCGAGCTGTGGGGCCTCTTCCACGCGCGCAAGCTGCGTGCGCACGCGCTCGCGCTGCAGCTCGGCTGGGACCGCGTCCACAGAGCGCTCGGCCTCACGAGACCGTTCTACGACCGCTTCACGCCCGCGATCGCCGCCTCCGACTTCGCCCTGAAGCCGGGCGATCTCGACCGCGCGCTGGACTTCCTGGCAGTCTGCCGGGCGTGACCGCGGGGAATCGGATCCCACCCCCCGCCCCCAACGCCCGCGGCGAGCTGGCGCTCGTCCTGCACACGCACATGCCCTACGTGGAGGGCTACGGCACCTGGCCGTTCGGCGAGGAGTGGCTGTGGGAGGCGATCGCCACCTGCTACCTGCCGCTGCTCGACCTGTTCGAACAGCGCGGCACCCCGCTGACGCTGTCGCTCACGCCGGTGCTGTGCGATCAGCTCGCGGCGCCGGGCGTCCCGCAGCGGCTCGCGGGCTTCCTGCGCGAGGTGCGCCGCGAGACGCACGCGCTCGACGTCGCCGGCTGCCGCGAGGCCGGCCGCGAGGACTACGCGCGCGAGCTGGAGCGCGCCGCCGGCGACTACGAGCGCGCGCTGGCGCGCGTCGAGGCGCTCGGCGACGAGCTGCTGAGCGCGTTCGCGCCGTACGCGAGCTGGACCTCCTCGGCCACGCACGCCGTCCTCCCGCTGCTGGCGACCGACGCCGGCGTGCGGCTCCAGCTGGAGGCGGGGATCGCGTCGCACCGCGCGCGCTTCGACGCCGCGCGCGAGTGGGCCGGCGGCTTCTGGCTGCCGGAGTGCGCGCACGCGCCGTGGCTGGACCCGCTGCTGGAGGAGGCCGGCGTGCACGCCACCTGCGTCGACCTGACGGACGTGCTCGGCCACGGCGCGCCGTCGCAGCTTGCGCCGATCGCGACCGACGACGGCCCGCTGCTCGTGCCGATCGACCGCGCGACGATCGAGCTGGTGTGGAGCGACGGCGGCTACCCGTCGCACCCCGCATACCGCGACTACCACGCGTTCACGGTCCACCACCACCGCGTCTGGCACAACGACGGCGGCACGTACGACCACGACGCCGCGCTCGCGCAGGCCCGCGCCGACGCGGCCGACTTCGTCGCGCGCACGATCGCGCGGCTCGACGCCGGCTCGGCCGCGCTCGGCCGCCCCGCGCTCGCCGTCTGCGCGCTCGACACCGAGCTGCTCGGCCACTGGTGGTACGAGGGGATCGAATGGCTCGGCGCGGTGATCGACGAGGCGGAGCGGCAGGGCCTCGCGCTCGCGCCGCTCGACGACGCGCTCGCGCGGCACGACCCGGTCCCGCTGCGCGAGGCGCTGGCGCACGCCGACCCGGCCCCGCACGCCGCCGCCGACGTGCGCGCCGGGCGCCTGCCGACGACCACCTGGGGCACCCCGCGCGACCTCTCCACCTGGGACGGACCGCAGGTCGCCGAGCTCGCCTGGCAGGCGCGCGCCGCCGAGCTGCACGCGCTGCTCGGCGGCCGCCGGCCGAGCCCCACGGCACTGCGCGAGCTGGCGCTCCTGCAGTCGAGCGACTGGGCCTTTCAGGTCACGCGCGACCTCGCCGGCGACTACCCGCGCGAGCGCGCGTCCGGGCACCGCGCTGCGCTGGAGAAGGCGCTGGCGGGCGCCGGCTGAGGGACCCAGCAGCCTGAGCGCCGGCGGGATATTCCCGTACGGGACGATCATCCGTTCCATCCGCAGGAATTGCTGGAATCTTCCCGAAAAGGAAGATCATGCGCACCCGCATCGAAACCCCCGCCGACCTGGGCAGCGCCGTGCGCAGAGCACGGCGCGACCGCGGTCTGCGCCAGGAGGACGTCGCGCTGAGCGCCGGCACCGGCGCCCGCTTCGTCGGCGAGCTGGAGCGCGGCAAGCCGACCGTGCAGCTCGCCACGACGCTGCGCGTGCTGCAGGTGCTCGGCATGGCGCTCGAGGTGGACGATGGCGACGCTTGAGGTCCTCTGCTTCGGCGAGCGCGCCGGCGTGCTCGCCGACGAGCCCGGCGGTCCGCGGTTCACGTATGACCCCGCGTGGCTGGCTGCCGCCCGCCCGCCGCTGTCGCAGTCGCTCCCGCTCGACGGCCCGGCGCTGCCCGGCGCCGTCCACGCATTCTTCGGCGGCCTGCTGCCGGAGGGGGAGCCGCGGCATCAGCTCGCCCGCCGGCTCGGCGTCAGCGAGCGCAACGACTTCGCGCTGCTCGCCGCGATCGGCGGCGACACCGCGGGCGCGATCACGCTCGCTCCTCCCGGCACGGCACCGCCCCAGGCGGGCGGCAGCGACGTGGAGTGGCTCGACGAGGCGCAGCTCGCCGAGCTGATCGCCACGCTGCCCGACCGCCCGATGCTCGCCGACGAGGACGGCGAGATCCGGCTGTCGCTCGCCGGCGCGCAGGACAAGCTGCCGGTCGTGATCGACGCCGCCGGGCGCGTCGGCATCACCTCCGGCCGGACGCCGTCGACGCACATCCTCAAGATGCCGATCGCCCGCTTCCCCGGGACGGTCGTCAACGAGGCGTTCTGCCTGGCATTCGGGTACCGCCTCGGCGTGCCGACGGTCGACGCGGTGCCGCGCCGCGCGGGCGAGACGCCCTACCTGCTCGTGCAGCGCTACGACCGCGAGCCGTACGCCGCGGCCGGCTTCGCGCGCCTCCATCAGGAGGACTTCTGCCAGGCGCTGGCGATCCCGTCCGAGCGCAAGTACGAGGTCGAGGGCGGGCCGTCGCTGGTCGACTGCTTCGAGCTCGTGCGGCACGCGACGACGGTCCCCGCCAAGCACACGCTCGTGCTGCTCGACGCCGTCGGGCTCAACTTCCTCGTCGGCAACCACGACGCGCATGGCAAGAACTTCTCGCTGCTGCGCTTCCCCGACCGCACCGAGCTGGCGCCGTTCTACGACGTGCTCAGCACGGTCACCTACCCGGGGCTTGCGCGCAAGGCGGCGATGGCGATCGGCGGCGAGCGGCGGCCCGACTACGTCCGCCGACGCCACCTCGACCGCCTCTGCGAGGCCGCCGGGCTCGGCGGCGCGGCGGTGCGCAGACGCTTGCTGGCGATGGCGCGCGAGGCGCCGAACGCCGCGCGGACGGTGCGCGCAGCGCTCGCCGAGGACGGATGGGACGACCCCGTGCTCGACACCGTCCTCCAGGTCGTCGACCGGCGCGCGGCTCACCTCACCGAGCTCGCGAGCCCGCGATCGGCGAATCGCCATGCACGGCGGACTAGACTCCGGCCGGTCGCTTTGGCCGCAGAGCCAGCCCCCCGATGGCATCCACCCGCATCCTCATCCTCTCCTGGGAGTACCCGCCGCTGATCGAGGGCGGGCTTGCGCGGCACGTCCGCAAGCTCTCGGAGCAGCTCGTGCAGCAGGACGTGGAGGTGCACGTGCTGACGCGCGGCGACGATGCGATGGCGGCCGAGCAGGAGCTGTGCGGCGTGCACGTGCACCGCGTGCGCGAGCCGCGCAAGCCGCGCGACCTGACCGAGTTCGTCGCCTGGATCGAGCACATGAACGCCGACATGCTCGCCGCCGGCCTGGAGCTGGGCGAGCGGCTCGACTTCGATCTCGTCCACGGCCACGACTGGCTCGTCGCGACGGCCGGCGACAGACTCGCCCGCGCGCTCGACTGCCCGTGGGTCGTGACGATCCACGCGACAGAGTATGGCCGCCACCAGGGCTGGGTCGACAAGCACCCGCAGTCGCACATCCACGGCGTCGAGACGTGGATGGCCAACGACGCCGACGCCGTGATCACCTGCTCGCACTACATGCGCGACCACGTGGCCGACATCTACGGGCTGGAGGAGTCGCGCGTCGCGGTGATCCCGAACGGGATCGACCCGCTCGACCTGCAGCCGGTCGAGGACCTCGACGCGCTGCGCGCGCGCTTCGCGGCGCCGCACGAGCGGCTCGTGCTGCTCGTCGGCCGGCTCGTCTACGAGAAGGGCTTCCAGATCGCCTTGGAGGCGCTCCCGGGCGTGATCGAGCGTCTCGGCGACGTCCGTTTTCTGGTGGCGGGCTCCGGCACCGCCGAGGCCGAGCTGCGCGCGCAGGCGGACGCGCTCGGGCTGACCGCGCACGGCACGTTCCTCGGCTGGATCGGCGACGACGTGCTGCACTCGCTCTACCGCATCGCCGACCTGACGGTGGTGCCGTCGATCTACGAGCCGTTCGGGCTCGTCGCGCTCGAGGCCATGGCATCCGGCTGCCCGTGCATCGTCGCCGACACCGGCGGCCTGCGCGAGGTCGTACCGAACGAGCAGGTCGGGCTGCGGTTCGAGTCGCGCGATCCCGCCTCGCTGGCGACGATGATGGAGCGCGTGCTGTCCGACGACGCACTGCGCGACCGCCTCGTCGCCGAGGCGAGCGAGCACGTGCTGCGCTTCGACTGGGCCGACATCGCGCGTCAGACGGCAGAGATCTACGGTGGCCTGCGCCGCCTCGCCGTCTGACCCGATGTGATCCGCCGGGCCGTCCGGCGCGAATACCTTCGTTGAGAGCCGCGCTCGTACAGCCGGCTTAATTCTCGACTGGGGAGTTCACTCATGTCATCTCGCTCCAGCGACGGAGTGGTGGATCGCCGCGCGTTCATCGGCAAGGGCGCGCTCGCCGGCGCGGGCGCGCTCGCGGGCGGTGGTGCGATCGAGGCGCTGCTGCCGTCGTTCGCCGCGGCGCGCGGCCACAAGGGCGGCGTCACGAAGGGCGATATCGCGATCCTCGGCGCCGCGCAGATCGCCGAGGCGCTCGCCGTCACCACCTACACCGGGATCATCGACAGCTCGCCGTTCTTCGCACGACTGGAGAGCGACGACCAGGGCTATCTCAAGGCCGCGCGCCAGGAGGAGATGGCGCACTACCTGCTGGAGAGAAGCGTCACCAGAAAGCCCTCTGGCGCGAGCACCTTCTACTACCCGCCGAAGATGTTCGACGACGCGCAGACGACGCTCAACGTGCTCGTCACGCTCGAGGACGCGTTCATCGCCGCCTACCTGGTGGGCGTGCGCCGGTTCAGCTCGGCCGACCTGCGCGTCACCGCGGCGCGCATCATGGGCATCGAGAGCGACCACCGCACGCTCGCCCGCGTCGTCGCCCCCGGCGTCGCCTCCAAGGACGGCGGTCCGATCGAGAAGGTCACCGGCATCCAGGGCAAGGCCGAGTCGGTCGACCCGCCCAACAACAACACGTACGAGCGCACGCTGGGCTGGACCCAGATCTCCAAGGCGGTCGCCGCGCTCACGCCGTTCATCGACAAGCGCGCCGCCGCGAGAGCCGGCTTCGACACGAGCCGCCCGTTCACGTTCAAGCCGTTCACGCCGTCGCTGCCCGGCAGCCTCGGCGACTTCCACTCGTTCGTCGGCTGAGCGAGCGACCCGGCGCACGGTGGGGGCGCCGGGCGCTCGGCCCGCCATCTGTCCGAGCACTGCACCTTTGTGCCCCGTATGGGGGCTCAGAGATGCAGTGCTCGGGCGGCGTCCTCCAAGCGGTCGTCGCCCCAGAACGCCTGGCCGCCGACGAGCACGGTGGGGACGCCTTGCACGCCGAGCGCGATCGCGGCCTCGGTCCGCTCGCGGAGCGCCGCCTTCACGGATGGAGACCCAGCGGCCGCCAGCAGCGCCTCCGCCTCGATGCCCGCCGTAGACGCGACGTCTGCCACCGCCGCCGGGTCCGACAGGTCGCGCCCGTGGACGAAGCCGGCCCGCAGCCCCGCCAACAGGAACGCCCGCCCCGCCCCGGCCTCAAACGCCGCCACCGCACACCGCATCGCCAGCAGCATGTTGCCCGGCCACGGCTCCGGCCAGCGCACCGGCGGCAGGCCGTACGCAGCAGCCCGCCGCTCCACCTCCGCCATCCCCGGCGCGCGCTCGTCCGTCAGCGACCACGACCCCCAACCCCGTGCCGCGAACAGGGCGCCCGCCAGCACCGGCTCCCACACCGGCTCGATGCCGAGCACCGACTCCGCCCGCTCCGCCGCCAGCCACGCATACGGCGAGCCGACGTCCAGCAACAGGCGGGGGCGCGCGGTCATCGGCTCAGTCGATCAACCGCTTGCGCATCCGCCAGATCGCGACGCGCCACAGGCCGAGCGCGAACACGAGCAGCACCGCGAGGTGCAGCAGGTCGGCGGCCGGGTGGATGCCGATCACGACGAGGTCGCGCACGAGCGCGACGCAGTGGTGCAGCGGGTTGATCTCTGCGATCGCCCGCATCACCGGCGGGAAGTTGCTGATCGGGAAGAACGTCCCGGCGGTCAGGAACATCGGCGTGAGGATGCCGCTCGTGACGTAGCTGAAGTTGTCGATCGACTGTGCGCTGGCGGCGAGCGTCACGCCGAACGCGACGAAGCCGGCGCCCGTGATGAAGCAGACGAACGGCACCAGCAGCGCGGTCGGCAGCGGATCGAGCCCGAATGCGATCGCCACCAGCAGCGGCACGTTGCCGTACACGCCGGCGCGCAGGGCGATCCACAGGACCTCCGCGGAGACGATCTCGTCGACGTCGACCGGCGCCGCGAGGAACGCGTCGTACGTGCGCTGGAAGCGGTACTTCAGAAACGTCCCGTACATCCCCGGGAAGGCCGACGAGAACAGCACCGCGGTCGCGACGATCCCGGTCGCGACGTACTGCTTGTAGCTGATGCCGCCGATCGACGAGATCAGCGCGCCGAAGCCGAAGCCGAACGCGAGCAGGTAGATCGTCGGCTCGACGATCGAGGAGAACGTCGTCGTCTTCCAGTTGCGCGTGAAGACGGTCGCGTCGCGGCTGACGACGCCGATCACGGCGGCCGGCTCGATGCGGTGCAGCCGGCGGCGGCGGTCGCTCACTCGATCTCCTCCCCGGTCAGCGCGACGAACGCGTCCTCCAGCGTCGCGGCGCGCCGCACGCCCTCGGGCAGCGTGCCGTCGTGGCGCTCGGCGCGCAGGATCGCCAGCGCGGGGCCGGAGCGGCGCATCGCCCAGCCGGCGCGCTCGCCCTGCGCGCGCAGCTCCTCCAGCCGCGCCGGAGGCCCGTACACCTCGTGCGTCTGCTCGCCGGCGTGCTCGCGCACGAGGTCGGCGGGCCTGCCGCGCGCGACGATCGCGCCGCTCGCCATGACGGCGACCGTGTGGGCGAGCCGCTCGGCCTCCTCGATGTAGTGCGTCGACATCAGCACGGTTGTGCCCTCGGTGCGCAGCGCGTCGATCAGCGACCACAGCTCCTGGCGCACCTGCGGGTCGAGCCCGACGGTCGGCTCGTCGAGCAGCACCAGCCGCGGCCTGTGCACGAGCCCGCGCGCGATCAGCAGGCGGCGGCGCATCCCGCCGCTCAGCAGGTCCACGCGCGTCTCGGCGCGCTCGGTCAGGTTCGCGATCTGCAGCGCGCGCTGCACCGCCGCCGCGCGCTCGTCCGGCGGGACGCGGTACAGGCGCGCGAAGACGGTGAGGATCTGACGGCAGGTCAGCTCGACGTCGAGGTTGTCGAGCTGCGGCACGACGCCCATCTCCGCGCGCGCCTGCTTCGACTCGCCCGGCAGCGTCCAGCCGAGCACCTCGATCGTCCCCTCGTCGGCGATCGACTGCGCGGTCAGCATCCGCATCGTCGTCGACTTGCCGGCGCCGTTGGGGCCGAGCAGGCCGAGGCAGATCCCCGCCGGCACCTCGAGGTCGAGCCCTGCGACCGCTGTGATGGCGCCGAACCGCTTCACCACGCCGCGCAGCGAGATCGCCGGGCGGGTGGCGCCCGCGCCTGCCTGCGCGCCGCCCGCGGCCGCCGGCTGCGCGCTCACGCCCATCTCATCGTCTGCGGCGCATCGCGCATGCGGATCACTCGCGCCGGCACGCCGCCCGCGACCGCGTTTTCGGGCAGGTCCTTCGTGACGACCGCGTTCGTCCCGACGATCGCGTTGTCGCCGACGGTCGCGCCGCGCAGGATGCAGGCGCCGTAGCCGATCCACACGTTGTTGCCGACGTGCACGTCGCGCTTGTAGATCCCCTGCAGGCGGATCGGCCGCTCGACTTCGACGACGCCGTGGTCGAAGTCGATCAGCATCACGCGGTCGGCGACGATGCACTCGCGCCCGATCGAGACGTGCTGGTAGGCGGAGATCGTGCACTCCTGGCCGAGCACCGACTTCGCGCCGATCGTCACCTCGCCCTCGTGCGCGCGCACCTTCGTGCCGTGCCCGAGCCACGACCAGCGGCCCAGCACGACGCGCGCGTTCGGGCCGATCTCGAACTGCACGCCGGGGCAGACGAACGCGATCCCGTCGGTCTGCAGGCGTCCGCGGAAGCGCAGCTTCAGCCAGGCGAGCCGCGCGATCAGCAGCGCATAGCGGCGGTTCAGCATGCCGTTGCGGCGCATGAAGCGCAGCAGCGTCAGCGGGCCGCCGTGCGGCGGCGGCGGGGCGGCGCGGACCTCGTGGGGGAGGGCGACGGGGGGCGGCGCGAGGGCGGGCTCCATCTGCCCGCATGGTATGCGGGCGGCCGCCGGACGGGCGCCGCGTGGCGGCCGCGTGCCGGCGGCCCGGCCTGCCATCATGCGCGGCCCATGACGCCCGACCCGACCCTCGCCGAGCGCCTCCTCAAGGGCGACAAGCGCGCGCTCGCACGCGCGATCACGCTCGTCGAGGACGACCGCCCGGAGGGCTGGGAGCTGGTGCGCGAGGTCTATCCGCACACCGGCAGGGCCGCAGTCGTCGGCTTCACCGGACCGCCGGGCGTCGGCAAGTCGACGCTGCTGGGCGCGCTGACGAAGGCCGAGCGCGCGAAGGACCGCACGGTCGGCGTGCTGAGCATCGACCCGTCCTCGCCGTTCACGCAGGGCGCGCTGCTGGGCGACCGCATCCGCCTGTCCGAGCACTTCCTCGACAGCGGCGTCTTCATCCGCTCGATGGCGAACCGCGGCGCGCTCGGCGGCCTCTCCGAGGCCGCCCTGCAGGCGGCGCTGCTGATGGACGCGGCCGGCCGCGACGTCGTGCTGGTGGAGACGGTCGGCGTCGGGCAGGCAGAGGTCGACGTGATGGACCACGCCGACACGATCGTGCTCGTGCTGATGCCGGGCTCGGGCGACTCGATCCAGGCGCTGAAGGCGGGCGTGATGGAGATCCCCGACGTGATCGTCGTCAACAAGGCCGACCATCCGCTGACCGACACGATGGTGCGCGAGATTCGCGGTGTCCTGAGCCTCGGCGAGCAGAGAGGCTGGCGCGTGCCGATCGTCAAGACGCAGGCCGCGCACGGCATCGGCATCGACGATCTGCTGCAGCAGATGGAGGCGCACCGCGCCTACATCGAGCAGGAGGGCACGCTGCTGGAGCGCCGCCGCCGCAACCTCATGAACGAGGTCGTCGCGATCGCGACCTCGCGCATGCGTCGCGAGCTGGAGGCGGCGATCCGCGAGGACCCCGACGTGCAGGAGCTGCTCGACGAGGTGTGCGCGCGCCGGCTGGACCCGGCCAGCGCCGCGACGCAGATCCTCTCGCGCAGCGGCGAGCGGCTAACCGACAACCGAGCCTCGCGGAGGTCCAGGCGCTGACACGAACGCGCCGACTCGCTTGCGGGCGCGTTGCCGACGGCCATACGGTGACCCGCGATTCCTTCTTCGGGTCTGATGAAGAACAGGAAAGTGGTGCATTGTTGTGCCCACCGTTCTCTCCCGGGCAGGCGCCGCAGGTGGGGGCGTCGGCCCGTCGCTCAACCGGAGGCGCCGCGCCGACGCGCCAGCACGGGCGCCGGGCGCGCGCGGGCCCGTTCACCGCGGCGTCGAGCGCGACGACGGCGACCCGCGCATCGCGGGCGCCGTCGAGCGGGCGCAGCGCGGCGACCGCGACGCCGTGCGCTTCCTCTACGTGGCGTACGCCGACAACGTCTACGGCTACGTCCTCAGCATCGTCCGCGACGAGCACGACGCCGAGGACGTCACCCAGCAGGTCTTCCTCAAGCTGATCACGGCGATCACGCGCTACGAGCCGCGCCACGTGCCGTTCGCCGCCTGGATGCTGCGCGTCTCGCGCAACGTCGCGCTCGACCACCTGCGCCAGCGCCGGCACGTGCTGTGCGAGGAGGTGCGCGCCGCCGACGCCGTCGTCGACGAGCGCGCCGACGACTGCCGGCACGCGCTGCGCGAGGCGCTGGCGCAGCTCCCGGCAGCGTGGCGCGACGTGCTGCTGATGCGCCATCTCGTCGGGCTCTCGCCGGGCGAGATAGCCCGCTGTCTCGACAAGAGCGAAGCCGCCGTCCACGGCCTCCATCACCGCGGGCGCAGCGCCTTGCGGCTCGAGCTGTCGCGGCTCGAGGCCGAGCCGGCGACGGCCCCCGGTCACTGAGCGGAGCGCTCGGTGCGCGCCTGCGCGGCAGCTTGGGCGGCGCGCCGGAAGCTCGCCGCCGCTGCGTCCGTTGATCGAGCATGTCGCGGTCCAGCAGCCCACGGGCGACGGCGTTCCGGGCCGCGCCATGAGCGCGCTCGCGCCGGTCGAAGAACAGGTGCCGATGGTGCGCATGGACGTCGCCGATCGGGGGCTGCTGCGCGAGCTGCTCGGCGCGGTCGAGCGCGTCGCGAGCGGCGCGGCCTTCACGCTGGGGGAGGAGGTGGCGGCGTTCGAGCGCGAGTGGGCGGACTGGTGCGGCGCGCGCCATGCGGTCGGCGTGTCGTCGGGGACGGATGCGCTCGTGCTCGCACTCCGCGCGCTGGACATCGGTCGGGGCGACGAGGTCGTGGTGCCGGCGAACTCGTTCGTGGCGACGGCGGAGGCCGTCTCGCTCGTCGGCGCGGAGCCGCGCTTCGCCGACGTCGACGCGGACACGGCGACGCTGACGGCGGCGACGGTCGAGCCGCTGCTCGGACCGCGGACCCGCTGCGTCGTGCCGGTGCACCTGCACGGCCGCATGGCCGACATGGCGCCGCTGCTCGCGCTCGCCGCCGACGCCGGCGTCGCGCTCGTGGAGGACGCCGCGCAGGCGCACGGCGCGCGCTGCCGAGGCCGGCACGCCGGCACGCTCGGGCAGCTCGGCTGTTTCTCCTTCTATCCGTCGAAGAACCTCGGCGCCTGGGGCGACGGTGGGGCCGTCGTGACCGACGACGCGCGCCTGGCGCGGCGGGTGCGGCTGCTGCGCACGCACGGTGCGCTCGAGCACGACGACCACCGCCTCGTCGGCACGACGGCGCGGCTCGACGCCGTGCAGGCGGCGGTGCTGCGCGTCAAGCTGCGGCGGCTGGAGGCCGACAACGCGCTCCGCCGAGCGCTCGCGGCCCGGCTCGACCGCGCGCTCGCCGGGGGACCGGTCGCGCTGCCTGCGCCCACGCCGCCGGGGCACGACCACGTCTTCCACCACTACGTCGTGCGCAGCGAGCGGCGCGACGCCCTGCGCGCCCGCCTCGCCGCGCACGGTGTGGCGACCGCGGTCCACTATCCGGTCCCGATCCATCGGATGCCCGCGTACGCCGCGCGCGAGCCGACGGCGCTCCCGATCGCCGAGCGCCTCGCCGCGACGAGCTGCTCGCTGCCGCTGTTCCCGGCGATGCGCGAGCAGGAGCTGGCGCGCGTCGCCGCCGCCGTGCTCGAGGCGGGCGGCTGACGGATGCCGCCCGCACGGCACGACCTGCGGTCCTCGCCGCAGCCGGCGCCGGACGGCGCGCACGTGCGGATCGGCATCGTCGGGCTCGGCTACTGGGGGCCGAACCTGCTGCGCGTGCTTGCCGAGCTGCCGCAGGTCGACGTCCGCTGGGTCTGCGACCTCGATCGCGCCCGCGCCGAGCGCTACGCCGCGCGCTGCGTCGGCGCGACGCCGACCGCGCACGTCGAGGAGCTGCTGGCGGACCCCGAGCTGGACGCGGTCGTGATCGCGACGCCCGTCTTCACGCACTTCGACATCGCGATGCGTGCGCTGCGCGCCGGCAAGCACGCGTTCGTCGAGAAGCCGCTGGCGCCGTCGGCCCGCCTCGCCGGCGACCTCGTCGAGCTGGCGAGCGCGCGCGGCCTCGCGCTGATGTGCGGCCACACGTTCGTCTACAGCCCGGCCGTGCGCGCGGTCAAGGGGCTGCTCGAGCGCGGCGAGCTCGGCGACCTCTTCTTCGTCAGCTCCAACCGCGTCAACCTCGGCCTGCACCAGCGCGACGTCAGCGTCGTGTGGGACCTCGGCCCGCACGACTTCTCGATCCTGCTCTACTGGCTCGACGAGCCGCCGGTCGCGGTGCGCGCGTTCGGGCGCGACTCGATCGTGCCGGGCATCCACGACGTCGCGTTCGTCACGCTGCGGTTCGCCTCCGGGCTGGTCGCGAACGTCGAGCTGAGCTGGCTCGCGCCCAGCAAGCTGCGCCGGACGGTGATCGTCGGCAGCGAGAAGATGGTCGTCTACGACGACGGCGCGCCCGAGCCGATCCGGCTGTTCGACCACGGCGTCGTCTACCGCGACCCGGAGACGTTCGGCGAGTACCACCTCTCCTATCGCACCGGCGACGTGCTCTCGCCCCACCTGGAGAGCTACGAGCCGCTGAGCCGCGAGCTGGCGGCCTTCACCGGCGCGGTCGCGCGCGGCGAGCTGCTGCGCGACCACGCCGAGTTCGCGCGCCAGGTCGTGCGCGTCACGGAGGCGGCCGACGCGTCGCTGCACGCCGACGGCCAGGAGGTCTCGCTGCGCGGCAGCGGGCGCTTCCGTCGCCGCCCGCCGTCGATCGAGCTGGCGGGAGCGGCGGGACCGTGAGCGCTGCCGAGACGCTCGAGCAGCTCGTCGCGCGCCCCGCGCGCGGCCGCCGCTCGCGCGGGCGCGCGGCGGGATCCGCGCCGCGCGTGGTCGGCCTGCGCCATGGGCGCCGCGACCGGGTCGTGCGGCGCGCCTTGCTGCTCGCCGACGCGACCGCGCTGCTCGCCGCGCTCGTCCTCACGCGCGATCTGCCGCCGCGGCCGCAGACGGCGCTGCTCGTCCTGATCGTGCTCGGCAGCGGCGTCGGCGCCCTGCGTGCGTACGGCCTGTACCAGCGCGACGCGAAGCGCATCAACCACGCGACGCTCGACGAACTGCCCGCGCTGTTCCACGCCTTCCTGCTGGCCTGCTCGCTGATCTGGGTGCTGTGCCGCGTGACGCCGGCGCCGAACCTGCGCTTCGGGGCGCTGCTGAGCCTCGCGCTGGCCGGCTTCGCGCTCGTCGTCGCGCTGCGCATGCTGGCGCGGCGCGTCGTCAAGCGCTCGCTCGGCCGCGAGCGCTCGCTGCTCGTCGGCGACGACGCGTCGGTCGCGCTGATCGCGCGGAAGCTGGCGGCCCATCCCGAGTACGGCACCGAGCCCGTCGGCGTGCTCGCGCGCTCGGGGGTCGCCACGGCCGCCGTCGCCGGCCTGCCGGTGCTCGGCGGCATCGACGGCGAGCGGCTGGCGGCGCTGGCCGGCGTGCACGGGATCGCGCGCGTCGTCGTCGCGGACGACGCGTTGACGGAGCCCGAGCTGCTCGGCGTGCTGCGGCGCTGCCGCGAGCTGGGGCTGAAGGTCAGCATCCTGCCGCAGCTGGTCGACCTGATCGGCCCGGCCGCCGAGATCGACGAGATCGAGGGCGTCACGCTGCTCGCGATCAACCCGCCGGTGTTGGGGCGGACCTCGCGCTGCTGCAAGCGCGCGCTCGACGTGCTCGGAGCGAGCGCCGGCCTGCTGCTCGCCGCGCCGCTGCTGCTCGCGGCCGCGGTGGCGATCCTGCTCGAGTCCGGTCGCCCGGTGCTGTTCCGCCAGCGGCGCGTCGGGCGGCGCGGGCGCTGCTTCCAGCTGCTGAAGCTGCGCACGATGAGCGCGGACGCGGAGGAGCGCCGCGGCGAGCTGCTCGTGCACAGCCGCGATCCGCACTGGCTCGATCTCGCCGACGACCCGCGCGTCACGCGCAGCGGGCGGCTGCTGCGGCGCAGCAGCCTCGACGAGCTGCCGCAGCTGTGGAACGTGCTGAAGGGCGAGATGAGCCTCGTCGGCCCGCGGCCGCTGATCGAGGACGACGACGCGCAGCTCAGCGGCTGGGCGCGCTCGCGCATCGACCTCGCGCCGGGGCTGACCGGCCTGTGGCAGGTGCTCGGGCGCACGAGCATCCCGTTCGAGGAGATGGTCGAGCTGGACTACCGCTACGTGACGAACTGGTCGCTGTGGACCGACGTCCGCCTGCTGCTGCGCACGCTGCCGGTCGTCCTCGCGCGGCGCGGGGCGAACTAGATGGTCGCTCGTGCGCCCCGCGTCGTGATGCTGCTGGAGAACAACCCGTATCCGGCCGACGTGCGCGTGCGCAGCGAGGCGGAGTCGCTGGCGCGGGCCGGCTGGCGCGTGCGCGTGATCGCCCCGCGCGCGTCGCGCGAGCCGCGTCGCGAGCGCGTCGCGGGCGTTGCGGTCGAGCGCTTCGCGCTGCCGGCGCTGCCGGCGAGCCGCCGCGGGCTGCTGGCCGAGTACGCGCTCGCGAACGTCCAGCTCCACGCGCGCGGCCTGCGCGCGCTGCTGCGCGGCGCGGACGTCGTGCACCTGCACAACCCGCCGGACACGCTCTTCCCGCTCGCGCTGGCGGCGCGGGCGCTCGGGCGCCGCGTCGTCTTCGACCACCACGACCTCGCGCCCGAGCTGTTCGCCGCGAAGTTCGGCCGCTCGCCGCTGCGGCGGCTGCTGGTGGCGTGCGAGCGGGCGAGCATCGCGGCCGCCGACGTCGTGCTGTGCGCGAACGAGTCGCACCGCGAGGTCGCGCGCCGGCGCAGCGAGCGCACGCGCGTCGTCGTCGTCCGCAACGGCCCGCCGCGCGCCGCGATGGCGGCGACGCGCGCCGCACGCTCCGGCGCGCTGAAAGCGCCGCGCCTACTGTTCCTCGGCAGCATGGAGCGCCAGGACGGCGTCGACGAGCTGGCGCGCCTGCTGCTCGAGCTGCGCGAGCGTCACGGGCTCGCGCCGACGCTGACGCTCGTCGGCGACGGGTCGCGCCGCGCGCCGCTCGCGCGCGCGCTTGATGCCGCCGGGCTCGCGGGCGCCGCCCGCTTCACCGGCCGCGTGCCGCACGGCGCGGTCCCGGCGCTGCTGGCCGCCGCCGACGTGTGCCTGGACCCGGCGCCCGGCACGCCGCTCAACCACCGCTCGACGATGGTGAAGATCGCCGAGTACCTCGCCGCCGGCCGGCCCGTCGTCGCCTACGCGCTGTGCGAGACGCGCCGCACCGCGGGCGACGCCGTCGCCTACGCGCCGTGCGGGGACGCGGACGCGTTCGCGGCGCAGGTCGCGCGGCTGGCCGGCGATCCGAGAGCGCGCCGGGCGCTCGCGCGCGCGGCCGCCGCGCGCGCGCCGGAGCTCGTGTGGGAGCGCGTCGGCGAGCCGGCGCTGCTGGGCGCCTACCGGGAGCTGCGCGCGTGAAGGTCGCCTACCTCTGCAACCGCTATCCGGCGATCTCCAACACGTTCATCCTGCGCGAGGTCCGCGCGCTGCGGCGGCTCGGCGTCGAGGTGCACACGCTCACCGTCCGGCGGCCCGCGCGCGAGCACCTGCTGGCCGCCGCCGACCGCGAGGAGGACGCACGCACGTGGGCCGTGCTGCCGGCCGGTCCGGGGCGGCTGCTGGCCGCGCACCGCGCCGCGCTCGCGCACGACCCGCGCCGCTACCTCGCGACGCTGCGGCTCGCCTGGCGACTCAGCGCGCCCGGCGCGCGGGCGCACCTCTGGCAGCTGTTCTACTTCGCCGAGGCGGCGCTCGTGTGGGCCGAGTGCCGCCGCCGCGGCGTGCGCCACCTGCACGCGCACTTCACCGACGTGGCCTCCGACGACGCGCTGCTGGCAGCGCACCTCGGCGGCTGGAGCTGGAGCTTCACGGTCCACGGCCCGGTCGAGCTGGCGAACGTCGCGCGCCACCGGCTGGCGGAGAAGGCCGCGCGCGCCGACGCGGTCGTCTGCGTCAGCGACTTCTGCCGCAGCCAGCTGATGACCCTCGTCGCAGAGGAGCGCTGGAGCCGGCTGCGGCTCGTGCGCTGCGGCGTCGATCCGGGCGCGTTCGCGCCCAACGGCGGGCCGCCGCCCGGCCGTCGCGAGCTGGAGCTGCTGTGCGTCGGGCGGCTCGTCGCCGTCAAGGGCCACGTCGTCCTGCTCGACGCGCTCGCCGAGCTGCGCGCTCGCGGCGTGCCGCTGCGCGCGACGCTCGTCGGCGACGGGCCAGAGCGCGCCGCGCTGACGGCGCATGCCGTGCGGCTGGGCCTCGGCCACGCCGTCGCGTTTGCGGGCGCGGTCGGTCAGGACGCGATCCGCGCGCACTACGCGCGCGCCGACGTCGTCTGCATGCCGTCGTTCGCCGAGGGCCTGCCGGTCGTGCTGATGGAGGCGATGGCGATGGCGATCCCGGTCGTCGCGACGTGGATCGCCGGCGTCCCCGAGCTGGTGCGCGACGGCCACAGCGGGCTGCTCGTCGCGCCCGGGCGCCCCGACGAGCTGGCGGGCGCGATCGAGCGCCTGGCGCGCGATCCGGAGCTGCGCCGGCGACTGGGGCGGGCGGGGCGCGAGCGCGTGCTGGAGGAGTTCGACGTCGGCCGCTCGGTGCGCGTGCTGCGGCGCGTGCTCGCCGAGGCCGGTGCGGCGTGAGCACACGCCCGTCGTACTCGCGCGGGCTGTCGTTCGGGCTGCTGTCGTTCGGCGCGATCGCGCTGATCGGCGTCCTCAGCAGCGTCGTGACCGCCCGCCTCTACGGCGTGCAGACGATCGGCGAGTTCGCGCTGGCGTACGCGCCGGTCGGGGCCGTCTGGTACCTGTCGTCGGTGCGCGAGCAGGTCGCGCTCGTGCGCGAGCTGACGGCGCTGCCGTCGCGCGCTCCCCGCGCGACGGGGCTGTTCCTGGTCGTGCTGGGCTTCTCGACGCTGCTGACGCTCGTCGTCGGCGCGCTCGTCCTCGGCGCTGCGTGGCTTGTCTTCGCGGGCCCGGTCCACCATCCGGAGCTGTTCCTGCCAGCCGTCGCGAACATGGCCGTCTACGTCGTCATCACGAACGCCGGCTGGAACGTCGACGCCGTGCTGTCCTCCTACCGCGCCGGGCGCGCGCTGCTGTGGGTGCGGCTCGACCAGGCGTTGTCGTTCCTGGTCGCCGCGACGATCGCGGGGATCGCGTCGCGCTCGGTCTGGGGGCTCGTGATCGCGACCGGCGTCGGCGCCGCCACCTCGCTCGTGCACCGGCTCGTCGTGGTGCGCGCGTATCTGCGCTGGCGCGTGCCGCGTGCCGCGCTCGCGGATGGCGTGCGCGCGCTGCCGCAGCTCGTGCGCTTCGGTTTGAAGATCACGCCCGGGACGGTCGCCGACGGCGTCGCCAACGAGTCGGGCACGTGGATCCTCGGCGCGGTCGCGCCGCTGGCGAGCGTCGGCGCGTGGAGCCGCGCGTGGCTGCTGACGCAGCGCTTCCAGGAGCTGACCGTGCGCGTCTGCGAGATGCTCTTCCCGACGCTCGTCGAGCGTCGTCACGGCGGCGACCTCGGCGGCTTCGACCGCGTGCTCGTCGACACGCTGCGCTACTCGCTGGTCGGGCTGCTGCTGATCGGCGCCGTCGCGGCCGGCGCCGCGAACGGGATCATGGCCGTGTTCGGACCCGGCTTCGATCGCGGAGCGCCCGCGTTCGCCGTGCTGATGGCGATGCCGGCGCTGCAGACCGTCGCGAGCATCCTGCGCCACGCGCTGTTCGCGGTCGACCGGCCGGTCCACACGACGTTCGCCGGGCTCTCGCGGATGGCCGCGACCGTCGGCGCGAGCATCCCGCTGTCGGCGGCCTACGGCCCGACCGGCACCGCCGCCGCGGTCGTGCTGGGGCAGTCGCTCGACGTCGCGGTGCTCGCGCCGGTGGCGTGGCGGGCGCTGTCGGTCCCGCTGCGCTCGCTGTGGCCGCTGCGCGAGGCGCTCGCGCTCGTGCTGGCCTGCACAGCCGCTGTGGCGGCCGCCCATGCCGGCGACGCGGCGCTCGGCGGGCTCGTCGGCCTCGTGGCCGCGGGCCTGGCCGGGACGCTTGCGTTCGCGCTCGTGCTGCTCGGCGGCGGGGCGCTCAACGCGCGCGACCGCGGCCGCCTGACGGGACTGCGCGCGCAGCTGCGGCAGCGGCGGCGCGGCGTCCTGCGGGCGGCCGGCTGAGCCCCAGCCCCGCGTCGCGCAGGCGGCTGCGCTGCTCGCGCCGCACCTGACGGCGCACGGCGGCGTCCGCGCGCGGCACGCCCCGCAGCGGCGCGAGCGCCCAGCCGGCGGCGAAGGCCGCGCCGGAGAGCACGCGGGGCCGCTCGCCCGCGCGCCGCAGCGCGCTCAGCGCGACCCACGCGGGATGTGCGCCGATCGCCCACGCGCAAGTGCCCCAGCGCCGCTGAGCGCGCAGCAGGCCGCTGGCGGCTCCCGTCGGCCGCAGATGGAGCGGATCCCCGCCGGGGATCGCCATGCTCGCCGTTCGCCAGCCGTGCAGCCGCGCCGCCGCCTCGTCGATCGTGTCCCAGCCGAGGATCGCCGGGACCGGCGCGATCGCCTCCAGGCACGCGCGGCGGTAGAGCTTCGTCGCACCGCGCACGTGGCCCGGCGGGCAGCGCTCGCGCCGGGTCGTGCCGTCGGCGTCGCGGACGCTGAGGAGCGCGCCGGAGATCCCGAGCCGCGGGTCGGCCGCGAACGCGGCCTCCAGCGCCGCGAACGTGCCCGGCGTCAGCTCGAGGTCGGCGTCGAGCTTGCCGACCAGCTCGGCCGCGCCGTCGTCGGCGCGCGCGAGCGCCCACTGGAAGGCGGCCAGCTCGGCCGCGCGCGCGAGCCGGTCGCGGCCCGCGGGCCGGCGCGGGCGGGCGAGCAGCGTCGCCCAGGCGTGGCGCTCGGCGAACGCGCGGGCGAGCGCCGCCGAGTCGTCGGCCGAGCCGTCGTCAACGAGTACGAGCCGGTCGGGCCGGCGCGTCTGGCGTTCGAGCGACCGCAGGAAGCGAGGCAGGAACGTCGCCTCGTCGCGGAACGGCGCGACGATCAGCATGCGCATCGCACGACCGAGCGTACGGCAGCGGCAGCCCGCTGGCGAGCCCGCCGCGCGTGCGCGGACGGCGCCGTGCGAGCGCCGGAAGTTTCCGCGTGCGCGCGGCGTTGGTGGGGGGAGGCGTCTCCAGCCTCGCCCGCCGCCCGACCGGATGACCGCGCTCGAGACTCCGACCCCGCGCTCTGCGCCGCCGCTCGACCCGGGCGAGCCACCGCCGCCGCTGCGCGGGGTGCGCCTGCGGCGGCGCCTGCTCGCGCGGCTGCGCGGCGCGCAGGACGTCGACCGCCTCGTCGCGCGCGGGCTGGTGCTCGGCCGCGGCGTCTACCTCGGGCGCGGAACGCATCTCGACGCCGACTGGCCGTGGCTGATCGCGATCGGCGACGAGACGACGATCTCCGCCAACGTCGAGGTGCTCGTGCACGACGCGAGCACGAAGCGGCTGCTCGGCTACACGATCCTGCGGCCGGTCACGATCGGCTGCCGCGTGTACGTCGGCCTCGGCGCGATCGTGCTGCCGGGCGTGACGATCGGCGACGGCGCGATCGTCGGCGCTGGCAGCGTCGTGCGCGAGGACGTGGAGCCGGGGACGCTCGTCGCCGGCAACCCGGCGCGCGCGCTCGGCGACGTGGCGCTGTACGCCGCGCGCCACCGCGCCCTGATGCAGCGCGGCCGCGTCTACTCGCTCGACGGCTGGAGCCTGCGCGGCGGGATCACGCCGACGCGGATGCGCCAGATGCGCGAGGAGCTGCGCGGGCGGACTGGCTACGTCCCGTGAGGTGGCCGCGAATGGCCTCGACACTCCCGCCGCGTGCCGGCCGCGGCTTCGTCGACGCTCCGGATCCGGTTCCGTCCGGCGACGGCGCGCCCGTCGAGGCGCCCGCGCCCGCGCACAATGGGCTCCCACCGCTCACGCCCGGCACCGGCCTCGGCCGCGCGCTGCGCCGCCACCTGCCGCTGTTCCTCGCGCCGGTCGTGCTGCTGACGGCCGCAGGCGTCCTGCTCGGACTCGCCCGCACCCCGGTCTACACGGCGGAGTCGCGGCTGATGGTCGGCAAGGTCAACCCCAACTCGCCCGCGCTCGGCGGCTTCGTGCAGACGACGACCGCGCTCGCCACCGCCTACAGCCGCTCGATCGGCGCAAGTGCGGTGGTGGACCCGGTCGGCGCGCGCCTGCGCCTCGACCCCGCGCAGGTGGCGAGCCGGCTGACCGCGAGCCCGATCCCGCAGAGCCCGGTCGTGCGCGTGATCGCGACGGGCGCGACAGCCCCCGCGGCGGTCGCCGTCGCGCGGCTCGCCGCACCGCAGCTCGAGCGCTACGTGACTGCGCTCAACGCAAGCAATCCCGACGGGCCGCGCCTGCTGCGCAGCTACCGCTCGGCGACGCTGGCGGCCGGCAGCGCGCAGGCGCGCGTCGCGCATCTCGCGCGCGTCTACGCGCAGGCGCAGACACCCGCGCACCTCGCCCGGCTCGACGATGCCCAGGCCGACCGCGGCACCGCCCAGCTCACCGCCAACGCCGCCGGGGCGGCCTACGAGCTGAGCGAGCAGGGGCAGGCGTCGACGCAGATCGTGACGGTCCTGTCGCTCGCGACGAGCGCCGCGACCGACCGCCGGCACATGCTCGAGCTCCTCGCCTTCGCCGGGCTGCTGGCGGGGCTGCTGCTCGGCACGCTGCTCGCGTGGGCGGCCGAGCAGCGCGGCGTGCGGCCGCGCACGTGATCTTCGCCGTCGCCGCGCTGCTGGCGGCGGCGCTCGCCGCCGGCTTCCTGCTGTGGCAGGTCGATCCCGCCTACGCCCTCTGCGCGGGTATCGGCCTGAGCATCTTTGCGGGCAACTGGCACGCGCTTGGCCTGCCCGGCTTCCCGTTCGTGCCCGACCGCCTCGCGTTCGCGCTCGTCGTGGCGATGGTCGTGCTGCGCGCCCCGGCGGCGCGCGGGCGGCCGCGCTTCGTGCTGCGCCCCGAGCACCTGCTGCTCGTGCTCGTCGTCGCCTACGCGGTCTGCTCCGCGCTGATCGCCGGCACGATCGGCCGCAGCACCGCGATCTTCGCGCTGCTGGACCGGCTCGGCGTCGTGCCGTTCGGGCTGTTCGTGCTCGCGCCGCTGGTGCTGCACAGCGCGCGTCAGCGCAACCTGCTGCTGCTCCTGCTGCTCGGGCTCGGCACCTACCTCGGGCTGACCGCGCTGCTGGAGATCGCCGGCCCGCACGCGCTCGTGTTCCCGCGCTACATCGTGAACCCCAACTACGGCCTGCACTACGGCCGCGCGCGGGGCCCGTTCGTGGAGGCCGAGACGGACGGCTTCGCGATGTTCGCCTGCGCGATCGCCGCCGCGATCGTGCTGGCCACGTGGCACGAGCGGCCGCGCCTGCGCGCATGGGCGGCGCTGACGCTGCCGCTGTGCCTGCTGGGCTGCCTGCTGTCGCTCGAGCGCGGGGTGTGGCTCGGCGTGATCGCCGGCGGGGCGGCCGGGATGCTGACCGCGCCCGAGCTGCGCCGCTGGCTGCCGGCCACCGCGGCCGTCACGGCGCTGATGGTCGTCGGCGCGCTCGCCTTCGTGCCCGGCCTCTCGCAGCACGTCACGCAGCGCGCGGACGACCAGGTGCCGGTGTGGGATCGCCAGAACCAGAACGCGGCGGCGGTGCGGATGATCGCGGCGCGGCCGCTGGGGGGCGTCGGCTGGAACCGCTTCGACGAGACGAGCACGCCGTACTTCGTGCAGGCGGACACCTATCCGCTGACCGGCTACGGGCTCGTCGTCCACAACATCTTCCTCTCCAACGCGGTCGAGCTGGGCCTCTTGGGGGCGACCCTGTGGCTCGTCGCGCTGCTCGCCGGGGTCGGCGGGGCGATCGCGCGCCGCGCGCCGCCGGAGCTGCGCGCGTGGCGGCGCGGGCTGCTCGCGCTGGCCGTCTTCTGGTTCGTCGTCGCCCTCTTCAACCCGCTGCAGCAGAGCTTCTCGGAGCTGCTGCTGTGGACGTGGGCCGGTCTCGTGTCGGGCGCCGCCGGCCGCGCGGCTTGCGCCGCAGCGCCGGGCGCTCGACCGCGTAGTAGCTCGCCGCCGCCACGGCCACGGTGAGCGCCAGCGTGGCGAGCACGAGTGGCGCGCCGCCGAGCCCACGGCCGACGAGCCAGCCGATCAGCGCCTGGTGCCACAGGTAGATGCCGTAGGAGATCAGCCCGAGCCACGCGAGCGTGCGCATGCGCAGCACGCGCGCGAAGCGCCCCTCGCCCTCGAACACCGCGGGCAGCACGATCAGCAGCGCGATCGGCGCGTACAGCGGGTGCGCGGAGCTGCCGCCGACCGACGTCCCGAGCGCCATCGCCACCAGCAGCGCGAGCGCGAGCAGCCAGCAGGCGCCGCCGTGGCGCGCGACGAGCCGCGCGCCGGCCGTCTGCGCGGCGGTCACGCTCAGCAGCGCGAGCCCCATGCCGACGGCGAACAGGAAGAAGGACGCGGGCAGCATCAGCGAGACGGCCTTCTCGCCCCGTCCGGCCGTGATCTGGTGAAACGCGACCGACGCGAGCGCCAGCAGCCCGAGCAGCGCGAGCTCGGCCCGCGCGCTCCCGCGCAGCGTGCGGGCGACGAGCCAGGCGTACGCGGGCAGGCACAGGTAGAAGCTCATCTCGACGCAGAGACTCCACGCCGCCGGGATCGCGTTGAACGCCTGCGACGGCACGTAGAGCTGGCCGAAGACGTAGAACAGACTCCACGGGTGACCCGCGCCGGCCCACCCGAGCGCGAGCCCGATCGCGGTCAGCGCCAGCCAGTAGCCGGGCACGATCCGCAGCAGGCGCCGCAGCCAGAAGACGCCGACCGGCACCTGCGGCGCCCAGCCGTGCCGCGCCACGACATAGGGCCGGTAGAGCAGGAAGCCCGAGATCGCGAAGAAGACCGCGACGCCCGCGCTGAAGCGCGCCAGCACGGCTCCCACCGATCCCCCGATGCCGGCCGGGCCGGCGAGGTGATGGGCGACGATCGTCAGCGCCGCGAGCGCGCGCAGCGCGTCGAACGCGGCAAAGCGGCGGTTGCCCGGCGGCGGGTCGAGGCCGGGCGGGGCGTGCGGCGGGGCTGTGGTCCGCGTGGCGCTCATCGGCCGCCGCCGAGCAGGTCGGCGCGCGTGCGCAGCTTGAGCCGCAGTACCTGCAGGTGCCCCCACGGGAAGTCCTCGACCGGCTGCGCGGGGATCTGCGTGTCGCCGTAGAACGTCAGCGCTCCCGCGCGGTCGCGCACGACGAGGCCGTAGCGCTGGGCCGCCTGCGCGATCAGGCGCGTCAGCGGCGGCAGGTCCGCCGTGCGCAGGTCGAAGTGTGGATCCAGGCGCAGGTGCGCGCCCTCAGGCAGCGCGTCCGCCGCGCTGTTCGTGCCGTCGCCGCGCTGCGCGGGTGTCGCCCATGCGCCTGCGCGCGGGTCGGGGATGCCGATCGCCACCGCGTGGTCGATCGCGCCGTCGCGCAGCTCCGCGGCGCGGACGGTGCCGCCGAGCAGCGCCAGGCTGGTGGCCGAGCCGCCCCACCAGGTCTTCGCTCCGGGCCATGCGGCGTCCGTGTAGTAGCCGGGGTTCTGCGACACGTGCCGCATCGCGCCGCCCCAGCTCGCGACCCAGCCGACCGCGGCGTCGCGCCGCAGGCGCCAGAACTCCCACAGGCGGTCCGTCGCCGGCTGCCAGACGACGAGCTGTCCGTCGCTGCCGCTGGCCGGGCGGGCGCCGGACGGCAGCGGCACGCGCGCCCAGGCGCGCTCGAGCGCGTCGTCGGGCGCGTGGTCGACGAGCGTGACGCGCACCGTTGGCGCGCCGGCGGGCACCTCGGCGACCGCGACGCCGTAGGTGCTCGTGGTCAGCGTCGGAATCTCGTGCTGACTGTGCTCGAGCGCCGCCTCGGCGGCGAGGCCGGCGATCAGTGCGCGGGAGCGCGGATCGATCGGCGCGCGGCCGACGCCGGCGTTCCAGATCCCGTGCAGCGAGAACGGCACGCCCGTGCCGTGCGTCGGCCCGGCCGCCTCCACCTGTCCGGTTCCGGTCGTGCGCGGGGCCTGTGCCGGCGATCCGCCGCAGGCCGCCAGGAAGGCGAGCGCGAGCAATGCGGGCAGCGCTGGCCGCACGGGGGAGGGATGCGTCGGAGCAGGCACGGGTGCGCCTTACCAACGCCCCGCGGGGGGCGCTTCTCGCGAGCGGACCTGGCCGGCGCGTCCCGCGGCGGCTCAGGCGCCGAGTCGGCGCGCCAGCGCCACGAGCGTGTGAACGCCCCAACCGGACCCGCCTGTGCCGGCGTACGGCTTGCCGTTGTCCCACGCCGTGCCGGCGATGTCGAGGTGCGCCCAGGGGACGTCGCCGACGAAGCGGTGCAGGAACTCGGCGGCGGTGATCGAGCCGGCCTTGCGGCTCTCGACGGCGTTGATGATGTCGGCGTAGCGACCTCTGATCAGCTCCGCGTAGGACTCGTGCAGCGGCAACCGCCACAGCGGCTCGCCGGCGACGCGGCCGGCCTCGGTCACCGCAGCCGCCCACTCGTCGTCGTTGCTCATCAGGCCGGCATGCGAGTCGCCGAGCGCCGTGACGATTGCGCCGGTGAGCGTCGCGAGGTCGACGATCCGCTCCGCGCCCTGCGCGACCGCGAAGGCGAGGCAGTCGGCCAGTACGAGCCGCCCCTCGGCGTCGGTGTTGACGATCTCGATCGTCGTACCGTTCGACGCGCGCACGATGTCGCCGGGCTTCACGGCCGTGCTGCTGGGCATGTTCTCGGTCGCGCCGACGATCCCGAGCACGCGAATCGGCAGTCTCAACCGCGCGATCGCGCCGACCGCCTCCAGCACGGCCGCGCCGCCCGACATGTCGAACTTCATCTCCGACATTCTCGCCCCGGGCTTGAGCGAGATCCCGCCGCTGTCGAAGGTGACGGCCTTACCGACGAGCGCCAGCAGCGGGCCGTGGGCGTCCGGACCCTCGTATCTGAGGACGATCAGCTTCGCCTCCTGCGCCGAGCCCTGCGCGACGGCGGCGAAGGCGCCCATCCCGCGCTCGCGGATCTCCGCTTCGCTCAGCACGTCGACCGCGATCCCGTCGGCCTCGCCGGCGATCTCCTGCGCGCGGTGCGCGAGGAAGGTCGGGGTCGCCGCGTTGCCCGGCAGGTTCTGCAGGTCGCGCGCGCGGTTCTGCGCCTCCGCGACGACCGTCCCGACGCCGACGGGCTCGCTCACGTCGTCGTGGGCGCTCAGCAGCAGCGCCTCGAGCGCGCCGTCGTCCTCGGGATGGTTGCGATACGCATCGAAGCGATAGCCGGCCAGCACCGTGCCCTCGACGAGCCCAGCGACGATCGCGCTGTCGACGTGGTGGGGGACCTCCCAGCACAGCGTCGTCGATCCCAGCTCGCGCGCGCGGGCATAGACGGCAGCCGCCGCGATGCGCGCGCGCTCGGCGTCGAACGCCTCGCGCGAACCAAGCCCGACGACGATCCAGCGGCGCTCCTCGGCGTGCGCGACGGCGAGGTGCCGGAAGGCGCGGCGCGCCTCGCCGCGGTCGAGCAGGCGCTGGAGCGTGCCGCCGGCGACGTCGTGCGCGACGTCCTCGCCGTCGAAGACGCCGACGGCGATCGTGTCGGCGGTCGTCGCGAGGGGGCCGTCGGTCGTCGCCGCGATTCGCATTGCGGCGCAGACTACCCATCGGCGCGTCGGCGCTACCTGCCGTGTCGCATTTCTCGCGCCCGCTGGCGGCATATGCGAGGAGGGTCACCTAGCATTGAGGGCCGGCGCCCGCCTGCGCGCCGCTCCCACACCGCGAAACGGAGACCCGATGCCCAAGACCGTCATCCTCGGTGCCGCGCGCACCCCAATCGGCAAGCTCGGCGGCGGCCTCGCCTCGCTCGACGCCACCGAGCTCGGCGGCACCGCCATCAAGGCCGCGCTGGAGCGGGCCGGCGTCGAGCCGGAGCAGGTCCAGCACGTGATCATGGGCCAGGTGATCCAGGCCGGTCAGGGGCAGATCCCCTCGCGCCAGGCGCAGATCAAGGCCGGGATCCCGAAGGAGGTCTCTTCGGAGACGATCAACAAGGTGTGCGCGTCGGGCATCCGCGCAGCCGGGATCCTCGACGCGGCGATCCGCGCGGGCGACCTCGAGGTCGGCGTCGGCGGCGGCATGGAGTCGATGTCGAACGCGCCCTATCTGCTCAAGGGCGCCCGCTTCGGCTTCCGCATGGGCGACGCGAAGGCGATCGACTCGATGATCAACGACGGGCTGACGAACCCGTTCTCCGGCAAGCACATGGCGCAGGAGGCGTCCGAGGTCGCGGCCGAGCTGGAGCTGACGCGCGCCGACATGGACCGCTGGTCGGTCCGCTCGCACGAGCTGGCGCTCAAGGCGACCGACGAGGGCCGCCTGCCCGAGGAGATCGTCCCGGTGACCGTGAAGGGCAAGAAGGGCGACACGATCGTCGAGGTCGACGAGGCGCCGCGTCCTGGCACGTCGCTCGAGACGCTCTCCAAGCTGCCGCCGATCTTCACAAAGGACGGCTCGCATACGGCCGGCAACGCTCCGGGCGTCAACGACGGTGGCGGCGCGCTCGTGCTCGCCTCCGACGAGTGGGCGGCCGCCAACGGCAAGCGCGCGCTTGCGACGATCGTCGCGCAGGCGCAGGTCGCCGACGACTTCCCCTACCTCGCCAGAACGCCCGCGCTGGCCGCGCAGAAGGCGCTCGCGAAGCTCGGGCTCACGCCCGGCGACATCGACCTGTGGGAGATCAACGAGGCGTTCGCGTCCGTCACGCTCAACTCGATCCGCATGCTCGGGATCGACGAGGACAAGGTCAACGTCAACGGCGGCGCGGTCGCGCTCGGGCACCCGATCGGCGCCTCCGGAGCGCGCATCCTCGGCTCGCTCGTGCTGGAGCTGCAGCGGCGCGGCGGCGGTCGCGGCTGCGCGGCGATCTGCTCGGGCGGCGGCCAGGGCGACGCCGTGATCGTCGAGGTGCCGGCGTCCTGACCGACGCCGGCTCCGGCCCCACCCCGCCGGACCTCGCGCGCGGCGCAGACGCGCCGCGCGCGGCCGCCTTCTTCGACCTCGACCGCACGCTGATGGCGGGCTCGTCGGCGTACGAGTTCGCCCGCGCCTCCTACCGCAACGGGCTGCTGAGCCGCCGGCAGCTCGCGCGCGGGGCGTGGGCCAACGTGCAGTTCCGCCTGCGCGGCTCCACCGACGCCGCCACCGACGAGCTGCGCGAGCGGATCGCGCAGGCGATCGAGGGCGTGCGCGTGCGCGACCTCCAGCGCCTCGGCCCGGCTGTGCTGGCCGGCGTGCTGCCGCGCATCTACCCGCAGATGCTGCACGTCGCCTGGGAGCACCAGGACGCCGGCCGCGAGGTCTACATCTGCACCGCCGCGGCGCACGAGCTGGCCGAAGTGCTCGCGCGCGTGCTCGGCTTCGACGGCGGCATCGGCGCCCGCTCGGAGGTCCGCGACGGCGTCTACACGGGGCGGCCGAACGGGCCGTTCACGTACCGCGAGGGCAAGGCGATCGCGATGCGCGCGCTCGCGGCCGAGCGCGGCATCGACCTCGCCGCCTCGTGGGCCTACTCCGACTCCGAGTCCGACCTGCCGATGCTGCGCGCCGTCGGCAACCCGGTCGCGGTGAACCCCGACGCGACGCTCGCGCGGATCGCCCGCGAGGAGGGCTGGGAGGTGCTGCGCTTCGAGCGCCTCGGACGGCGCCTCGTCGTCGCCGGCTCGGTCGTCGCCGCGGCCACGCTCGGCGGGCTCGGCTCGCTCGCGCTCGGCCGCCGCAAGCCCGTCCCGCCACCACGCCGCATCCCACGGCGCGTCCGATGACGACCGCCTCGCCGCGCCTGGCGGCGTCATCGGGGTTCGACGTGCGATGCACGCCTTCACCCCTGCTTCCTTGCCAGGCACGACGATTCGGCCGTCCTCGGACGCGCCGTCCGTGATGAGCGATCACGAGCTGACGGACGAGCAGCGCGAGATCCGCGCGCTCGCGCGCGACTTCGCCGAGCGCGAGATCGCCCCGCACGCGGCCGCGTGGGACCGCGAGCACCGCTTCCCGCACGAGGTCTTCGCGCGGCTCGGCGAGCTGGGGCTGATGGGCGCGTGCGTGCCCGTCGAGCACGGCGGCGCCGGCGCCGACTTCCTCTCCTACGTGCTCGCGCTCGAGGAGCTGGCGCGCGCCGACGCCGGCGTCGCGGTCACCGTCGCCGTCCACACGAGCGCCGCGACGCTGCCGCTGCTCGCGCACGGCACGGAGGACCAGGTCGACCGGCTCGTGCCGCCGCTCGCGCAGGGGCACGAGCTGGGCGCCTTCGCGCTGACCGAGCCGGAGGCCGGCTCCGACGCGACCGCCCTGCGCACGCGCGCCGACGCGGAGGGCCGCATCACCGGGACGAAGCAGTTCATCACCACCGGCAGCCACGCCCATGTGCTGCTCGTGTTCGCGAACGACCCCGACGACCGCATCTCGGCGTATGTCGTCCGTCGCCCCGCGCCGGGTCTCGGCGTCATCCGCGAGGAGGAGAAGATGGGCCTGAACTCCTCCAGCACCGCCGCTCTCTCGCTCGATGCGGTCGTGGGCGAGCGCTTGGGCTCCGCCGGCGCTGGCATGCGCACCGCCCTCTCGACCCTCGACGGCGGCCGCATCGGGATCGCCGCCCAGGCGGTCGGGATCGCCCAGGCCGCGCTCGACGTCGCGACGACCTACGCGAGAGAGCGCCACGCGTTCGGCGGCCCGATCGCCCGCCTCGGCCAGATCCAGGGCAAGCTCGCCGACATGCAGACGGAGGTCGAGGCGGCCCGCGCGCTCACCTGGCGCGCCGCCCGCCTCAAGCAGGCCGGCCGCCCGCACACGGTCGAGGGCGCGCAGGCGAAGCTGTTCGCCTCCGCCGTCGCCCGGCGCCAGACCGGCGAGGCGATCCAGGTGCTCGGCGGCGCCGGCTACACGCGCGAGCTGCCGGCCGAGCGCTACTACCGCGACGCCAAGGTCACCGAGATCTACGAGGGCACGTCCGAGATCCAGCGGCTTGTGATCGCCCGCGCGCTCCTGGGGGATGCGGCACGCGGCGACGGCATGTAGGAGGAGTTTCACCTACCATTCCCGCCCGATGAGCACGACCGACCGCAAGATCCGCGTCGTCGTCGCGAAGCCGGGCCTGGACGGGCACGATCGCGGCGCGAAGATCATCGCCCGCGCGCTGCGCGACGCGGGCATGGAGGTCATCTACACGGGCCTGCACCAGACGCCCGAGCAGATCGTCGAGACGGTGATCCAGGAGGATGCCGACGCGGTTGGCCTCTCGATCCTCTCCGGTGCGCACATGACGCTCGTGCCGCGCATCGTCGAGCTTTTGCACGCGCAGGACGTGACCGACGTGATCGTCACCGTCGGCGGCACGATCCCGGCGGACGACATCCCCGAGCTGAAGCAGCTCGGCGTGGCCGAGGTCTTCACGCCCGGCACGCCGACGCAGGACATCGTCGCGTTCGTGCGCGGCGCCGTCCGCACCTCGGCGTAATCCCCGTCCCCACGGGCGTCAAGGCGCTCTGTGGGCGATCCTGCGCCCTAGTGCGATTGACTGGTCAGTCAACGCGGTATCATCCGCCGCCGAACCCACCACGAACACGCGTTTGCCTGTTTCTGAGGAGGCACCCGAGTTGAAGATTTGCGTCCTGGTCAAAGAGGTGCCGGACGCCGCCGTCGAGAAGCGCATCGACCCATCGACGGGGCGAATGGACCGCAGCGGGGAGAAGAACCTCAACCCGTATGACACGCACGCCATCGAGGCGGCGATGCAGATCAAGGAGGGCGGGGCGATCCCCGTCGAGGAGATCATCGCTGTGACAATGGGCCCGGAGAGCGCCGTGCGCGCGCTCCACAAGGCCGTCTCGCTCGGAGCCGACCGCTCCGTGCACCTGACCGACCCCGCCCTGGCGGGCTCCGACGTCGCCGCGACGGGCTACGCGCTCGCCAAGGCGCTCGAGTCCGAGTCGCCCGACCTCGTGCTGCTCGGCCAGCAGTCGGACGACGGCGAGTGCTACACGATCGGTGCCGTCGTGGCCGATCACCTGAAGATGCCCTCGCTCACGCAGGTCATCAAGATGGACGTCGACGGCGGCGCGCTGCGCTGCGAGCGTCAGGCCGAGTACGGCTACGACACCGTCCAGGTCCAGCTCCCGGCCGTCATCTCGGTCGGCGACGCGATCAACGAGCCCCGCTATCCCTCGCTGAAGGCGATCATGGGCGCGAAGAAGAAGCCGCTCGACACGAAGGCGTCGGGCGACGTCGGCATCGACGGCTCGCTCGTCGGCGCGGATGGCTCGCGCGTCGACTGCGGCGAGTTCAAGGCGCCCCCGGCCAAGGCCGGCGGCAAGATCATCGAGGACGAGGACACGAACGAGACGGTCGAGCAGATCGTCGCGTGGCTGGACGAGAGGAAGCTGATCTAGATGGGTGGCATTCTGGTCTACGTCCTCCACTACGAGGGCGCGTTCAACAAGAACTCGCTCGGCGCCGTGTCCGAGGGCGCGAAGCTCGCCGGCGAGCTGGGCACCACCTGCGACGCGGTCGTCGTCGGCGGGTCCGATCTCAGCAACGAGCTCTGCGCGACGCTCGGCAGCTACGGCGCCAAGAAGGTCTTCAAGGCCGAGGGCGCCGAGGGCCTCGCGCAGCCGGTCGTCGACGTGATGGCCAAGGTCATCGACGAGAACGGCCACTCGTACGCGCTGTTCGGCGGCGGCCTGCTCGGCTTCGAGATCGGCGCCGGCCTGGCCGCGCGCAAGCAGGCGGGCGTCACGATGGAGGTCACCGCGGTCAACGCGGAGGGCGGCAAGCTCGTCGCCGAGCGTCCGATCCTGGGCGACTCGCAGATCTCCGTCTCCAAGTACAAGGGCGACCTCGGGATCATCATCGGGCGCATCAACGCGTTCGAGGTCAAGGAGTCCGGCGCGGGCGCGGCCGAGGTGGTCGACGTCGCCGTCGAGTACTCGCCGTGGTCCAACCAGGCGACGATGGTCCAGCGCGGCGAGCAGCGCGGCGCCGACGTGAACATCGAGGACGCAAGCGTGCTCGTGGCCGGCGGCCGCGGGCTCGGCAAGGCCGAGGGCTTCGAGCTGTGCGAGGAGCTCGCCGGCGCGCTCGGCGGCGCCGTCGCCGCGACCCGCGCGGTCGTCGACGCCGGCTGGTACCCCTACGCGGCGCAGATCGGCCAGACGGGCAAGACCGTCGCGCCGAAGCTGTACCTCGCAGCGGGCATCTCCGGCGCGATCCAGCACAAGGTCGGCATGCAGGCCTCGGAGAACATCGTGGCGATCAACAAGGACGCGAACGCCCCGATCTTCGAGTTCTCCGACCTCGGCATCGTCGGCGACCTCAACAAGATCCTGCCGAAGCTCACCGAGGCCGTGAAGGCCAAGAAGGGGGCGTAAGCCATGTCTGCCAGCAACGGGAACGGGAAGGTCGTCCCGGCGGCGTATCCGCCGCCGGTCGACTCGCCGGACGAGTTCGTCAAGCACGGCCTCGACGCCGAGGACGAGCTGATCGAGGTCGGCATCGCGATCGTCGGGGGCGGCACCGCCGGCCTGGCGTGCGCGAACCGCCTGCTCCAGTTGCTGGCCGACGATCCCGACCTCGCGGAGCGCCTCGGCGAGGTGCCCGTGGCGGTCATCGAGAAGGCCAAGACCTGCGGCGGCCACAACCTGTCCGGGGCGGTCATGCGCCCCGGCCCGCTGCAGGAGCTGTTCCCCGACATGACGCGCGAGGACTGGCGCAAGGAGGGCTTCGCCTTCGGCGAGGTCACGAAGGAGGCCGTCTACATGACGCCGACCTCCAAGATCTCCCTGCGCATCCCGACGCCGCCGCCGTTCAAGAACCACGGCAACGAGATCGTCTCGGTCTCCGCACTGGCGCGCTTCCAGCAGCGCCAGGTGGAGGAGGCCGGCGCCTACGTGCTGACCGAGACCTCGGCGACGCAGCTGATCGTCGAGGAGGGCCGCGTCGTCGGCGTTCGCTCCGGCGACAAGGGTCGCGGCAAGGACGGCGAGCCGCTCGGCAACTTCGAGCCGGGCACCGACATCAAGGCGAAGGCCGTCGTGCTGGCCGAGGGCTGCTGGGGCCACCTCACCGGCGCCGCGATCCGCGAGTTCGACCTCGGCGATGGCCGCGAGCCGCAGGTGTGGGAGCTGGGCGTCAAGGAGGTCTGGAAGGTCCCGAGACCGCTCGACCGCCTGATCCACACCGTCGGCCCCTGGCCGGCGAAGATCTCCGGCAAGTACGGCCAGGTCGGCGGCACGTGGCTCTACCCGATGAAGGACGAGAGAACGGGCGACGACCTCGTCTCGCTCGGCTTCGTGATCGGGCTCGAGTACGCGGACGCCACCACGTCTCCCCACGATTTGCTGCAGACGTTCAAGCTGCACCCGCTCGTCAGAAAGATCCTCGAGGGCGGCGAGCGCGTCGCGTGGGGCGCGAAGGCGCTGCCGGGCGGCGGCTACTGGTCGATGCCGAAGCTGTCGATGCCGGGCGCCGTGATCGTCGGCGACGCCGGCGGCATGGTCGACACGGCGGCGCTGAAGGGCGTCCACCATTGCATCAACTCCGGCAAGCTCGCCGCCGAGGCGATCTACAGAGGCTTGAAGAACGGCGAGACGTCGTTCGAGTCGTACGAGTACGCGATCGAGGACTCGGTCACGGGCAGAGAGCTGTACGAGGTGCGCAACCTGCGCCAGCCGTTCCAGAAGGGCTTCCTCAAGGGCGGCCCGCTCGTCAACCTCGCGATCGCGTCGAGAGGCAAGCTGCCGCCCGGCCGCCTCGCCTGGCACCGCAACGACGAGAAGCCGATGTTCATCGGCAACACGCACAAGCGTTACCCGAGACCGGACGGCAGATACACGTTCGACAAGCTCTCGTCGGTCTTCATCACCGGCAACGCGACGCGCGACGACGCGCCGAACCACATCCGCGTGCAGAAGCACGTCCCGCGCGAGGTCGCGGAGACGTGGAAGTGGATGTGCCCGGCGGGCGTCTACGAGATCCCCGAGGATGCGCCCGAGACGGGCCCCGTCGATGTCATCGTGAACTACACGAACTGCGTGCAGTGCGGCGCGATCACCGCGAAGGGCGGGCGCCTGACGACGCCCGAGGGCGGCGACGGGCCGCTCTACCAGATCACCTGAGCCGTACCCGCGGGCGCGGCCGGCAGTTCGCTGGCCGCGCCACGCAACTTCCCTCGCGCCAGGCGGTTAACGCGACACGATGGTCGCTCGTCTCGCCACCGCTGTGATCGCCGCCGCGCTGGTCGCGCCGTCGGCGCTCGCTGCCGCATCCGAGCGCGGCGCGAGCGCTGCGTCTGGCGCTCCCGCCGGCGCGCGTCTCCTCTCCTGCCACCGCTCGCCGTCGCTCGCCGCGCGCGTCGCGGTCGTCGGCACCTCGATGCGCCCGCTCCCGGCCGGCAGAAGACTGGCGGTGAGGGTCGACCTGTGGCAGCGCGTGCCCGGCGCCCGCTGGACGCAGCGCACCGACGTGCCGGGCCTGGGGGTGTGGATCGCCCCGAGCAACCCGCAGCTCGGCTCCCAGCCGGGTGACATCTTCAAGTACCGCCAGTCGGTCGGCCGGCTCGTCGTCCCGGCCTCGTACCGCTTCCGCGTGTCGTTCCGCTGGTCTGACGCCACGGGCGCGGTCGTGCGCGCGACGTCCGTCACGACCGCGACCTGCCGCCAGCCGGACCTGCGGCCCGACCTCGTCCTCACCGCCGTGCAGGCCACGCCCGCTCGGCGCGGCGGCGGCCTCGTCCGCTACGCCGTCACCGTGCGCAACGCCGGCCACTCGGCCGCGCCCCGCTCGCTCGTCGCGGCGACGCTGCCCGGCGACGCGACCCCGAACGGGCGCCAGCGCGGCGTCCCGCGCCTGCAGCCCGGCGCGAGCGCGGTGGTCGCGTTCACCGGCCCCGGCTGCGCGGCCGGCGGCCAGCCGGCGTCGTTCGTCGCGGATCCGGCGAACGCGATCGACGAGGCGGACGAGGCGAACAACACGATCACCGCGGTGTGCCCCGCACCGTAGGGCCGTCGGCTGTGAGCGGCGCGCCGCTACACTGGACCGACGATGAAGACTGAAATCCACCCCACCTACCGCGACGCGCACGTGCGCTGCACCTGCGGCAACGAGTTCACGACGCGCTCGGTCGAAAAAGAGATCCACGTCGAGATCTGCTCGAACTGCCACCCCTTCTACACGGGCCGCCAGAAGCTCGTCGACACGGGTGGCCGCGTCGAGCGCTTCCAGCGCCGAGCGGCGAGACGCAAGGCCGGCTCCGCCGCCTAGCGGCGGGGCTCGATCCCATGCGCCGCCTTCGGGGGAAGCGGTCGTGAGCGTCGCCGACAAGCCGACTGAGGCGGTCGGCGGCGCCGTCGTACCCGGCCAGCTGCGCGCCGCGCGTGATGCGCCGGTCGGCGGCCAGGCCGTGCTCGAGGGCGTGATGATGCGCGGCATCAGGACGTGGGCCGTCGCTGTCCGCAAGCCTTCGGCCGAGCAGCTCGCCACGCACCACGAGGGCCTCGATCCCGAGGAGGCCGCAGAGGGCGAGATCGCCGTCGTCAGCGAGCCGCTCGAGTCGTGGCTGAGACGCCACCGCGCGCTCCGTCTCCCCGTGATACGCGGCGTCGTCGCGCTCGGCGAGTCGCTCAAGGTCGGCTTCAACGCACTCGGCATCTCCGCCAACGCCCAGCTCCCCGAGGAAGAGCAGGAGATCTCCGGCGGCATGTGGGCCGGCACGATCGTGCTGTCGGTCATCCTCGCGATCGGTCTCTTCTTCCTCATCCCGGTCGGGATCGCCTCGCTGATCAAGGACCAGCTCGGCTCCTCGTTCCTCTTCTGGCTGATCGAGGGCCTGATCCGCACGGCGATCTTCCTCGGCTACCTGCTCGCGCTGTCGCGCCTGCGCGACCTGAGACGCGTGTTCGAGTACCACGGCGCCGAGCACAAGACGATCTCCTGCTTCGAGGCCGGCATGCCTTTGACCCCGGCGAACGCCGAGCGTTTCTCGCGGTTGCACCCCCGCTGCGGCACCACGTTCCTGCTGCTCGTGATGGTCGTCGCCATTTTCGTCTTCGCCCCGATCGGCCTGCCCGCCTGGTACTGGCTCCTCGTTACTCGCGTACTCGGCGTGCCCCTGATCGCCGGCATCTCCTTCGAGCTGATCAAGCTCAGCGGCAAGCAGCGGAGACGCCGCTGGGTCCGAGCCATCATGTGGCCCGGCATCCAGCTCCAGTACCTCACCACCAGAGAGCCCGACCGCTCCCAGCTCGCCGTCGCAATCGCCGCCCTCGAGGCCGTCCTGGCGGCCGAGCCCAACCTCCGCACCACCGACGCCAAGGACCTCATCGGCGTCGAGGTCGTCGCCTAACCCGACGTCGCCAGCCCCGCCGGGGGGCGAATCCGCCGAGCTGTGCGCCTCAGGGTCGGTATGTCGGCCCGAATGCGCACAGATCAGGCGATCGCGACGTTGGCGGCGGGGCAATGGGGGGTGGTCAGCCGCGCTCAGCTCCGCGATGCAGGCGTGCCGCGCACCACGATCAGCGACCGCGTCCGAAGCGGGCGCCTGCTCCCGCTACACCCCGGCGTCTACGCCGTCGGCCATGCGAGACTGAGACGAGAGGGCCACTGGCTCGCGGCGGTGCTGGCCGTCGGGCCCGGGGCGGTGCTGAGCCACCGCGACGCCGCGGGGCTGCACGGCGTGCGGCCCGCCAACCACGCTCGCATCGACGTCTCGACGACGGGATGGGCGGGATCGTCGGTGAAGATCGCCGTCCACCGCACACGCTCCCTCGATGCCCGAGACACCACCACCGTCCACGGCATCCCCGTCACCACGGTGGCCCGCACGCTCGTGGACCTCGCCACCATCGTTCCGCACGACCATCTCGTCAGCGCGATCAAGCAGGCCGAGCGGCAGCGGACCTTCGACCTGAGACAGGTCGATGCCGCCATGGCGCGCACGAGAGGCCGACGAGGCCGGGGCCACAGGGCATTGAGGGAGGCGATCGCAGAGCGCGCGGCGCTCGAAGGCCACCGCACCCGCTCGCCACTCGAGGATGCCTTTCTGCGGGTCGTCGGTCGCGCCCGCCTGCCCTTGCCAAGCACCAACGCGATCGTAGAGGGCTTCGAGGTGGATGCGGTGTGGGCGACAGCGCGCATCGCCGTCGAGCTGGACGGCTGGCAGGACCACGGCACGCGCCACGCCTTCGAGCGCGACCGCGAGCGCGACGCCACCCTGACCGCCGCCGGCTGGCGGGTCGTGCGCTTCACATACCACCAGGTCACGCAGCGGCCCGACCTCGTCCTCAGCACCCTGCGTAGACTCGGCATCTAGATGGGCGATTCCATGATCTCGCGGCGCGAGGGTCACGTTGGGCGGCGCTGGGCGCCACGCGGCGCCTCGCCAATGCCACGAGCATTGGCTTCGACACCGCGCGTCCCCCAGCATCCGCCCATCGCACCCCTCGCAGCCACGAATCTCATGCAATCGCCCATCTCATGATCGAGCAGCTCGTCGAGCAGATCGAGGCCCGCTTTGCGGAGCTGGAGCGCCTGATGTCGGACCCCGAGGTGATCGGGGACCGCGAGCGCTACGCCGCGACCGGCCGCGAGTACGCGAGCCTGGAGCAGGCGGCGAGGCTGGCGCAGGAGTGGCGCCGCGCCGTCGACGACGAGGCGGGCGCGCGCGAGCTGCTCGCCGAGGGCGGCGACGACGACGCCGAGGTGCGCGAGATGGCCGCGAGTGCGCGGGAGCGGATCGAGGCGCTCGACGAGGAGATCCGCCTCGCGATGGTCGAGCAGGACCCCAACGACGACAAGAACGTGATCGTCGAGATCCGGCCCGGAGCCGGCGGCGACGAGGCCGGCCTGTTCGCAGGAGACCTGTACCGCATGTTCAACCGCTACGCCGAGCGCAAGGGCTTCCAGACCGAGGCGCTGAGCGAGGGCGACGGCCAGTACTCGTTCGCGATCAAGGGCGACGGCGCCTACTCCGTCTTCAAGTTCGAGGGCGGCACGCACCGCGTCCAGCGGGTACCGGAGACCGAGACGCAGGGCCGCATCCACACGAGCACGGCGACAGTCGCCGTGCTGCCGGAGGCGGAGGACGTCGACGTCGAGGTCAACGACTCCGACCTGCAGATCGACGTCTACCGCTCGTCTGGCCCCGGCGGCCAGTCGGTCAACACCACGGACTCGGCGGTCCGCATCACGCACAGACCGAGCGGCATCGTCGTCTCGATGCAGGACGAGAAGTCCCAGCTGCAGAACCGCGAGAAGGCGATGCGGGTGCTGCGCGCCCGCCTCTACGAGCGCGCGCTCGCCGAGCAGCAGGCCGCCCTGGCGGCCGACCGCCTCGCGCAGGTCGGCAGCGGCGAGCGCGCCGAGAAGATCCGCACGTACAACTTCCCGCAGGGCCGCGTGACGGACCACCGCATCAAGCTCACGGTCCACAACATCGACGCCGTGCTCGCGGGGGAGATGGACGAGCTGACGGCGGCCCTGCAGGACGACGAGAAGCGCCGCCGGCTGGAGGCCCAGGCGGTTGCTTGATGACCGAGGGGGAGGCATGGGGGCGGAGGACGTGCAGTTCGCCGAGGGACCCGCGGTGCGGATGGCGCTGGCCGTCGCGACGGCGGAGCTGCGGGACGCCGGCTGCGACACGCCGCGGCTCGACGCCGAGCTGCTGCTCGCCGACGCGATCGGGACGACGCGCACGCAGCTGCACCTCGCGCCCGAGCGCGAGCTGACGCTGAGAGAGTCCGACCGCTTCGCGGAGCTGCTGCGCCGCCGCCGCGCGCGCGAGCCGGTCGCCTACGTGCTGAGGAAGCGCGCGTTCCGCTACATCGAGCTGAGGGTCGACGCGCGGGTCTTGGTGCCGCGGCCGGAGAGCGAAGGGCTCGTCGAGACCGGGCTGAGACTGCCGCCGGGCGCGCGCGTCGTCGATGTCGGGACGGGCAGCGGCGCGATCGCGCTCGCGCTCAAGCACGAGCGGCCGGACCTCGAGGTGCTCGGCGCCGACGTCAGCCACGACGCGCTCGCGCTCGCGCGCGAGAACGCCGACGCGCTCGGGCTCGACGTGACGTTCGTGCACAGCGACCTGCTCGACGGCGTCGAGGGAGAGGTGGATGCCGTGCTCTCCAACCCGCCCTACGTCGCCAAGCGCGATCTCGGCACGCTCCAGCCGGAGGTCATAGCCGAGCCCGACGTCGCCGTGTTCGGCGGCCACGACGGCTTCGAGATCGTGCGGCGGCTCGTGCCGGCCGCCGTGCAGCGCGCGCCGCTCGTGGCGATCGAGGTCGGCATGGGGATGGCGCAGACGGTGGGGGCGATGCTGCGCGAGGCGGGCGCCGCCGCGATCGAGGTGCAGCGCGACCTGGCGGGGATCGAGCGCGTGGTGGTGGGGCGGCGGTGAGCGACGCGGCCGCGTTCGCCGCGTGCATCGCAGCGGGTGGCATCGCCGTCTTCCCGGCCGACACCGTCTACGGGCTGGCGTGCGATCCGGAGAACGCCGACGCGGTGCGCCGCCTCTACGAGCTGAAGGGCCGTCCCGCCGACAAGCCGGCGGCGGTGATGTGGTTCGACCGGGCCGCGGCGCTGGAGGCGCTGCCGGAGCTGGGATCCCGCACGCGCGCGGCGGTCGAAGCGCTGACGCCGGGCGGCGTCACGCTGCTCGTTCCGAACCCACGCGGTCGGTTCCCACTTGCGGCCGGTCCGGCTGGGGAGGGAGGCGTGCTGGGCGTGCGCATCCCGATCGTGCCCCAGCTCCAGACCGTCTCGCTCGTGGTCCTCCAATCGAGCGCCAACCACGCTGGCGGGCCGGACGCGCGGGAGATGGCGGGTGTGCCCGAAGCGATCCGCCGGGACGCCGACCTCGTGCTCGACGCCGGCCCGCTGCCGGGCACGCCCTCGACCGTGATCGATCTCCAGCGCTACGAGGACTCCGGCGAGTGGAGCATCGCGCGCGAGGGCGCGGTGCCGACCGCGGACGTCGCCAGGGCCCTTGGTATCGTCGGCCGCCCATGAGGATCGCGCTCGCCTCCGACCACGCCGGCTTTGCTCTGAAGGATCACCTCGCGACGGCGCTCGCCGCAGCGGGTCACCACGTGCTCGATCTCGGCACCGACTCGACCGAATCGGCCGACTATCCGAAGTACGCGGCGCCGGCGGCCAAGCTCGTCGCTGAGGGAGACGCGGACAAGGGCGTCCTCGTGTGCGGCTCGGGCAACGGCGTCGCGATTGTCGCGAACAAAATCGCGGGCGTGCGCGCCGTCAACGCGCACGACGCCGACGAAGCCGAGATGGCGCGCCGCCACAACGACGCGAACGTCGTCACGCTGTCGGGTGCGCGGCTCGACCCGCCGACCGCCGACGCGATCGTCGCCACCTTCCTCGCGACCGACTTCGACGGCGGCCGGCACGCGCGCCGCGTGGACCAGATCACCGCAATCGAGACCGCCACCAGCGCGACGGAGACGCCCGCATGACCGAGCTGCCGCCCGACTACTTCACCCGCCCGCTGGCCGACGTCGATCCGGAGATCGCGGACGTGCTCGCGAAGGAGCTGGATCGCCAGCAGCGCACGCTGGAGATGATCGCCTCCGAGAACTTCGTCCCGCAGGCGGTGCTGGAGTGCCAGGGCAGCGTGCTGACGAACAAGTACGCCGAGGGCTACCCGGGGCGCCGCTACTACGGCGGGTGCGAGTTCGTCGACGTCGCCGAGCAGCTCGCGATCGATCGCGCGAAGGAGCTGTTCGGGGCCGAGCACGCGAACGTCCAGCCACACGCCGGCGCGCAGGCCAACACGGCCGTCTACCACGCGCTGCTGCAGCCGGGCGACACGATCATGGGGCTCGAGCTGGCGCACGGCGGCCACCTCTCGCACGGGATGAGAATCAACGTCTCGGGCCGCCTGTACGAGATCGCGCCCTACGAGGTCGCCCGTGACACCTCGCTGATCGACATGGACGAGGTCGCCCGCATCGCGCGCGAGCGCAAGCCGAAGCTGCTGCTCGCCGGCTGGTCCGCCTATCCGCGCCAGCTCGACTTCGCGCGCTTCCGCGAGATCGCCGACGAGGTCGGCGCGCTGCTGATGGTCGACATGGCGCACTTCGCCGGGCTCGTGGCGGCGGGCCTGCACCCGTCGCCGGTCCCGTACGCCGACGTCGTGACCTCCACGACGCACAAGACGATCGGCGGCGGCCGCGGCGGGCTGATCCTCTGCAGAGCAGAGCACCAGAGAAAGATCGACTCGGCGATCTTCCCCGGCCAGCAGGGCGGGCCGCTCGAGCACGTGATCGCCGGCAAGGCGGTCGCGTTCAAGATCGCGATGAGCGACGCCTTCAAGGAGCGCCAGCAGCGTACGCTCGCCGGCGCGCAGGCGCTCGCCACAGAGGTGCTGCAGGCGGGCAGCGGCGTCAGCGTCCTCACCGGCGGCACCGACGTGCACCTGATCCTCGTGGACCTGCGCGAGTCCGAGCTGGACGGCCAGCAGGGCGAGGACCGTCTGCACGAGATCGGCATCACGGTCAACCGCAACGCCGTCCCGTTCGACCCGCGCCCGCCGATGGTCTCCAGCGGGCTGCGGATCGGCACGCCGGCGCTCGCGACCCGCGGCGTGCAGGTCGAGGACTTCACGGAGATCGGCCGCGTCGTCGCCGCCACGCTCCAGCCCGGCTTCGAGGATCGGCGCGACGAGCTGGCCGAGCGCGTGCGCACGATTGCCGAGCGCTACCCCTTGTATCCGGAGCTGTCAGCCGCCATCGCGTAGCGCCCGGGCGCCAGCCGCGCCTGCTGGCATCCTTCGTCAGGACGTATGAGCGAGCTCGACGCCCTCTACGCCTTCCCCGTCGCGCTTGTCGTGGCGGCGCTGCTGACGCCGCTCGTCGCGCGCTTCGCGGTGCGCGTCGGGGCGGTGGACGAGCCGCGCGAGCGCGGGCTGGCGGCGCGCAGCACGCCGTTGCTGGGCGGCCTGGCGATCCTCGCCGGTGTGCTCGTCGCGGCGCTGATCTGGCTGCCGGTCGATCGCGAGACGACGGGGATCCTGCTCGGCGCGGTGACGATCGCGCTCGTCGGGGCGATCGACGACGTGTTCGAGCTGTCGCCCGCGGTCAAGCTGCTGGGCCAGATCGCCGCTGCGCTGATCCCGGTGCTGGCGGGCGTGCGCGTGGAGCACATCACGCTGCCATTCCTCGGCGCGCTCAACTTCGGCTCCGGGCTGGGCGGCGCGCTGACGGTGGTCGGGCTCGTCGGCTTGATGAACGTCGTGAACTTCTCCGACGGCGTCGACGGCCTCGCCGCCGGCGTCTGCGCGATCAGCGCGGTCGCCTTCTCGATCATCGCGTTCGACCTCGGGCGCAACGCGGCCGGCGTGCTGGCGGCGATCGTCGCCGGCGCGGCCGTCGGCTTCCTGCTGCACAACTTCCATCCGGCCTCCGTCTTCATGGGGGACTGCGGCGCGCTGCTGCTCGGCTATCTGCTCGGCTGCGCGGCGATCCAGGGCACGCTCAAGACGAACGCGCTGATCGCGCTCGTCGGCCCGCTCGCGATCCTCGCAGTGCCGTTCCTCGACACGAGCTTCGTGATCGCGCGGCGGCTCAAGTACAGACGCGCGCCATGGTCGGCCGATGCCCACCACTTCCATCACCGCATGGCGCGCATCGGCTTCAGCCAGCGGCGCACGGTCATGTACCTGTACGCGTGGACGTTCATGCTCGCCGGCCTCGCGGTCGCGATGCGCTTCGTCCCGTACTCCGACCACCACGGCCACTACAAGCTCGGCTGGTCGCTCGTGATGGCGGCGCTGGCGCTGTTCGTGCTGGCGGCGAGCGTCTACCTCGTCGTCGTGCTGGAGATCCTCAAGCTCAAGCGCCTGCGCGGCTGGCAGCTGCGCCACGCCGACCCGGACACGACCGAGCACGAGGTCGTGCAGCAGGTGGAGCGGGAGCTGGAGACCGGCGAGTTCCCGGCGCTCGCGCCGGTGGAGCCACCGCCGCCCGGCTCTCAGCGCGAGCGGCCGTAGATCGCGCCGAGCCAGATCGCGAGCAGGCCGTCGATCAGCCCTTCGTCGGCGAGCTCGCCGCTCTGCATGAGGTGCTCGTAGGCGGCGCGCTCGGTCATCCAGCAGAGCCCGAAGGCGACCGCCTGCGCCGGCAGCGCGCGATCGATCGCGCCGGCCGCCTGCTCGCGCTCGATGCGGGTGCGCGTCGCGTCGACGAAGCGCCCCACGAGCTGGCGCCAGAAGCTTGCGACCACGTCGTCGTAGGCGGCGGCCTCGATCACCGCCGGCAGCAGCGCGGCGTGGCGCCGGTAGATGCCGACGACCTGCGCGAGCGCCTTCGCCAGCTCGTCGGCGGCGCCGGCGCCGGTGTCGTCCCACCACTGCTCCGCCCCGCGGTACAGCTCCTCCGCGACGCCGCCGGTGAGTTGCAGCAGCAGGTCGCGCTTGTCGCGGAAGTAGAAGTAGAAGGCGGACCGCGAGAGGCCGGCGCGAGTCGCGATCTGCTCGATCGGCAGGTCGGTGAAGGAGGCGCCCTCGCCCAGCAGCGCCAGCGTCGCATCGAGCACGCTCGCCTCGACCGCCGCGCGCTTCGAGCGCTGCGCATCCGTCCGGCGGCGGCTGAGCGAGGCCATCGCGACCAGCGTAGCGAGCGATCCCTCGGCTCCGGCGCGGTCAGCGCACGACCCTTGCGCGCGTGCCGGCGGGGATTATCCCGTTGACACAGGGTCGGCGCTCAGTTAGAGTGCCGTCTTGTGTTCGGGCTTTCCTTTGCTTTCCGGGACTTTCTCGCCTCGTCAGCGATCTGCTCGCGGACGGGTTTCGGGAACATTCTCGCCAGAACCTCGTCCGTGGTCAGCTCGTGTGCGGATCTTCTGTGCCGTGGCATGTGGGGCCTCTCGTGAACCTGCCTGTCCTGATCGAGAAGTTTGGCAGCGAGGAGAAGTGCCGCGCATATCTGGAGGAGCTGCGCTGGCCTGATGGCGTTGAGTGCCCGCGGTGCGAGGGGCGGACGATCTCGAGAATCGTCAGACGCAACCAGTTCGAGTGCGACGGCTGCCGCTACCAGTTCTCCGTGACGGCCGGGACCTTGTTCCACGACTCGCACCTGCCGCTGTGGAAGTGGTTCCTGGCGATCTACATCATCAGCGAGTCCAAGAAGGGTGTCAGCTCGAAGCAGCTCCAGCGCATGCTGGGCGTGTCCTACAAGACTGCCTGGTACCTGTCGCACCGGATCCGAGACGCGATGGGCGATGACGCCCAGCCGCTGCTGAGAGGCATCGTGGAGGTCGACGAGACGCTGATCGGCGGCAAGCGCGAGGGCTACGGTCCCGGCTACCGCGGCAACAAGATCAACGTCGCCGGCGCGGTCCAGCGCGGCGGCGAGATCCGCCTTCGCGTCGTCCCGAACCGCAGACGCGCACAGATGCACGGCTTCATCCGCGCGAACGTCGCCGACGACGCCGAAGCGATCCACACCGACGAGTTCGCGTCCTACCGCGGCATCGGCGACGGCAACACCCGCCACGAGACGGTCGAGCACAAGGCCGACGAGTACGTCCGCGGCGACGTGCACACGAACACGGTCGAGTCGGCCTGGTCGCTGCTGAAGCGGTCGATCGTCGGCAGCTACCACCACGTCTCGCTCAAGCACCTGCCTGCCTACCTGGACGAGATGGAGTTCCGCTTCAACCGGCGCGAGAACCCCTACCTGTTCCGTGACACGCTGATGGTCCTGCTCGGCGGCGACGCGCTGCCGTACGCGAAGCTGATCGAGCGCAAGCCCATCGGGGCGGACCCACGCGCGAACGACGCCGCGATCAGAGAGACAGCCCGGCTGATGGAGCGCCAACGGCGCTACGCGGAGCGGCAGCAGTCGTAAGCGAGAAGGATGCGGGGCCGCCCCCCTGGTGAAGGTTGGCGGGAGGGGAGCGGCCCCTGTTCCGTCCCTACCAGTGGACGGGTCGCAAGCTATCGCGCGGGTGGGACGGATCCAGCCTTGGCTGCGCAGCAAGTTTTCCGCCGATCCCCGGTCTAGCGTGTGCGCGCAAACCCCTCGCCGTGACCTTGGCGGGACACGGGGGAAGGGGGAACTACCAGCAGAAAGGGGCTCCATGCCCTCCACGTATGAGATCACCAAGGTCCGCACCGTGCGCACCTACGGCACCGCCCACGAGCACATCTCGATGGTGGAGCTGAACAACGACGCCAGCTCGCGGTGGTCGAGAGAGGCGATCATCCGGGACCTCCGCAACCCGTACGGGGACCGCTACTACACCTACGGCGGTGGCCAGTACGCGACCGTGATCGTCGCGGGCTGCCCGTACTGCACCTCGGGCGATTACCTCACGACCGAGCCGGACTCCACGACGCAGAACAACCTTCTCAGCCTCCCCCGCTTTTAGAAGGTCTTTCAAAATGAAGGGTTATGTGTCCTGACCTGGAATCCGTCGGCGGTGTCGTCGAGGATCGGAGGTCGTGGAGGTGCCCTCTCGCTTTGAGATCAGCGACGAGCTGTGGGCTGAGATCG